>VAPE01029603.1_pt1 | contig 44628 bp, 57 predicted proteins | sample 3393911 | NCBI WGS metagenome assembly VAPE01 (sample SAMN08290436, study PRJNA428436) | hydrothermal vent metagenome | isolation source: Deep-sea hydrothermal vent chimney | place: Atlantic Ocean: South-mid Altantic Ridge
CTCATCACCCTTCTTATCTATATCATAATTGGGTGCACCAAAGAACTTAGTAGCTAGATATTTTAACCCATGAAAATCATTCTCATCTAGAATATGATGAGCTACCATAGTATCAAATTGACAATGGATCCAGATATCATATTTAACTTTTAAATAGATACAATCAAATTTCCAATTCTGGCCAATTAATATCTTACCTTTTAATATTACCTTTATTTCTCTAAGAGTTTGCTTTATAAGTTTCTCTTGACCTTTGAAGGGGCTCTCTATATTATTAACTGGTAAAACCCATTGACAATCTTTAGTTCCAAATTGAATAGTTGCTACATCGGCATCAATTGCCCAAGCATTTAACCCTGAAGTCTCTATGTCTCCTGAGATAAACGTATTACTTCTAAGGTCATCGAGCATGAGTTCAATTCCAGTTTTGTTCGATATAAGACGAATATTGGTATCTCTTTCATGGGGTAATCCTTTAGATTTAACCATTTGAAAAAATGATCTAATATCACTCCTAATTGTAGGCTCATTTCTAGGGTCTCTGATGGCAAAGCTTGGGTGATACGTGGGGAAATAGTAAATTTTATTGAGCAAGAAAGGTCGTCCTCTAATTTTTTTAATGCCGGATTTTCCGGTAATAGCCAAAAGCGGAACGTTACCGAGCAAGAGGACGAACGATGGCTTAACATGCTGTAATTCATATTGTAGCCACTTAGAACACTTGTTAATTTCACCCTTACGAGGTGTTCTATTTTCTGGAGGTCTGCAATGGACAGTGTGAGTGATGTAGACATCTTTTTCATCAATTCCTATATCTTCTAATATCTGTTCAAGTATATAATCAGGCCGACCTGGTGCTTCACTAATGATCATAGCCTTTGTATGTTTAGGACCTTTCCCTAAAATACAGACATCATCAGTAGTCTTACATAGGCCACATAGTGAACAGTTAGGATCATTCTTCATGGTATTATCTGTTGAACATTTGTAATTTCACCTTCTGAGTTAATTATATAACCTGAAGCAGTAATTCTAAAACACTTAATTCTCTTCTCTTCTAAAATATCTAAACCTTTGAGTTTACCATGATAGTCTTCTGTAAAGTATAATTCTGAAATTCTAATAGCAGAGACTATCAACCTATTCACACAATCTCCACAAGGAAATCTCGTTGAATACATAGTTAAATTATAACTAGTAGCTTGATTAATATTTGCTCGATCAAGAGCATTTATCTCCGCATGAATTGATCGAGCACAGTGACCTTCTTTAGTTAGAATACAGCTGTTCCCGTAACAGTGATCTTCACCTGGGGGAGGACCGTTATAACCAAGTCCAACTATATCTCTATTGTCTTGTACTATTATGGCGCCAGCTGCCCCTCGAAAACATGTACTTCTTTCCGATGCTGCTTGTGCGATTTTCATCCACATATGGTTCCGGCTTATTCTCATCGACCCTAATCCTATCTATTATGCCAAGTTGAAATTTATCTAGAGGTTCATATAACCAGAAAATATAGTTAGGTTTGTATTCATATGTGCCCTTTGGCCATGTATCATAAACATTTATCCTATAACCTATCTTTGGATATCTTACTATCTTTCTGATAGTGATCTTACTTCCTATAGCAATGAAGGGCCTCTTGAATTCCCACACATCACCAGGTCTAAAACACTTCTTCAACATCCTTCTGGTAAACATGAAGACTTCCTATATAGTGAGTAAAGGTTCCAGGAGGTATATCTACCCATTCTGCAATTCTATCTCTAAGTCGTAAAGTTAGATAGCAATCGTTATCATAATGGGTAAACATATCACAAGAACGCATGAAATAAGTAACATTAAGCTTTTCATCTCTTACCTGAAATAACCAACCTAATGAGCAAGGTACTCGATGAGTGCCAAAATTATAGCTATCATCATGTGGATGCCACATTGAAGCATATAACTGACGACTAAGGGGATCTTCTCTCAATCTAGCTTTTATGTTATCAAACTGATTGCCTTGCTTAAATCTCTCACCATAAGTATAGGAAAATCGGCCATCATCTTCAAGAAACTCTTCCCATATTTCTTTTCTTGATCTCCAAGCATCACCTGGATTTACAGGGTCGCCAGAAATGCCTTGCATACGTTCATTAAATTCACGATCTGCCCAAGGCTGACTAGGATTGAGTCCCAATAATGTATAATTAGTAACAGTATAAATATAGTTAGTAAGCTCTCTAGTAGCAAATCCTTTATCATCTGAAATCTCCTTATCTTGCATTGTCTTAGTGTGGATGATAGTACCCATCTCAGCTAAGTCACGCTTGATTTCACTTTTAGCTTCTTTAAAGTCAGCATAAAATCTCATTGAAGTATTCCTTTATATCTTTAAGGTCTTGTTCACTTGTTAACTCTATCATAGCTTGATGTATCTGTCTTGCTTGACTAAAATTCTGAACCCAACTTGTATTACCCTCAAACAGGTATTTCTGCATCCATTTTCCTACACCAACGAAGAACTTATTATCATTAGCTTTTAATGACTTAAGAAACTCTACAGGTTGAGGTTCATGAGCAAGTAGAATAGGAAAGAACATAGGATGCACCGTTACATTATTAAAATAAAAATTGACATTATATGATACATCATTAAAATATGGGAGGACAACTTCTTTTATGAACACAAGATCTGCAGCAAATTTCTTGATTACTTCTGTGGTTCTATAGAATACTGTAAGTTCTAGCTCATTACCTGGTACATGTGTTACTACTGAAGCTTGAATACAGAAATCTTGTTTAGTCCATTTTTTCTCATCGCCCCTCATTGAGAAGCCAGCTGAACCATATCTATTCTTTCTTACTATCTCTTGTATCTGATTAGCAGCATTCTGTATACTATCTTCATCTAAATAATGTTTCCTTAACGCTTTGATTTTATTACCTTTTTCAGAGTAACCATAGTAATCTATCTCACCTATCTTTTTTACTTGTATTTCTATAGATTGATGATGAATTATCTTCTGAACTCCACTATAATAATCAGCAGGCATGAAAGCAAGTTTCTCACAGAGTCCAAGCCAACTAGTCATACTCTAATTCCCTTTCGAATTCGAGTGTAGCCATGCAAATTGTGCTTCTCCCGGTACACCGCACGCTCTTTCGCCCTCCGCTTGTCGGCTTCCTCAAGGTCTGGTATTGTGCATTTATTGCAGAGCATGATATCTTCTTCCCAATCTGGAAAACGATCGGCGAGCTTGTGCGGCCTGGTCGCGAGCTTGAACAGCCTACCGATGGGGATCGCCTTATCGCAGCAATGACAAGCAGGTTCGCACTCGGCGTACTGGAACAGCCGCTTCATTTCAGCTGTCATCTTGATAGTCATATTCGGTTTGATGTCATCTAAGTTCATTAGTAATTACTCCTCTGTCTGAACTTATTAACCTCTGATTTCTTAAAGTACATCTCATATAACTTTTCAGAAGAAATCTCACTATCAGTTAATAAATCTATAAAATTTTCAAAGGTAGCTATCAACTTATGTCTAAATGTTACTTTATCTGTAAGTATATGAGTTAGCTTCCAAGGTTTTAGTTTAAGTAAATTCATAGCTATACCTAGAGATTCTATCACATTATAAGCACTATAAGTAATTGTTCTCTTTATACTTAAATTATGACTAATCTCATATAACGTAGTCAATCTGTCTTTATTGGGATTAAAAACTGCTAAGTCTCCTGGCTTAATATCAACTAATATTAGTAACTCAATTAGGAAATGCAGAGCATCACATAGTTCTTCTCTAAAATGAGTTTGATCTTTATGAGTCCTTCTTGCTTCAGTAGCTTCTGTAATCTCTTCTGTGATCCTCCAAGCAAAATCCTTGATATAATACTGATGAGCACTATCATCTAAGTTAAGCGGTCCCTCTGGAAATACAAAATTATTCTTCTTCTCTATCTCACTATACCTGATCATCAGTTCTTTCTGTCTTTGAAAGATATTCTCTAGTCTATCACCAATAGTTGGAGCATCAATCTTTATATCATCTACATTAACCATCTTCTGTCACCCCTTCTACCCAGCTATCATCTTTCTTCTCTTCATCACTTGTAATACATTCACAAGCTATAGCAAGATAACCCATTGCATCTATATAATGATCTGTACTTATACCTCCGCAAGCTATTCTTGCAATCTTATGAAAGACCATTCTCATAGCTTCCTCATGAGCACCACAGACACGATGCTTACTTCTAGCTTCATAAGATAGTTTAAGGTCATTCGCTAGATCAAAAGCTTCACTAGCTTGCCCATGGATCTGTGGTCTAGTAGTACAGATGCAGTCTCTTACATTATCTAAAATCTCTGATCTTTGCATAGAAAATTCCTCATTGATTTAATTTGTGTAATGATATAAAATAATCGTTTAATTGCTGAAAGTAAATAGGGAAATTCTAATGACAGGCATAAATTTTCTGATGAAAGTTTGGCGCCCACAAGGTAGAGAGTGGTTCTATTGTATCTCTACTAAAAGTAATAAATGGAAAGATCACTTCTTTAAACTTAACGAAAAGAAAAAGCTTACAAAATTTCTCGATAGTATAGATACCAAGAAAGTAGATGTATACTTTTGTCCCACACCTTTTAAGCGGAAACGAAGATTAAGTCAACACGTAGCTGGCTCCTCATTTCTGTGGTCAGACCTTGATGAAGTTAACCCAGAATCAATAGAACCTAAACCCACAGTTGCATGGGAGTCTTCACCTGGTAGATATGCTGCACTGTGGATGATAGAGAAGCTTACGCCAGCCAAAGAGATAGAGGCTATCAATAAACAGCTTACCTATTTCTTAGGTGCTGACAAAGGAGGCTGGGATTTATCACAGGTGCTTCGGTTACCAGGCACAAGAAATAATAAGTATAAGAAGAAACCGACTGTTAAGTTACTATGGCAGAACACTGAGTCATATAACTTGAAAGATCTTTCTAAATATAAACAGATTATTGACCCATTAGAGATTCTTAAAAAGTATCGTTACAAACTATCAAAATCATTAGTTAATCAGCTGACGAAGCGAAAGGCAACAGTCGGTAAGAGGTCTGAGATACTGTGGAAATTAGAAGCTGAGTTATATGAAGCTGGACTATCACCTAATGAAATCTATTGGTTAGTAAAGAATAGTGCTTGGAATAAGTTTGTCGGCAGAACTGACGAGGAGAAAAGATTAAGAACTGAGATTGAGAAGGTAACTGGTTTAAAGGAAGCAAATAATACACCTATACTTGCAGGCCTTAAGGTTGATAAACCTAAACCCACAGGTACTACACCTGAATTTCTAATCAAGCGAGTATTCGATGTGGAGCCTAAAGATGTTGATTGGATATGGTATCCATATATACCAAGAGGTAAAGTTATTATTATTGAGGGTGACCCAGGATTAGGTAAGTCGTGGATAACATTATCAATTGCTGCCAAGATTAGCAGGCAGTCTGCTTTACCTGAGCAAAAAGAAAAACCAATCAAAGGTAAGGTACTTCTTATGTCCGTTGAGGATGATGTTGAAGATACGATTAGACCCCGACTTGATTTATTAAAAGCTAATAATCGACTTATATATTACTGGACTAAACCAATCATATTTGATGAGGATGGTACTGAGATATTAGAGGAACAAGTTCGTGAGCTACAACCGAAGATTATTGTCATCGATCCGTTAGTTGCATTCCTTGGAGGCAGTGTAGACCTTCATCGTGCGAATGAAACTCGTGAGGTGATGGCGAGACTTGGTTATATAGCTGACAGGTACAAGACAACGATAATTTGTATACGTCATCTCACTAAGAGTACTAAAGAGAAATCAATCTATCGAGGCATTGGCAGTATCGACCTGACTGCAGCGAGTAGGTCTGTATTACTTGTGGGTCATGATCCTGAAGATGAGGATCTTCGTGCAATTGCTCATATAAAAAGTAATCTGTCACCATTAGGACCCACGATACGGTATAGACTTGATCACAGACGAAAGGTACCATTTAAATGGGAAGGTAAATGCAACTTGACTGCTGAAGATATAATCAAGGCGACAAGGCCAAAAATTAGTAAGCAACAAGAGATTGACAATGCAATCCAATTCTTGCAAAATACACTACAAAAGAAACGATTGATTGTGGATGTTATTGCTGAAGCTGAAGGTCAAGGTATCACTCGTAATATTCTGATGCAAGCTACCAGGGATATGAATATACTTAGGAGCAAAAAGTCATGGCGCATTTCACCTCGATAGAACTCTTCCTTTTTCAACGAGCTAAATTCTTTCCAAGTTCAATTGTATTATCAACCAAACCTCTCTATAATCCAGATGGTGAGCTGATTAATGCTAGTATACTTAGGAAAGCTCGTATCTTAAGAAGTAAGGGATATGTCAAGATGTATAAAAGAAATGCGATGGGCTCACCGAGTGAGCACCACCGCGATATTAAGTTAACTTATAAAGGTCTTGGTTATGCTGATCGTATCATATTGCAGAAGTATTGCGCTGGGTAAGTTTTTCACCCTCAACACCCTTATAATAATATAGTACTACATCACTACCCATCATAAGCATAACTCTCCTCATATTTTTATCCTGAGTTGCAGCAAAGAATCTTTCCTCTGCCTCCACCAGGGTCTCAATTGTTATAACTGTATCACCACCCTTGAGGTCTGCTGAGAAGGCTAACTCGTACATCTCACTCCTCCTTTGCTGTCACATTCATATTAAATGCGACGGCTCTCTCCTTGTCGATGACTGCAAATCCTTCTGTGGATGCAACTAACTTACTTTTTCCCTTCTTGCTTAGGGGTGCCTTTTCTATCGCCTCGTCCGTAATATTTACGGTAATGGTGAGGATACCTTTTTTGATATTGGTCTTTACGTTTCTCATCTGACTTTCCTTCCAAGTTATAAATTGATTTGTAAGTGATCTCTTTATTTAATTCAAGCCATAGCTCCTCCACATCTCTTGCAATTAAGATAGTACTAAGGTTTTTGACACATTCCGTATATCCTCTATCCCTGTACCATTTTCTAATTTCATCGACAGTGTTCATTCTAACTCCTCAAGCAATGATCTCACTTCCTTAATCTCATCAGAGCCAGCTGGCCATGACCATCGTGAGTGAGTCTCGTATGCTTTACTCATGACTGGATATTTCTTACCCTTAATTGCTTTACGTAGTGCAATTCTACACACTCTTGGGTCTAGTTCAAGTTCTTGACACAATTTCTTTAACGGCACTAGTACACCGATTTCAAGTGCAACAGTTTTCTTAGATTTTATAGTCTTCGGTTTCGGTTTCGGTTTAAGATTGTATTCAACTGTGGATGTAGTCTTCTCGAATAGAGGTGTTAGCGGCGAGCTTACTGGCCTACACTTTAGTATATCTTCCATCGGGTAATTCGTTTGTATTAGTAAGCCACTCTGTAGAGTTGTTGTTAAGCCACTCTTACTAACTGTATATTTCTCACCTTTAATAAATCCTCTAACATAATCATAGACCTCAGCGATGAAGTTGAATTCTCGTTTTACCACATTATCTTTATCCTTTGGGTTAAACACTTGGATTTGCATTGCATGACTTGGAACCTTGAAGTTCTTCTTTCTACGTTTTACTCTCTTTAGCATTCCATCTCTCCAAGAAGTTTTTCAATCTGTCATCTAATAACCAGATAGGCCCCATTCTAAGTGTTACGCATGGCTTTGGCAGCCTACCCATCGATTTTAAATTCCATGCGCGTTGTTTGCTAACATTCATTGCTTCCGCCACTTCAGAAAGACCCAGTAGGGCAGGCATACTTTCCGAAGGATCTCGAGTATCCGAGCTTAAAGTCATCTACAGCACTCCTTTCATCAAATGTCTTGTCATTCTCCCTTGCATATTTCTTCGCCGCATTCAGCGATCTCGCAAGTGAGTCATATAACTCATGGCTACTAAACTCTGTGAGTATAAAGTGATACCCGCATCGCCAACCCGAACTAATCATAAGATCTTTAACTTCTCTAGTTGATTTCTTCATTGGATTAAATCTCTCAACCTCCGTTTCAATCGTTCAGAGTCATTCATGTCCACAAGGTCTAAGTGGCCTCGTCTTACCAATACTGCATGACATGTCCTATCATTAACAGTTGTATCTTTCTCAATTTCTCTCAACGAGTAACCCCTCTTTCTTAACTTGATAATCTCATCTTCAATCTCTTTAGAAATACTATGATCATACCTCGCCATACTAATTGACCACAGTGGGAGGCTTGTCAACTCTCTTGACGACAACCTGATATGATCCAATGTGCGTAGGTATAACGTCAACGTCTGTTGGCTTATGTGACAGGTCAGTGAACTCCATCAGCACTTCTTCCCTTGGTACTAGTTCTGCATTGTAGTAGCACTCAGCGCACAAGGCGGAGGCCAGTTGCATCATTCTTTTCGTTACCTGCGGCATGTGTAATCTCCTCCATATGATATTTCATCGGTATAGTCTTCAAGAACTCTGTAGCAGCATATCTGTCAAACTGCTCAATTGTCACTCGTTTACCTTTCTCCCACGACCATATCCACATGACGTTACCGTCCGGTGAGACAACTCGTCGGCCAGCTCGTGAGTCCTCCTGTGGGTATGTACTGAACCCGCGAGTGTGTAAGTACTCTACTACTTCCCTTGAGGTACCGCCGTATATGCTCCATTCACGATAGCTCATCGTGTTTCCTTCCATTCTACAAATTCTGCAAGAACTCGATACTCTGCAGCTTGAAGTGATTTGTAAGTGTGAGTTATTCTGATTTGCAACATATCTATATTGACAGACCACCCCTCATGATTACCTTCGAACATGAATGGTTTTATAAGTGTAAAGAGCTTACCTGTCTGGGGATCGACACAGGTAATTCCCTCGTCAGTTTGTTCAGTATCTAGTGAATAAGTCATCTAATTCCCCTCTAGTTCCGCTGGCTCTTCGAATTTTATATCTACCATCAATACCTCTTTCAGTTCTGTAATTACTGTTGACTCAAATTTATTCTTTATCTTTAAGCCTATTGCATATTCTCGTGCAACAGCTAGTGAGTTAGCCTTGTAAACCACAGTGCTCTTGCTCTTGTCTTCAGCGATAATGTAATATCTAAACATCTTTCTTCCCCTTAGAACATATACATGAAGTATGCGACATAGCCGGCAGCGGCACCGGCGATAAGTGTGACAGCGACGATCAGATATCTAGTCATGGTCTCTCTCCTATCCAAATGTGATGATGTCCATTAGGCTCGTAAGTGAGCTTGTATCTTGTTCGTAACACTCGCAGCCATTCTGCGCAAGTATGCATCTGAGTGTAGATGCCTCCGGACCTTCTGGCATGTGCGTGAGCGCCAGCAGCAGCGCAGTGCGTGAGTTGGTGGCCTTTGTGTGATCCCCTATCTGAATATTCTTAATGGTCATTGCCATCTCCTAGTAATCTAAGTTATAGGGTATATGATCGTTGTGTGGTTGATCTGGTGTCTTCTTCATGGGAATGTACACTTTATTTACTACATGGAATTGTTTGCCCCGAGGGCCTTTCTTCCACATAATTCTCCCATGAGCTACACACCTGTTTAGACACACACCCATGGATACATGATTAAGATTATTACCATACCCTGGATATAGGTGCTCAGCCAGTGCTGTTATTCCACACCATGGATGCTCGAGGATGTACTCATATGCGTCAGCTTGTAAGCCCCCTTGTGGTCTAGCCATTGCTATCTCCTTTACACAGGTCATGTAACTTCATCATCAGCGGCTCCAGTAAGCTCATGCGTGAGCTGTCTGGTATGGGCTCGTCGTCGGCGAAGTAGTCCTCTGGGTCGTTATCCACGTGTGCAGAGACAATTTCCCACAGGATGAGTAGTTCTTCAGATGTAAACATTGGTTGCTCTCCATTAATTGATTACGTAATTATTATATACGACGTAAATGACGTTGTAAACTGTTAATTTATCTGGTGTATGTCCATGGTAAAAACATTTCCATATGTCTGAAGTGGGTCATTGCCAAATCAACGTATATCTGTGATGCTTAAGTCATTGAAATCATTAGAAAGTACCTATTGCATGGTGTGTGTAATAATGTTAAAGTAAACACTGCGCTATGAATGATAACTAAACGTAGCGCAGACTTTCTCAATATATTATTACTATATATAAGAAGGAGAGAGTATATATATATATCAATGACTTAAGAAGGAATATGAGAACTTAAGAGAACAATAGGGTCAAGGAAAGGCAGTCAAATGAAAAAACTAACGTTAGCTAGTTTATCAGCTCGTGTGTTAGCTCTTGAGTTAGATGCTAAGAAAAGGGGTAAGTTAGGTAGACCTCCCAAGAGTGATATTATTCTTGAGTTAAATAGTTGGTTAGATAACCAGCCTGAAGGTATTGCTGTGGCTGATATCGTAGAGTTCTGTGCTGAACGTAGCTGTTCTATGTCTTTACTACGGAGGTATAAACGTAATCTATCAGTTGGATCATATTATGATGCGGAGAGTAGAATATGGGTATGGTCGAAAAAGAAACCTACATGGAAAGTTAAAAGAGAGTCACGTAAGGAGAAAAGAAAGTTTATTAAACTTATAGCAAAAGAGATTGGTGATGAAGCAGAGAGAATTAAGGAATCCTCGTAGTTATCCTCATCCATATTGTGATTATGTGTGGAATATTGAAGATGTAGAACAGTGCCTGTTTCTGGCAGCTCAAACTCTAGTTAGATTGCCGACATCTGTAATTGTCAAAGAACCTAAAGACAGTGCATCTTGGTGGCCAGAATATAAATTAGATAAGATAGAGATTAATATCTATACATATCAGCTGTTACCAGGTCAGATTACAATGATGGATATTGTCTTATGTGAATGGATACCTTATCTTGAACTTGAACTACGTGAGATAGTATGGCTTAGAACACGAAGGGGGATACCAACAGCTTGGCGACGTATAGCGACGAGAAAGAGGAAAAGTCACGAATACTGCCGCCTCAAGTTCCTTTTGTCTTGTCAAATCATTGCCAACCGATTGAATATGTTAGGATAAATATTTATTTTTTAAGCGTTGACAGAACATTCTTATTCGTATAGTATTATAAGGTAAAGTCGTTAGATTTTACTCCCTACTTGATTATAACTTTAATAGCTTCAATCTTCAGATGGTCTGGATTGGGGCTATTCTTTTGGACATGGCAGACTGGATTGTACTTTACGGCAGAGAAGAGATACGTCTAACTTTAGGCGTTAGTTACTCTCAGATTTCTAAGTGGATTAAGGTTGAAGGATTACCAGTTTGCAGAGCACCTAACGGCATGTTGATGACAACTACTGGTTTAATTGATAATTGGATATTGGCAAGACGTGGAATCCAAGGGTATGATAAAGTTAAAAAGAGAAAAATTAAACGGCAACCGCCAGAGTTCTGGGAAAGCCTTGCATCGAACAGAAGTGATATCACCAAAAAACGGTTATCCAGTGTCAGACGGCGAAAGAATAAATCAAATGCTAATGGAAGGAAGAAGAGAGCCGTTTAAAGATGTCCTTGCTCATATGCTTGGTGCAGAGCCAGATTCTAAGTCTATCAAACGATTTGCAAGAGCTTATCCTGATCGCTGGAGTAATACTATTGCTGTTTTTGCCCGTCTAGCAGGCTATAATGACAAGATGCAGATAGAGGCATCCCTCCTTATGGGGATCACCAAGATGAGCGATTCTGAATTGGACCAAGCTTTACATGAGATCAGCTCTGAAAGCACCCAGGGCCAGTCCGATCGACGCTCTAACCCCCCCTCAGAAAGGCCTCCAAAAAGGCTAAGTAAGAGTATAGAAAGGAGATCTAGAGAGATTTAGCCCAGAGCTCTTAATAATTTGTTCTCACTGTGGGCAAATGGTCTGGCCAGACCCCCTCTAAAGGCCAAAAAAAGAGCCCCGAAGGGCTCCAGATGGGGGGTTATTATGTTCGGCGGAGAAAAGTATGGGAGAATTCTTGAAGATCAAGAGAGATTTTTCCGATCTCCTCACCTTCGGAGGTGACCTCATGGATAATTCGGTCGATTGCCTGACCGATGGTCTTTTCACCATGGGGAGATACTGATAGATGTTTGGTAACAGTCCGGACGATTTGAAATTCGATGGGGACATGGGCGGTGGGGTGGATTTGTTTGGCTTTTTGCATTTTCATCTCCAGAAAAGTGGGGACGCATTTTCATACGCCCCCGATTAAATTATTTCTTCGCACGTTTTACGATTTTCTTCTTCGCGGGTTTTTCAGCCTTCGTCGCAATGCCGAGCAGGGCACGGACATGGGTGACTTGTTTCGCGTCGAACGTCCATCCCGAACGATGTTCGTGACCGTGGATGGGAGACGTTGATTTTTTCGCATCGGCGCGCAACTTGCGACGAACGATTTTGCCGTCGAGATCATTTGTATCAAGGATTGATTTCAAAGTCGTTGACATTTTGTAACTCCCGTTTGCAACGTCGCAATATCGCGACAACATGATTATCTCAAATCTTGTGTACGTTGTCAACAAAAAAAGAAATTTATTTGTGCGCGTTAAGCAAGACCGTTAAAAAAGACATGCAACCCCCCGGGTGGGCCCCTCTCCTCCTCCCCCTGACCCCCCTGAGGCTGCACGATATTTTGAAATCTATTTAGGAGCCCTAGCTAATGGGCAAGATCACTCACATAGCAGATATCAAAAACGATAACTCACTCTTGAACCCAAAGCAGTGCCTAGAGGATGTAATCCGAAGAATCGATGATGGTGATATAGACCCTAATAAGCTAGTGATTATCCACCTTCAGACAAACCCCGAGGGAAACTACGAGTGGAATACATATAAGTCCAATCTAAGAGATTCGGAACTCATTGCACTCTTAGAGATTGTGGCTCATTATGCAAAAGACAACTTTAGGTGACGTATGGTAGAGAGAAGCTTTAGTAATGACGAGAAAGAAGACCTTAAGATCCATGTGGTTGCTTGCAGTCTGAGGTACGAAGCACTTCGTGGTCGAATTCATCGGATAGAGATGGCGGTCTATTGTCTTATAGGACTGGCGATTGCGAATACAGATTTGAAGCTATTCAAGTCGCTAGTATCGGTGATTGGATGATACCCCTTACAGTTGGCGAGATAATTATCCTCGTGGCAGTTATTGTCATTCTAATTATTATAGCAAGGAGATAACATGGTTACAAGAGTAGGAGCGATACTTACGCCCTCACGAGGGATCGTAAAAGTTACCTGGAGTGGCCTGCTGAATGGTGACGATGGCGATGGGCTGGACAGCTATGGCTTCTCCGACCGGTCAGTGCAGGCACTGGGTACCTTTGGTGTGGGTGGGACGATGATTATGGAGGGTAGCAACGATGGAGGAACCACCTGGGCGCCGCTGACGGACCCGGGAGTGACTGCTATCAGCTTCACAGCCGCGGGTCTCAAGCAGGTCTTGCAGTACACTGGCAAGATACGGCCGCGGGTAACTGCAGGTGACGGGGCGACGAACTTGACGATGGTCTTACAGGGAAGGATGGTGACATGAGTACATCAGACGATATTGCAGCTGCACTGCTGGCGCTGGAGGCATGGGCGAGTAACTTTCGGCATGCAGAGTCACTGCAGACGGTGATCAGTCTACTAGCTACCCAACAGGCTCTGGCGGCGGACGCACAGGCAACTGTGGACGCAGCGGCGGAATCGGTCATCGAACTTACTGGCCAGCATCAGGCGCTGGTGACTAGCATTGCCGAGCTGGAGGACCAGCTAGCAGCCCAGAGGATAGCAGCAGTAGAAGAGGCGACCCAGGCAACTCACGAGCTAGCGATCACACTGGACACCCACAGGTCATCGGTGAGTGAGGCGATGCTGGTGGAGAAGCAGGGGTACAATGATGACATAGCGGCCTTGCGGTCAGATCGATTAGAGCTGGAGAGTCAGATATCAGTGCTTGATGCCCATCTAGCGACTGCACAGGCGGCCTACGACGGGCTAGTAGAGCTGGTGGCGGCTCGTGCCTAGGTATGTCGTGCAGCTACTGGTGGGCCCGGTGATCGAGATCACAGTGACTGCTCCAGACGAAGCGACGGCGAGGAGACTGCTGCACGACACAGCTCGGACAGCGGGTCATCCGATGAGGAATCCTTCGATGGATGCAGTTACGCACGTAGGTACCGACCGGCAGGTCATTAGCGTTACAGTGGTCTAATGGCGACAGCTACGCTCACGAGCCAGATGACGGACGTCTCACTGGACCCGGGCTCCCCGACGAAATTTGGCCAGGGAAATGCACAGTCCTCTGAGACAGACATCCACCTGGAGGGTAGCAACTGTGCAGCTATAGGTCACTCAGGTACTGTGGGCACTGCAAGCCCAGTGACGGCGGACAGTCAGGCAGCCAATAGCGACTTTCGGGGTATGTATGCCAGCCCGGGAGGGTTCACTCGGACAGACATGCACCTGCACCTGTGGATTAGGGACCTGTATCCGATTCGCAACAAGGCAATCGGCGGCGTATCGGTCTACATAGCGAATGGCACCACTGGTGAAGCTCTGTACTATATGACTGGTATAGACGATGGTTATGGAGGAGGTTGGTACCATGCAGTAGTCAACTTGGACCCGACGACTCGTGCTGCAGCAGACCTTGGCTCCCTGCCTACGGCGAATATCGACCGGGTCGGCTATGCGGGCAACATCAGCGTCTCGAAGGGTGAGGACTTCCTGCAGAATAGCTACCTGGATGCGATACGCCGAGGGACTGCTGGCCAAGGTATCACATTCCGTGGCGGGGCGACTGGCGACCGGTTGACATTCTTAGACTGTGTCGTGGCCGACACCTCGAGCTATGGCCTCTTGCGGTCGATCAATGGTGCACTGTTCATAGAAGGGCCCATCACCTGGGGACTAGCGGCCAACGATACCTACTTACAAGAAGAACTACAGACGATAAACTTTGCGAACTTCACGACTGGTGGTGGCACCGTCGCTGTTGTGGCCAAGGACTACTATCGAATTGTGCTGGCTGATGGTACGACAAGCATTACGAATATAGACTTTATAGATGTTACACTTAGAGGTATGTCGAGGAATCTACCCTTCAGGTTCACAAGTAACCTTGGCGCTGGTGATGCCTATACGAGCTTACGCACTACCTATCTGTTTGGTGAGACGATTACTCTGAATACACTGTGCACATCCACAGATGATAAATTCATAGAGTGCGAGTTAATAGTTCCTGGTGGTATAACTCTTACTCGACCTGTGTTTACAAACTGCGATGCAATTACACTTACAGCTGCTAACGATCTGATCAGTGGCGGTAGTACTGCGCTGCATAATACAGCAGCTAACATACCATTCATTACTACTGACGATCTAGCTAATATAACCAACCATGCCTTCGTTAATACGTCAGGTGTCGGGCACGCCATAGAGATCACGGCCACCGGCACCTATGCATTTGTGGGTAACACATTCACTGGCTATGGTGCAGATGCTTCGAATGCAGCAGCTATCTATAATAACTCTGGGGGTCTTGTAACTATCAATATCTCTGGAGGTGGTGGTACACCGACCTTTAGGAATGGTACAAGTGCTTCCACTGTGGTCAATGCAGGTGCAGTGTCCACTACGATCACAGTGCTGGACGCACGAGATAATTCAGTTGTAGAGAATGCTCGAGTGCTGGTGACGTGTACTGCGACGGGTGATGAACCATTTGAAGACACCGTCACTATCACACGATCTGGCTCAACAGCTTCTGTGGCTCACACCGCTCATGGCATGGCCAACGGTGACAAGGTGCTGATCGAAGGTGCTGTCGAGAATGAATACAATGGTGTATATGCTATAACTAACTCAAGTGCTAATGCTTATGACTATACAGTGAGTGGTACTCCGGCGACACCTGCTACTGGTACAATTCTTGCAACTGCCGTTATTATAGATGGGCTTACAAATGCAAGCGGTGTTATTACAGATAGTCGTTCATATACTTCAGATCAAGGGATTACGGGGAATGTGAGAAAGTCTAGTGCGACACCATTCTTTAAAGCATCCCCAGCTCTGTCGGGAACTATCGATACAGCAGATGGACTTAGTATCACAGTGCAATTAGGATTAGATGAATAGGAATAGAATATGGCTATTACAGCAACAGATGTAAGTGTAGCGGTGAATGGTAATATTCGATGGACAGGTGGAGCCACACCTAACTATACAGTTTTAGAACTTCATAGGTTCTTACAAGATTTGGCAGATCAGGCTCAGGCATCTGGTGATGACTTGGTCGATATCACATCTGATACTCCATCGGATCGGTCGACTGATAATATCATAACTCTGAATGGTACCTATAATATTGACGATACAATGGCTGAGCATCTGTATGCCGGCTCGGTTACACAGACTGCTGGTGATACAGTCTACTCGGGGCTTCAGGTTCTTGGTGCAGTTAATACGGCAGCTACTCAAATTCAGGTCATTCAAGAGGGTGATCTGTATCAGTTTACAACTACAGATACAGACCCATACTGGGGTGATCAGGTATCACCTTATAATGGTAGCACAGTCCTAGGTATTCTACTGAGAGTATGCTTAAAAACTCGAGTGAATGGTGTTGATATTGATGGCAAGAGAGTTCGAGTTCAGGCTCGACATTATGTGGGTACAGTTGGTGATACATTTGACTTTTTCAATGTGATCCTTGGCACTGGTGAGTCTGTGGCGGCTATTGGTACAACACCAGATGCTCAGAATACTACAGCTCAGGCTACTGTTACTGCCTATACTGATGTACTGAACAGCGGCGGTACTGCTAATGCGCCAACTGGAGGTTATCAGACAATTAATCTTAACAATGGTAATGGTGCTCAGCCATACTACTCTGCCTGGACGTTTGGTGCCCAAGGTGATCTGCTTAAGGCATTGTGGGAATATACAAAAGATCTCTCAAGAACTGACAGTACAAAGACTATCGATGGCATTGTGGGTGAATTCTTCTTAGGTATCACTCACGAGATTGACTACGATGGTCAGACTGTAAACTTTACAGAACGTGAGGTTCTTGCTTGGGGAACAACGATTACATATGACGCCTTGGTGTCAGGTCCATTTACACCTGGTAATCTTGTAACTATCGGGGCAACTGCATCTGGTCGAGTCTGCTGGGATAATGGTACTTTACTCGTAGTGGCGCTTGATGATACATCTATCACCTTGCTTGATAATGATGTTATTACTGAGTTCCCAGGACCCGGTGCTGGTGCAACATCTACTACAGCAGCTATTAATGTTACAATTCTGGATAACACACTTGCTGGCGGCAGCGGTGTAATTCTTGCTGATAATGATGCCGGTGCAACTGGTACTATGTGGATACAACTTCAAACAGGTGTAGCACCTGTAAATAATCAGCCCCTACATGGAGCGACAACAGCTGATGGTGTTACAAACTTAGCACCTACTGCTCGAACAGTACCAAAGATATATACAGGTTCATATACAGGTTCATATATTGGTGCATATGGAGTCGGTATTGAAAGTGCAGATTTAACATCAACTGATACAATTGAAGATTTGTTGGGTGTTACTCAGACACCTCCAAATAATGTTACCTTTACTGTATCAAGTCTTGTATCTGGTGAAGATAGAGTATTAGTCGGCCCCCGGGCAGCGGGTGTACTTGAGAAAACTCAGTTTGGGCTACAGACTACACTTAATGGTGCAACTGAAACTGCAGTTCAGATTGATGCAACTATTCCGTCTGATACACCAACTACTGGTACTATTCGTATTCAATTAGATACGGGTATTTTTCGATCTCAAGCATATACCTCTTATGCTACTGATACTTTTGTTATCGCTTCAACTAGTTATACTGGTGCTAATGTAGCAACTGCTACTAATGATGTCTTCATATCTTACATTGATGTATTAGCAGCTGCAGCGACAGCTACATTTACAAGTGTCTTTAATGCTACTCGTGACTTGTTTGTAAGAGTAAGAGATGGCGGTGCTACACCTATTAAAACATTCGAGTCGAATGCCGCACAGCTTACAAGTACCGGTGGTACAGTTGCAGCAATTAGGACTACTGATGCTTAAGTTTAATGACTCCTTCCATGATCGTACTTCTCAAGAACAGATTTCTTATCTAAAAAATCTAGCCTCATCACAGAATCAAGCTCTAGACCTTATGCAGAATGAGAGGAATAAATTAGCTGAAAGGGTTATTGTCTTAGAAGCTCAACTAGTTAATGTAGATGAGAAAGTATCAATACAAAAGAAAACTCTTGTAGATGCAATTACTACTAATAATGAGAATGAACAAAAGTTAGCTATTCGTATTCAAGAACTTGAGACAATATCAAAACAGCAGAAGTCAGTTATTAAACAATTAAGGGGTTAAATCTTGGCTACTACCATAGATTGGGCCACAGGTATTATCACTGTCAATCAGGCCGATTTGACCTTAGTTAGTGGTACTCTCTATACTATGGATACTGATGCCTTTAGATTAGAGCTAAAAGCTCTTGAAGCAAGTTTAGCAGGTATGGCTGAACCTGATATTCATCTTCATAATACAGCAGTTACTGTGGGAGGTATAACATATGCAAGAACAATTGAGATACTATCCCCATATAGTGTTCAGTTTCTACCCAACACTCAGTGGTCTGTAAGATTAGAAGGAAGTAATAATAATATATGGGATGTAGAAGCTGGAATACTTGTTCAAAATCAAGTTCAAGTGATACCGACTAACTCAGGTGGCTTGATTGATGGAACGATAACATCACAGATAGTTGAGGGAACACTAGATGTTCAGGCAGCACTAAGAGTAATCTTAGCTGCCACTGCTGGTAAATTGTCTGGTGCTGCTACTACTACAGTAACAATTAGAAATACTTTAGATGACAAGAATAGAATTGTAGCTACAGTGGATGCTGATGGTAATCGAACTGCAATTGTTTTGGATACTACCTAATGTTTCCTAATAGATATTTTCCTCTTAGGTTCTTTCCTCTTAGGTATTGGCCTGGCGCTGGGAAAGGGGCTGTTATAATTGCAGCTATTAAGGATTTCATTGTAACTTATAGAAGACATAGACGATGAATAGAACATCGAAAGAATATTCTTTAGCTTTACAACAAGAGCGAACAATTAGGCGAGAGGGTGATTCTCTTTTTACATGGGAGCCATTTGAGAAACAAGAGATATTCATCGACTCAGTTATCTGTTGGAGAAAAATTGAGAATTGGTTTATTGCAGCTAATAGATCAGGTAAGTCTGATGCTGGTGCATATATCGGTTCAACATTAGCAAGATTTGGTAATGATAATGCAAGGTATTCTACGGCAAAAGGCTCTAAAATTAGTATTAAGGATAGAGCAACTTCTGGATGGGTGGTATCCCTCGATTTCCCCAGCTCGCGTGATATTATTCAACCTAAGTATTTTGATAATGGTTTTGTGGCTCCTGGCTCTAGTCATGAACCTTTTATTCCCGCTCGTGAGATAGCTGACTGGCGTATCAGCGATCAAATTCTTAAACTTAAAAATGGGTCGATAATTGGTTTTAAGTCCTGTGACTCGAAGAGGATTAAGTTTCAAGGTACTGAGAAAGATTGGTTGCATTTTGATGAAGAACCGCCCCGACCTATTTATGAAGAATGTCGGATACGTATTGGAACAAGACCACTTCGACTCTTTGGTACATGTACCCTCTTACCTCCAGAAGGTATGGTCGGAGGTGTATCTTGGCTTTTCGAAGATATTATACAACCCGTTCTCGATGGAGTAAAAAGTGATATCGTTGGATTATTTGGTGCATCAATCTATGACAACCCCCACCTACCAGAAAGTGAAATTAAGGTCCTTGAGTCTGTATATACCCCTGGCTCTACTCAGTATCGTATTCGTCTTGGTGGCGAGTGGCTGCCGGGTCTTAATGGTGCTCGTGCTTATACTAATTTCGATTCTCGGATACATGTTCGACCTCAGCCAGAGATTAAGCCGAGGCAGCCGCTGTGTTGGATATGGGATTTCAATGTAGAACCCATGGTCACTACTGTGGGTCAACGTGATCCTGAGCTATACAGAATTCATAAGGAACTTTATCTTGATGAGGGTAGTATTCCAGACATGTGTGACTTGTTTAAAAATGAGTATCCGCATCATGGTTCTGAAGTATGGGTCTATGGCGATGCAACTTCTGAACGTAGGAACTCACAAACAGGTAGAACAGATTACTGGACTATTGCAAATGAAATGAAAAGCTATGGTGTACCTGTAAGATTTAAAATCCCGACAAGTAATCCTCATGTTGCTGATCGGGTAAATGCAGTTAATAGAATACTTCGAGATGAATACGGGCAAGTTAGATTTGAGATGGACCCTTCATGTAAAGAACTCAAAGCTGACTTTGAAGGTGTATTACGTGATCCAAAAGGTACAGGTATTAAAAAGACTACAAAGAGAAATGATCCATACTTTAAACGAACTCATAGTTCAGATGGAGTTGGATATTGGCTATGGCGTGAAGATCCAGTTAAAATAGGGAAACGATCAAATGGAAGTCGAAGATCTAGAAGAAAGAAATTACCCACAGTTAACTACGGATTTAGTAAGCATGCCCGATCTGGCTGATCTCTGTTATACCTGTGGATTTCCCTTAGGTACTTCCGCTGAGAAACAGATCGGTGTTCATATTAGATGCGTTAGTGAAAATCGATTAGTTGAAAAAAGAACTAAAATTGCTGGGCCTAGCTATTCGTTTAGGAGAAGGTAATGGCGCTTAAATTAGTTAAAGGAGATGATAGACCTATTCATAGGGGGTCAAGTCTAACTGTCATCAAAGCGCTTCGAGAGTATAAGAAAGAAGCTAGTACAGCTCGACGCTCTCGATTAGCTAAGAATAGATTTAATAATCAAGTATTTATGGGGGAACAGGATTGGAGTGAAAAGCAGCCAGGTCAATCTACTGAATTTATTCCAAAGCTTGGTATTGCATCAGAACAATTTACTGGTTTTATTAAGAGAGCACTTACACAGTTTGGTGACTTCTTTTCTATTGAGTTAAATGGCCAACAACCTATGTTGCCTGAAGATGCTAAAGAAATACTTAAATTCTATCTTGAGGAGATGCCAACTGAGAATGTAACTAAGACTATTAACTTTACTACATTAATTACTGATGCCATTAAACTTGGTTCATTAGAGTCGTTAATTACTTTAAAGATACATGGTCATGCTGTTAGTGAAAAGAAATTTATTGTCGAAGAGGGTGAACTTGGGCAAGATATTGTGCTGGATGAATCTACGGTCTGGAGACCTCGTATTGATCTTGTTAGCGCTAACAATTATTTACCCGATCCTAAGGGTGAAGGCTTATATGAGATACATACAGTTGAGCGTGATATTTCTCACGTTGTCGAAATGGCCGAAGCTGGTATTTATGATCCGGAGGTTGTTAATCTTATTCAAGAAGATTTTCAAGAGAAAGAGGGTGAGTTTAAAAAGCGTGAATACGAACGTGGTCAAGATGAATCCAAACCGCCATCATTTAGAAAGCGAATAGTTATCGATGAATTGTGGGGTACAATACTTAGAGAGAATGGTCGTGTCGCTGAGAAGAATATTCTCACGGCAGTTGCTAATGATAAGTTTCTTATACGTCCACCTGAGTCAAATCCATTCTGGCATCAAGAGTCACCCTTTGTGTCAGCACCGTTATTACGAGTACCCCAATCAGTTTGGCATAAAGCTCTATATGACCATAGTGCTGGTCTTAATGTTGCTCTTAATGAGATGTTTAATCTTATGCTTGATGGTGGTCTTGCGTCTGTCTGGGGTATTAAACAAGTTAGACCCTATGCATTAGAAAATGAAGAGCAAATTAGCGATGGTATTAGTCAAGGTATGAGTCTTGTTCTTAGGGAGGATTTTCCTTTAGATGGTAAAGCTATCGAGACTGTTACTGAAGGTCAGGTTCCTGTCGAAGCTCTTCAGATGTTTTCTATCTTGTCTGATTTGTTTGCTGAGGGTTCCTTCTCGAATGAACTCAAATTTGGTCAGTTACCGGCCAATGTCAAAGCAACCACAGTTCTCGAGGCGACTAGAAGCCAGGACACTACCTTGGATAGTATCGTTGGTGATCTTGAGACTGAGATCATAGGAAATACACTTAGGAAAACCTTTCTTAATATAATGCAACATGCTGAAGATTTAGATGCTGACAAGATTGAGAATGCAATTGGTCAAAAATCTAAATTAGCTCTTGATCGACTTACACCTGCTGAGAGATTTCAAGCCTTTGCAGGTAATATGGATATTAGAGTCTTCGGTGTAACTGGTATGTTAATTAGACAAAGAAACTTCCAAAAATTTGCTGCGCTACTACAACTTGTAAGTGGGAATCCTATTCTACTTGCTACGATGTTTAAAAGATTTGATCCAAACAAGATATTAGACTTTATGATCAAATCTATTGATATTAATCCGAAGGACCTTGAACGAGAAGAAGTAACAATGCAAAGATTAATAGCTGATTTTGAAGATGCTTCACTCTTTGCGGGACTTTCAGGTCAAGGGGGTGGTATTAATCCACAGGGTACAGGTGATGCGGGTACACCTCAAGAAATTAACCAATTAACTAACCCGATGTCAGGTCTAACCCCATCAGGGTAAAATTATGAAGTATAAATCTAGAAGACGAGGTTCTGGTATATTTACTGCTAAGGATCTTCGTCGTGGATATAAGGAGATAAAGTAATGCAAGTTGGTGATTATGTTGCAAGTCATAGGATTACAGCTATTTCTGAGGATGGAGTAACTGTTATAGGTCTTAGAGATAATGATACATTCTATATCAATAAAGATTGTTTTGAACAACTATCAGAGGATTGTTGTAAATTAACAGAGGAGGGTGCTTATGCCATCAGTGGAAGCGGATCGGGATTGGGAAGCGGAAAGCGACCTCAGAACCCTGAAGGAAGCGGAGGAAATAAAGAAGAACTCGGGCAGAATGAGCCGGGCGAAGATTCAAGCGGAAAAGCAGATGATGGCGGCGAAGGTAGTACTGAATGATTCTGGCACTGAAGATGTGATAAGTCAAGGGTTTAGACGTCTTGGCTGATAAGTTTACCCCTCGCACTCTTGCGGATACATTTGGCTTCCAAGCTGAGGAGCAGGAACTTAATGTCAACCGCTCTGGTCAAAGAGCATTTATGAAAGGACTCATGCGACCATTTACCTCCGAAGGGTTTACTGAGGGTGTGAGGGGTAATTCTCAAGCAATAAATGAAGCTATCTCAGGTTTTGATGAGCAGGGTGAACCTGTACCTCAGATATCTCGTGGTTTACAATTAGCATTACCTGGTTCATCACCAGCAGCTGTGGGTAAGGGTATTGCGGGTAGTGTTGTATTAGGTGCTGGTCCTGTTACAGGTAAGAAGATTGCTAAGGACTTTCAAGAGATGGCTGATAAGTTTTTATTTCAAAGTACTGAAGATGTTGTTAAACTTATGGGCAAAGTTACTAATTCTAAACTTAAGAAAAAACTTACTAAGAAACTAGAACCCGGTAAACTTGAGTTAATTACGATTGATCGTGGTGATAAGCCCATGGAAATTATTCGAGGAATGACATTGAATAATGAAGATCGAGTTCTAGCTACTATTCAAAAGACAAGTAAGAATAAATTTAAATTAACTACAAGATCATTCTCTAATACTGTGGATAGTCGAGCTAAAGCATTTGATATAGTTCGACAAATGAATGGGTTATTTAAGAAAACTGATGTATCTGATATTAAGAAATCACTTGCTCGGAATAAGATGGTACTTGATACTTCAGGTGAGATACCTATAATTAAAGATCGTAAAGGTAATTTTGTTGGTCTTCTTAATCCTATGCCTAAAGGAAAAATAGTTGTTCAGTTTGAAGATGGTACAGAAACTATACTAAATAATAAGTCTGACTTAGTAGAATTACTTGGTGGAGAATTCTTTAAATGAGAGATCATGGTAGAATAACTGATGAGATGGAGCGTAAAGCTTCAGATAGTAGTACTCCTCTTGAGCAACGGATATCAGATACTTGTAATTGGTTCTATCAAAATCGAGACCGTATCCCAAAAGAAGATCTTTTGAAACGGATTGAATTTTATGATAAATTCTCAGAGATTATGATTGAGATTATTGCAATGATGACTGATCGACTTCAGCAGGCTGAGAATCGTCAAAAATCAGAAAGACTTTATTTACCAAAGGGACTTTCTATGAAAGGTGATATTACAAGGTTTGGATAATGACTGAAAAGAAAGGTGCAGAACAATTAATTCAAGAAGCAAATTTAGCAAGGTTAATTAAAGCTTCTGCTGCTGATATGTTAATTGATCAGCAAGAAGCTATTGTTCGTAACATAGTGAATAGATATGAAACTGGCCGACTTGATGCTGGTGTATTATTTGGTGCGGCAGGGGAATTAGCTGCACTTAAGAAGTTTACTAATAATTTAGATAAATCAATTAATATTGGAATCAAAACAATTGGAAGAGAGGTAAATCGTGGCAAAGAAACTAAAGAAACAAACGGAAGATTCAGAAGACGATGATGTCCAGAGCAGTGATCTTGAGGATGGGGATATTCTTGAAGCTGGAGATGAAGAGGAAGAAGAAGACCTTGGTGAACTTGATAAGGAAGAAGAACTTACAACTATAACTGTCGATGGTAAAGAGTTTCAAGTTGATGCTGAATTAGCTGAAGCTATAAATAATCGAACTCGTCGATCAGGCCCTAAACCTCGAGCTGACGAAGAACCTATAACTCGAAAAACTAAAACTGATGAGGATGACCCTCTTGAAGGTATTGAAGAACAATTATTTACTGACCCTAAAGCTGCACTTACTCGATACGGTGAACATGTAGCTAATTCTGTAAAGAAAGAGATAAAAGCTGAATATATCAGTGAGAAAAAGCAAGAGCTCTTCTGGAATAATTTTTATGAGCATAATGATGATCTAAAGAAATCTAAGTCACTTGTTAAGGCAGTTATGAGTGATCATATGGATGAGTTAGAAAATATGAGCATTGATGATGTCTATGATAGGCTTGGTGATCTTACCAGACAAGAAGTCTCTGTACTTTCTAAGAGTAAGAAGAAATCCCGAAAGAGAATGAGAAGTGAATCTCTTGAGGGCGGTGATCGTAAAGTAACACAGAAAAAGGAGGATGATGACGAAGAAGATACAAAAGAGAATGAGATAACTAACCTCACTGATATCATTAAGCGTAGACGTCAGCAGAGAGTTAGTGGTAGTACTCGTACAACTGTTGCTTAAGGAGATTACATAGATGGCAACTTTTCAATGGCAGTTTGATGCACCAGCTGGTGTATATAAGAATCATCACCTGTCTGCAAAACTTTTCGAAGCAGCTATCGCCAAAACTATTTTTATGGATCATGTGACCCCTATTAGTGGTTATGGCAAAAAGATGGGTGAAACCGTTACTCAAACCCGAGTATCACTTATTTCAGAACCTACTGATCCCGATCTGAATGAGGGTATTCGTATCCCTGAGGATGAATTCTCGCTATCAACCTTTGCAATCACTGTTAATGAAATTGGTCGGGCAGTGCCCTTCACTTCGTTAGCAGAAGACTTGTCAAAGTTTGATCTTGAGAACCCAATTCAAAGGGAACTTGTAAAGCAATGGCGTTTAGTACTTGACACAAAGGCAGCTGCAGCTTTTAAAACTGCAAAGGTTAAATATGCTCCAACAGGGCTTGCAACTAATAATATTGCAACTGGTGGAACCTTTGGTGCTGCAGCAACTGCAAACCTTAACCTATTCCATCTCGAGGAATTGAGAGATTACTTGTTTGATACTCTCCATGCTCCTACTGCTGTGGGTGATGATTATATCGGTATCTTCCGGACATTGTCTATTCGTGGTATTCGGCGTGATCCCTCTTGGGAAGAATGGCATAAGTATACTGATCCACAGGCTAAATTCAATAATGAGATGGGACGTATAGAATCCATCAGACTTATTGAAACCAATCATAACAATGCCCTTGGCAAGGTTGGTACTAGTTCTGTACTTGGTGAAGGTCTTGTGTTTGGTGAGGATAGTGTTAATATGGCTGAGGTACTTCCGCCTGAGCTTAGAGCTGCTATCCCCCGAGACTTTGGTCGTCAGAAAGCAGTTGCTTGGTATTCAATCCTAGCATTTGGTTTGATCTGGGATACTGCAAATGCAGGTGAAGCCCGTGTCATGCATGTTGGCTCTACCTAATATATAGTGTGAAAGGAGATAACTAAATGGCATATGGTGATCAGCAAGTTGAACATATGATGGCGAAGGATGCAAGTCTCGCATCAGCAGCTGACGTAGCTGACTTTGCACCTGGGTATCAGCCTGTTATTATCAGGGCAGTGGCGTTGGTATTTACTACTTCTGTAAATGCCACTGGGGCTCTTAAGATTGACAAGAGGCCTACTGCTGGTTCTGATACAGGTCGTGGTGATGGTGATATTGCTACAATTAACTATACCACTGTCACAGGTGCTCAGGGTAAAGTGGTGTTTAAGGAAAATATTGATGTTGAACTTAAACCCAGTGAGGAGGCTGTTGCTCAGGTAACTGATGCAACACCAAGTGCTGGCAATGCTCATATCATTCTCTTCTTTGAACCCCGATGGGAAGTACCGGGTAATAATACAGATATGAACGCTACTACCTAAGTTAACTAAAGCTTTATCAATGATGGAGGTTCAAAGTGGTTGCATTAGCTGCAAGTGACGTGACTCTTACTATCGAGGCTGAAACTATTCAAGTCAAACAGAAGAGGAATAGAGTCAAGATAGTTTTTGGTGATGGTGCCCTTACTTATCCAGCTTTAGGTATTCCTATGCCTACTTTTGGTGAGTGGGGCATGCGTAGAAATCTGGACTCTGTTATTCTCTCCGATTCTAGTGATGGAGATGGTTTTATGTATAAGTATGACCAAGAGAATAACAAGATTAGGATGTGGCAAGGTGATAATAATAATGCTTCTGATGCACCCGGAGTAGAGTTGGGTGTTGTAGCAGTGGCAGCTACCACATTGTATGCTGAAGCGGTGGGGTGGTAATATGTCACTATCGCTTAATAGAGTCCATGTCTTTGCCAGGCGAAAGAATGAACGTGGTGAGACAGTTACTCAACTTATAAGGACTGATCTATATACTCGATTATCCTCTCAGGGTGAGCCTCCCGTCTTTCTTCAAGGCGGAAGGTTTTACTCTGAGGGAGGTGATGAATATCTTGGTGATCAGCTACCCGGTTGGGTTGAGATTGAATTACAGAAGTTAAATCCTTCTGTCCTTGAAGAATGTGGTTTCTTTCCCACTGGTGAGAAGCAACCTGATGCTGAAGTTTATGAATTCCCTGAGGAGGCGGTAGTTCGTAGACAGACAACTAAAAAATATCCAAAGAAACTTAAATTAAAGAAAGAAACTGCTTCAGGTTTTAGGAGAAAGGGATGGTAAATGGTCTTAAAAACAAATGCAGAACTAATTGATGATGCTTTGTTTCGGGCCGGTGAATCTATTGACGGTACCTCTGATTACGAAGCAGCAGCATTAAGGTATCTTAATAGGGCTTATAGAGCTATAGGTAATGGTGGAACTGAGCTAGATAGTAACTTAGATGAAAAGTGGCTATGGTTAAAAACAGAAGGTACACTTACTCTTAGACCTAGGATAGCTACAGGTACTGTTTCAGTTACTAACGATAGTGATACCATTACTTTCTCTACAAGTTTAGCTGATATTGTTGGATATCATTTTAGAGTAGACGACCATGCTGATGTATTTAAGATTTCACTTCATGGGGGTGGAACAGCTGCTACATTAGATTCAGTATATACAGGGCCTACTGAAAGTGGAAAAGCCTATAAAGCTTTTAAAATTGACTATGATCTTGCTAATGACATTAAAGAACTCATCGGCCCATTTAAAGTATATCAAGATGATCGAGTAAGGATATATGGGCTTGAGCTTACAGAGTTACATTTTAAGTGGCCTTTGAATCTGATAACTCAAGGTGTACCTCATAACTTTGCAATGATTGATCAAGATAGTGTTCGGTTTAGTCATTATGGTAAGGATGAATCTACTGAGTTAATTCGTGTGGTATATCCTTATCTTCGAAGACCTGCTGATTTAGCGAATGATGCTAACGAATGTCTAATCCCAGAAGATTGGCGTCATATGATATCTGATTGGGTTGCATTCTACTTGATGGTTGATAAGAATGATGATCGAGCTTCAGGTCTTGGTGAGATGGCTAGAAATAACTTGAAGTCAATGGCGAAAGAGAATAGGAGATTATTAGTACACCTTAATAGAAACTATGGCAATATTCTATCAAGACCTAATCATAGGACTAGGTCTAAAGGTCCTATTAGAACTGAGGGGGGATTTATACTTGGATGACCTCACGTAATCAGATAGCTGAACTCCCCATCGGTTTTCAAGGCCTTAGTAGCTCGAAAAATCAGTCTCAGGTTTCAATCGATAAGTTAATACAGGCTGAGAATATTACATATGTTGATGGTACTATTCAGAAGATAGGGGGGACTTCAAAATATAATGCTACTCAACTTGTGGATGGAGGCTCTGCAGCTGTTAAGATATTAGCGGGTTATGAGTGGGCACCAATACCTAATACATACCGTCAGATTATATTAACAAGTGAGGGTAAATTACTTAGAGATACAGGGGACGGTAGTTTTGCTACAGAATTAGCCACTGGTCTTAGTGTTACAAAAGATGGGGCATTATTCATTGATGCTGGTAAAGAGCTAGCTGCAAATAATCGAAAACTATTTATCTTTACTGGTACTAATAGTATTCAAGTATTAAGTGGCGATGGGGTAACTACTTCAGCTATAACTACACCCCCAGCGGATTGGACAGGTTCTACTCATCCCATTGCTGCAGCTATCCATGAATTCCGATTGTGGGCAGCACTTGGTCATATAGTTTACTATTCAACCACAGATGATCATGAAGACTATACTGGTGCGGGTTCTGGTGTTGTATCTATATACCCCGGTGAAGGTGAAGAAATCTCATTCATTGTATCTTTCAGTAGTAGACTTGTTGTTTTCAAAAAACCGAAAGGTATTTATATAGTAGATACTACTGATCCCACTGTGGCTAATTGGCGAGTTGATAAAGTTACTGATGGTGTTGGTTGCCCCAGTAATTTTGGCTTTGAATTACTTGATAATGATTTAGCTTTTTTAAATGATGTGGGTCACGTTCAGTTAGCTTCTTCAGTTGATACACCAGGTGTTATTAGAAGTGAAAATCTTTCAGAGAAAACAGAGACTGATACTCTTATTCGAGAGGAGTTAAGTTTTGGGGCTAATGTCTCTAAAGTAAGAATGTTATATTATAGTGAGAAAAGACAGCTCATGTTTGCTCTCCCTAAACTTGGTGAATCTGAGAATAGCACTATCTTAGTTTATGAATTTCATCTAGAGGATAGCTCTGTTAAACCTGCCATTATATTTCGAGATACACCTGTCAGTTTATGGCTAAGAACTGTTGGAGGTATTCAACGGCCAGTTCTTGGTGATGATAATGGCTTTGTATGGGATTTGGATGAGGCTAGTAAAAGTAAAGATGGTGTTGGTTATTTAGGTCAATTTCAATCTCCTCATTATGATCTTTCCCACATTGATCCCAAATTAGCTACTATAAATAAGACAGGTATGTTCTTAGAACTAATTGCTGAGCCCTTAGGGAATTGGGACCTTACAGTGGATATCTATTGGGATGATGAACTTGTAGTTACTAAAACTTTTAATATGGGTATTACAGGTGCGGCTCTCGGAAGTTTTACTCTTGATACTGATGCTCTTGGTGGTAATCAAGTAGTTAATAGAAAACGTAAGATAGAGGGTCAAGGTAGAAGAATTTCATTTGTGGGTAGAAACTCGGGTATTGGCCAAGATTTCTCAATTGCTAAATTTTATCTTCACTTTATGGTTAATGAAGAGAGTCTTAGATAATGACCTTACCAATTGAAGTAATTGAACGGATTAAAGTTATTGAGACTAGAAAACAAGATAAAGTTGTAAAAGCTTATCTTACTTGGAAAAATAATAAGATTGTGGCGGTACAGTGTAAATTATGCTCTAGTGATATAACTGGACTAATTGAGACTGATGATGAAAATGAGATAGAATATACTAAGTTAAAAAATACCACAATTAAAAAGGTCCCCATGACTTATGCATATTTTGCTAACTACATGGAGATTAAAATTCAGTTTGATGATAAGACATATCATGTTACAAACCTTTGCAAAAATTGCCTTAAATCTTTTATAACATTTGAAGAATTAGAATATGTTTATCTATGTGATTTATTTCAATTTGAAGTAAATAGTAAGATTGGATTAGGTAGTGAAATAGATTGGGAAACTCTTAAAGATAGAATTCCTGATAAAATAACGGAGACAAGTGATGCCGGGATTATATAGTCATACTACAAGAGCTGCTGGTACTATCCTTACTGCTAATATCTATAATAGTGATCATCAGAACCATATCACTAATCATACACCTCAACAGATGGATGATTATTCATCAAGTGTCGCTGAGAGCCAAATAGCCACTGATCCAGGTGAAGTAGGTAGTGAGAATCTTGCTACTTCATTATCAGGTGAACTTGCAAGAATAAGATTTGCACTTAAAGAAATTTCAGGGGGTACTCAATGGTACTCAAGTCCACCCTTCGCCCTTGGAAGTGGTGATAATTTCATATCAAATGAGGTCTTCTCATGAGTACATTTTCAAAACAATTCTTATCAGGTAGTACAAATGGTAGACCTATAAAGGTAGGTGCTACTGCTACACCTGGTACTACTATCCATACTGCTCATGCTACTGATAAAGATGAGGTATGGATGTGGGCTGTAAACACTAGTACTACTGATGCAAAGACTACTATTGAATTAGGAGGTGTTACTGACCCTGATGATCTTATCGAGTTAACAATCCCTGCAGAAGATGGGCTATATGTACTTACCCCTGGATTTATTATCTCTGGAGGCTTACTCGTAAAGGTTTTTGCTGATGTTACTAATGTAATCAATGTCATGGGGTTTGTAAATAGGATTACACCATGAGAAGATTATCACCCAGAAGGGTATCTAATACAACTGTTCCTCAAGCTACTGCTAGTAGTTTTGATAAGAACCATATCGCAGGTTTAGAATTATCAAAATCTGCTGCAGATACACTAGCGATAGCTGTAGGTGAAGCTAGGGATGCAAGTGATGTAAGTGATATGATACTTGCCTCGTTTACTAAAGATGTCTCTGCAGCCTGGCTTGTTGGCACGGGTCTTGGATCACTTGATACTGGTTCATATACAGCAACTACATTATATGCTGTTTGGCTTATTAGGCGATCTGATACTTTTGTAGTTGATATTCTTACGTCAGAGAGCTTTACTGCTCCTACTATGCCTACTGACTATGATGAGAAAAGACTTATTGGGGCTTTCGTTACGGATAGTGGTCCAGACATTATCGACTTTACCCAAGTCGGTGATTATTTCCGCTATATAGGTGATGTTATATCTGATGTAGCTGACTCAGCTTTAGTAGCTGATACATATACTGATGGAGTGATATCTGTTCCCCCGAATTGTCTGGGTCATGTTTATCTTCATTGGGTCTCAACAGCTGGTGGCGGTGGTGATACATCTATGCATATTAGAACTAAAGGTGCTGCTGACAGTACTGTTAACAATGAAGGTGTCTCTGCTATGTCAATTGTTGGAGCTTCAGCGCTAGAAATGGGTTCATCTTGTCTAGTTTTAGTCGATGCAAGTAGTACAATTCAATATGCTGGCGAAGATCCTGGTGGTACAACTACTATAACTGTTCGAACTCATGGCTTTATTATGCTAACAAGGAGTAACCCAATATGAAAGCTGCAGTTGTTAATACCAGTGGAAATCTGCTGTACTTTGGAAATATTAAGAACCCAAAATTTACTAATATACTCGTTGGTAATATACGGGTAGATATTCCTCCAGGTAATAATGATTTTTGGAATGGTTCAATATGGTCTAAATCTGCTAAACCAATTCCTACTACACCCTCAGAATTAAGGGATGGTACTGGTAATATATCTCGAGCAGAAATGAATAGTCTTAAACGATTTATTAGAGAACAATATGACTATATATAATCTAGCTACTAGTTCTTCAGATTATAAAGCTTGCAAGAAATTTCTTCAAGATAATGATGAAGAACCTGTAAAACTTAGTTTTCCTACCATCATAGCTAGAAGAGATAATAAAGTTATAGGCTTACTAAGTACAAGACCAAATGAAAATTCAATAATCGCTGGGCCACTAGTTAATCCCAAACGAAATGGTCTACTCTATCTAAATCTCGTAGAAGCTTATGAGGGAGTATTAATAAGGGCTGGTGTAAAAGAATATGTATTTAATATTCCACAAACTGAGACTGACTATCTTGATCAAATATTTCGTGCAACTCGGATGACACCATTCACCTTTAAGGATGGTCTCTACTGGTTTAGAAGGATAATTTAAAATGGGCGGTGGCGGTATTAATGTACCAGGTCCCACTCAAGAAGAGCGAGATCTTCAGCGGGAACAAGTGGAAATTCTTAGAGATCAACGAACACTTCTTTCTGAGCAATTACGTCAACAGAATTTACTAGCACCCCTTCTCTTTGATAGTGCTGGTATTAAACCAATTTTTGATACTGAAGGTGATGATCCCACTCGTATCGTTGGTTTTGAACAGATAGAAGATGAACTTGATCCTCTTCGTGATGATATCGAAAAAGGCTTCCTCGAGAGAACAAGGTCTGCACAACTGGGTGAGTTACCTGTTAATCCTGCATTACTCAGTGATCTTGATGAAGCTGAAGAAACTCTTCGAAATTCACTCAGAGCAAGTCTTGGGCCTGATTTTGAAACATCCACACCAGGGTCACGTAGATTAGATGACTTCTTTGAGACTAAGGAAGGTATACTTGAAGAGTCACGTCGGGGTGATCTATCATTGTCTGAAGGCCTAAGTTTATCACGAGAGGCTTCATCAGATGCTCGTATTCAATCATTCTTGAATAGAACTGTGGGTGTTAATCAATTTCAAGGCTCTACACTTCCAGGACTCTCTAACTTAGTTCAAGGTTTTCAATTACCAATTAGTACTCGACAGAATGATCGAGCACTTCAACTCCGAGCAAGTATTGCTAGCGGTCAAGGTCGATCTAGTGGATTTAGCAGTCTCTTTAGTGGCCTAGGTTCATTAGGAGGTGCATTCATTGGTAGTGATACATTTGCAGGATTATTCTCTAGTGGCGCTGCTGGTGCCGGTGCTACCGCCTCTGATCGTAGATTAAAAACTAATATAACTCGAGTGGGTAAAACTGATAGTGGTCTACCTATATATACATTCCAATTCAAGAGTGGAGGCCCAACTCAAATGGGTGTAATGGCACAAGATGTTGAAAAAGTTATACCCAATGCTGTGATTGAGATAGATGGTATTAAGCATGTTGACTATACACAGGTGAATTAAATCATGTCATTTCATAGTACAAATCTTCTGAATAAAAGTCTTTTAGGTCCTGATCGATTAGGTGTTAATAGATTTAAGGATCTATTTACTGGAGGTGATATTGAACCAGCTCAAGATAACTTTAATGATCCAATTGGGGGACTAACTTCTAATGCCGCCCCTCAAGATAATAACCAATTTAAAAATGTCTTTAGTACTGGCGGAGGTGCTCAATCACTTACTGAAGGTGGTGCTGCTAAACTTGATCCCACGGGTATTACTGCTGCAGCAACATTTGCAAAACAATTCACAAAAGGTAAGTCAGGTATTCTTGGTGCCTTTGATGATATCCTATTACCAAGTATAGATGAGTACTTTACTGATCCAAAGGACTCACTAATAACTGTGGGTAGTGGCGGTATAGGAAAAGCTATCGCTGGTTTATTTAATATCTTTTAATGGGAGTTATAGATGTCTACTAATTTTCTTGATGCTATAGGTCCTGGTTTAGAAGGATTCACTAAAGGCTTTATGCAGAGTAAACAGCTTAGTATTCAACGAGCTATGAAAGAGAATCAAGCTCAGAAAACTAAGATACAAATGGGTAAGGCATTTACTGATATCTTTAAACCAGGCCAATCATCTGCTGTTACTGAACTTAAATTAAATCTGTTTGCTCGGACTGTTGGTGTTGATACTAAAAGTGACCAATTTAAGGATATCTTAAAATTTGCAAAGGCGGCAAGTGATGAAGAACGAAAAGAAATTTCGGAGTCAATAACTGCATTAATCCCTGACGCTACACCCGCTCAAGTCCAAGCGCTTGTTAAGAATTTTGCTAGTAATCCTCAAGTTCTATTCTCTTTGATGGATTCGATTGAGAAGAAATCACAACAAACAAGATTACAGCAAGCTGGTGAAATTGCCTCTGGATTTGAAGTAAAAGGTCGAGGTCAAACTGATGAGGTGAGAAGTGAGACACCTCTTCGTGGTAGTGTTATGGATAAGCGTAGGCAGATAGCTGACCGTAGGTTTAAAGCAGCTCAGACACTAAGAAGTAATGCTAAGTCTGAGAAAGATTTTGAGATTGCGGATAGACTTGAAGATCAAGCATTACAGATATTAGAAGGTAAGCAAACTGAGTTTGATAATCAATTGATTGATGTAACTGATCCCGGTCGACCCACTACAATTGCTCAGGGTACTACACCTCTTGAGAAACTTCAAAATCGACGGAATGAACTATCACCTGGTAGAGATAGAGATGAAGTTCAGGGAGCTATTGATAAAGATACTGGTGCATCAAAGCTAGAGAAATTATTATCATCAGCTGACAGATTAGAGGATCGAGCTGATAGAGAACCTGATGAAAATCAAGGTGATCGATTACGTCAGAGAGCTGATCTAATTCGAGCTCGAGCTAAATCACTTGGTCAGAAAGCTGGTTTTAGTATTACTACTAACCCTGATGGTACAGTATCTATCACTCGAGGTACACAGCCCAAGGGTATTTCTCCTACTCAAGCTGATAAGTTAATTGCACAGCGTGACTCAATTGATAAAGGTCTTGAACAACTTGCTAGAATTAATCAAATCTTTCAACAGGACCCCACATTATTTGGTACAACAGGAGGCCTTCGAAAAGGTGCTAAAGACTTTGCTGCTTTAGTTGAAGACTTTAATGTACCAATAAATAAGATCGTAGATAATGCCTTATCATTTGTGGGTAAAGGGGGGCTTAGTGAAGCACAGAAATTTAAACTACTTACTGATCCAAAACTCAGTAAATTAGAAGTTCTTCAAAATCAGCTTGCTCTTATCTTAGCTAGAACTCGTCAACCCACAGGTAGGTTACTAGTTGATACATTAAGAACTGCTATGAAAGATACTAAATTAATCGGAGGTAAAATTCAAGGATCACGATCTGTGGGTGATAGATTAAGGGCAGTCTTTGAAGAACTAACTGAATCTAAGCAAAAATTAATGAGAAGAATTCCTAAAGATAATCAAGGTACAGGTAGAAAATCAATTTCTATTGAAGAACTTCAACGTCGTGCAAGAGGTGAATAATGGGTACCATCAACGTGCCTGGATTTCCAGACCCTATTGAGATTGAAGGTGACGAGCCTAGCCCCGAAGAAGCTCGTAAAATCCTTCAAGCTATTCAGATGTTCAATAAGCAAGAAAGTCCAGTTTCAGCAATGGGTGCTGATAGAAAAGTAGTTTCACCTGGATTGTTTAGACGAACCGCTGATGAGACAGCTCGTAGGTTTGATGCTCTGAAGGGAGCAGCTGGAAAGCTCGAAGGTCTTACCCCCCTTGAGACTGGTCGACAAGGTGCAATGATGGTGGGGGGTACTGTGGGTATGCAGATTGGTGCTGCCGCTCCAGTACCTCCCTCTGTTAAAGGTGTAGCTATAGTAGGTGGGGCTGTACTTGGTAATTTGATTGGCCTCTTTGGTATGGAAACATTGAATAAAGTCTTTGAATCCACAGGTTTAATTGAGAAAGGTCAAACACTTACATCTGCTGAACTATTAAAACGAGGTCTTACAGAGGCTGAAATTGAAGCAGCAGTATCTATGATACCTGGCGCAGGTGCTGCAGTTAAAGGATTAGCACAATCTGGTGCAAGACGTGCTTTAGGGTTAGGTAGAGCGGGTAGTGCAGAAGATCAGCAGATACAATCGCTTATTCGAAAGAGTGGTAGAGCCGGTATTGATTTAGGTATAGTTGATATTTCAAAAACTTTACCTCGAGCTTTTAGTAGAATATTTGGTTCATTCCCCCTGCTCGGTACACCCGTTAAAGCCGCTAAGCAAAGACAAGCTGTACAGATTCGTGAGGGCTTTAAAACACTAGTTTCTAGGATTATGACTCGAAAATCTATCCCTGAAACAGGTATGGTACTGTCTAGAAATGCAACTGAAACCTTTGGGGCCTTTATTGAAGAAGCAGGTAGACTTGGTACGGCTCTAAAAGCATTTGCTAATAGCTCACAGAGATTTGGTCGTATTATACCCACAGAAAAACTACGAAGAGCTTCAAATCAAGCGATAGTACAACTTGAACGTACAAGGGCTCTTGGTAGAACAAATGAGAGAATACCAAGTTCAATTAGTACTAAACTGAGAAGTATTCTTAATGGTATCGGTGATATCAAAGATAGGAATATTACCTTTGGGCAATTTGATGGTAGTCTTCAAGACCTTCAAAAATTAGCCTCTAATAAAAATCTTACAGAGAATGAGAAACTTGCAATTCAACAAGTAAAGGATGTCTTTGATAGTACACTTCGAAGTGTCAAGAACCCTGAGTTTCAAAGAAAGATAGCTGAGTTTGATAGCTTTGTAAAAAAGGGTATGGATACATTTAATAGTCAGCTAGGTAAACAGATTACAGGCGGTATTGAACAAGGTAGTTCATTTAGTTTAAGGCCTATTAATATCGATAAAGCAGGTACTTTCACAGGGACTGAACTATTTAATATTGCTTCAAAATCTACTGATAGTGTTCAGAGTATAAAAAGTCTAAGATCAATCTTTGGACCTAAGGCTGTTCATCAAATGGTTAGAACAAGAATAGATGAAGCCTTTGAATTAGTAAGAGAGCAAATTAAAGCAGCTAAGCCTGGGGATCGTATTCAATTTGAAAAATTTATTAGTGAGCTTGGGTTAGATAATTTAAAGGGTTCAAAATTTAAAGCTCTTAAGGAATCACTTCGAGGTAGCGGTTTAGATATAAAAGATCTTACTCAATTTACAGAGGTAACCGCTAGAAGCTTTGAATCTATGTCACCTAATGTGGCTCAGTTCGTTGCTCGTCGTGGTATCATGGGTGGCTTAAGAGCTATTGTAAAATCACTTGCGCCATTTGCCACAGCTGGTGGCTCAGCGGCAAGTACTTTTATTCCTGGTGTTACTATAGCTGATGCAATAACTACTGGGGGGTCACTACTTGCTATAAGACATATGAGTAGTTTAATCTCTGATCCAAAAACACTTAAACAGCTTACTAGTGTAATTAAAGAAAATTTACCCAAGCAACAAAGACAAGCTTTATTCTTAAGATTATTCTTCAAGCTCGAAGGAGAACAGCAAACACCCATTGCAGCAGGTGCTAGTGTTGGAGGAGGTGTTAGTTTAGCTAAGAGATTTCTTACAGGTAGTCCGGGTAAGTTTATAAATCTTAGGACTGGAGGAGCTGCAGGAATTGCTGGAGCAACACTTGGTGAAGTATTTAAAGGAACAGAATAATGAATTGGATGAAAAAGCGAAGTAATGAAGCCTCTACCTGGGGCGGACTTGGTATGTTGATTATGGGGTTTGGTAATATCTTTGATATTAACGAAGCTCCCGGTATAGCTGCTGCAACTGAACAAGCGGGTCAAGCATTCTTAGGCGGTATGCCTTGGTGGCAAGCTACCTTACTTGGTATTGCTGGTGCTGCGATGACATTTAAATCAGATGGCGATAAAGGATTCTAAGGAGGGCTGCCGTTAAGCAACCCCCCAATAGAATTACGAAGATTTCTTACCTTTCTTCTTCCCCTTGACGGAGGTCTTTTTTGACTTCTTGGCCTTCGTCTCTTTTTCTTCATTCCCCACCTTAACATCTTTAATATCACGGAGAACCTTTAAGGCTTCCTTACGGTTAGACCAAGAGTAGGTACGTCCGGTCTTTTCAATACCTGCCTTACGAAGTTTCTGACGAATAGTAAAGTCGCTTAGGCCCAATTCCTCTGCAAGCCATGCAACATTATATTTACTATCAGTATCTTCAGTCTTTTTCTTCTTCGCCATAATCTTATTCCTTTTCATCAATTGTTCGCGAACATAATCAGCTATGTTCACTTTCTTTTCTATCGCATTATCTATGTACTCGTCAATAGTATTTTCTCCAGTGACATGATAGAAACCCAAGCTTTTTTTCTTGTGTTCTCCGACTAGTCTTTTTCTTGCTTGGTCATATTCCACGTAACTGAATGATTTTGAACAGAAAATCGCATCGTCAGCTCTGCTCAAGTCAATACTAATGCCTTTAGCTATTTGACAGATTATCGCATTATACCCTCCATTATTAAATTTTCTCCACTCACGATATGTATCACTCTTACCATAGAGTTTTCCAACCCTCCAGCCTCGTTTGGTCAGTAAGCTAGTTAACTGTTCAGCCTCAGGAATAAACTTGCAGAATATCACGATAGGTTTACTCTTAGGCCGATCTAGAAGGAAATCATCGATAGTATCAAGCTTCTCATTGCTTACATGAGTGATATCATCATCCTGATCGAATTGAAGGTTCCCACCCGTCAATTGATGCAATCGTATCATGTTAGTTATTGCTAGCAGTGTGGTTACTGACTTCTCACCCTCCTCATATACAAACTCCCCCTCAAGCTCATCATATATCTTACGAGTTTTCTTACTAAGCTCAAAATATAGCGGGATATCTAAATCTTTAGGAAGATCCTTTATAACTTCTTTTTGAGTTGCTGTAAATGAATACTTACTAACTATATCTAAGAACTTCTGTTCAAGATGTTTTTTGATTACTTTCTTATAGCCTCCGAACCCTGTACTCTTACACCATCTGTCCACAAAATAGGGCCATCGATCACCAAAGATATGAGGGGCTAAAAATCTAAATTGTGCCCACATATCAGTGAGATCATTAGGTGTTGGTGTACCTGTCATTATCATTCTATATCTCGATGATCTACCTATACGATAAATAATCTTTGACTGCTGAGTATTCCTACCCTTTAACCTGTGGCTTTCATCGATTATTATCATATCATACTTCTCTTTAAGAATTTCTTTCTCATGTCTCCAAGCATATTCAAAGTTCATAGTATCTATAGCAATAGGCTTCTTTAGATGTTTCTTACTAAGAACTCTCCAAGCAATTTTACCAATCTTTGGACAGATAACTAATATAGTATTAATCTTACCTTTGTTATATCTTGTAACTATTACAGCAAGTGCTACAACTGTCTTACCCGTACGTTGCTCCATGAACAGCGCAAAGAACCGTTTCTTTAGCGCAGCTTTATAAGCTTCTTCTTGGAACGGCCAGAATTCTGTTTTAAGGGGATGTTCCATAATCTCATCAAATTTAATGCCTCATCTACTGAGTATATAACTGACCAACAACCGCCAGCACCTAATATCCATGAACCAACTTTATCTTGTATCTTTGAGACTTCCCCTTTAGGTGTCTTAACTTCAAATCCGATAAATAAACCTCCGACACAACCAATAAGATCAGGTAAGCCAATCATCTGAAAATGACCCGGACTAGTTTTATACCAGAAACCGCCATATTCCTCTTCTAGAGCATTACGGATTTTTTTCTGGAGCTTTGTCTCAGGTTTCTTAGCCATGACCAATTACTTCTGGCATACCTTCGAAGCGTGAGAGTTGTTCCTTGAGCAGTACGATTACATCTTCACGATTAGCGTTTGATATATAGTTGCACCGCCCCCCATGGTCCTCTAAAGGAAAAACAAGCATGACGAAACCTGTTTCTTGTGGCCCGTCACCATTGAAAAATTTATCAACAAGCCTGGCAAGTTCGTTCATTTGTTTTATATATTTCTTCTCAATTGGAGCATCACCTAATCTTTCAACCATTATTCCCTCCATTAAATTAAGCAGTTTATACTCATGCTCAGGAGTACGGGATTTAAAGTAGATCAGCTTTCTTCAGGGCTTTGATTACTTCCCGACGTTTCTTCTTAACAGGCTTAACATCAACAAGGTCTTCATCAAGCTCATTATCTTCAATAAGTTCATTCAGCCTTGCTGTATTCGCTGCTTTGACTTCCTCCTCATTAAGTTCATCGCTATCTTCCTCATCATCATCTTCGTCATCGTCTTCTGATAAGGCGTCAATAACTGCTTGTCTTTTCTTCTTAATACCTTTGATACCTTCAAGGTCAACATCAATCTCATTGTCATCCACTAACTCATCTAATTCGTCAGATGACATACCCTTAATTTCTTCTTCAGTTATTTCTTCGTTATCTTCTTCATCATCCTCTTCTTCCTCTTCATCATCATCACTCTCTTCTTTGCCTTTATCGTCATCTTCTTCATCGTCATCATCCTCGTCATCGTCGTCCTCGTCGTCTTCAAGGTCATCTAATGGGAAGAAATCAACGATCTGCATCTTGGATTTATTTTCCCAAGTGGTCCTTTCAAGTGTAGCACCGCACTCAAGATCAGGTAACTCACTAAGTTTAACCTCAAGCGATGAGTCAGGTACTTCCATACCCAATGCTTCAAGGACATTCTTAAGATTCCATAGAGCCTGAGGTGCAAGTGACGTATTATGATAAGCTTGAACACCCTTGTGGTCACCTTTATTAACTTGGAAAAGCCATGACCAATATGGTGCCTTATCACCTTCTTCCTGACTGACTTCTTTAACGACTAAGGGATAATCGCCGTCGGGGCAGAGCTTTCTTGTTTCTACTCCCTTGAAGTTTATTTTTACTGATTTTCCCTTCTTGCCTCGTTTTGACTTCTTTGACATCTTCTTCTCCTTCAACGTATTTCATAAGTTTTTCGTGATTTGGATCTACAATTACATCAGGTAATATAATCTTTTTAGGTTTCCTAATCTTAGTAGTGTAGATCGCATGTGGTCCTACTCGTAAACAATAATCTACATGACGTATCTCCTTATATCGTTTCTTTTTAACTTTAACCTTCTCATATCTTTCTCGAATAAAAGTATTAGCAATAATACTAACACTTCCATTTAATGTAGAAGCCACAGATGGCATAAGCCTTGGGCCAACCTCTGGTAATAATCTACCTTCCTCATCATCATCGTCTTCATCTATATTGAATACTCTATCGTGGGCGACAAAGACCATGTTTAAAGGTAACTCTTTATAGTTAGTAACCCACTCCTTCATCTTTGATGAGACAGAGCCCCAATCTCTCTTGGTCATAGTACCCCACTTACCAATCTCTTCTACCTCCTTCCCTTTTTCAATTAGATATGAAGAAATACATAAGTCTTGACCCTGACTTACTGTATCCCAAATACAAGTCTTATACTTCTTTAAGTTATCTTTTATATACCAGTAGATAGACTCTACTTCTAAAAAATCTTCTATCCTGATAACATCAAGATCTTTGACATCTCTAACACTATCAGTACCTTTCTCTTTGAAGTCTAGTAGTATAATAGGTTTTGGCCATGTGCAAGCTAATGTAGTTTTCCCTGTACCAGCCTTACCATAGAGGGCAGTATTAGACTCAGGTTCAAACTCATTAACACCCCTAATCTTTTTTACGACCTCTCGATAGTCGTTTGGTCTTCTGGGCCTTGATCGTTTTCGAGCCATCAGGTCTATCCTTATATTCTTTCTTTAACATGAAATCAGTATCTAAGTTCATTAGTTCTGCTTGGCATAGGCCTTTAAAATCACAATGGTTACATTTCATATCGTCGATTGAACGAATATATGCGATCTCGTTGCCCGTGTCAACAAATGATTTATCGAGTTCTCTCATCTCGATTGCAGTTAGTTTTGCTTCCTCTAAGACTCTACGTTGTGTAGGTTTTGAGAATGGTATATAGACTCTATCAAAGAAGTCATTTTCTTTACCTCTAAGTTGTTTCTTCATATCAAAGTAGTCTTTAACCTTAAGCTTATTGTCTTTTATTGCTTGTCTGTAAACATCCCATGTGGTATCAATCTTCTTATTCTTTGATAAGCCACCAGCCTTAAGTACTTTAGGAATTGTGGGCGGCTTTGCTCTGATATAGTTCCAACAAATTCCTTTAACTTCACCTAATCTTGCTTTAGATGCAGCCCATGCATAGAGGGCTGACTCAACACTTGAATACTCTGTCCTTTCAGTTGGTAAGTTATTACGACTCTTAGTTTCAACTAACCATCTTCCTTTTGACTTATCTCTAGCTATACCGTCTATGACACCAGATAATAGTATATCACCCACAAATTGTATTCGGAAGGGTTTCTCAACATAGATGTACTTTAGGGGGTCATTCTTATACCATAACATATAACCTTTGAAAATCTTTTTGAGATCACCAGGTAGATCACCGTATAAATCTTTCTCTTCACGGAAGAGCTTCCCCCATTCCTTATCAACTTTCTTCCACACTAGGGATAGAGGTTTTTTAAGTAAATCATATTCAACTAACTCGTGGATAATAGTACCTCTGATTAATGGTTTAGCTTTCTTAATCTTTTCTAAGTTAAGACACTCTGCATAGAAATGTTGACGTTTACATCTTCGAAATCTACCTATCCTAGATTTAGATACGGCATATCCATTATCTTTCCATTTCTTCTTAAGCTTTTTTCTAGCTTGTTTTATTAAGTTTTTCATAAGCTTCAAGCTCCGTTAATAATAAATCTAATGCATCAATAATATTAGGGTGCAAGACTACTTCTTGATCTACTTCTACTATTGTTGCGAATAAGTTTTTTACGGCGTTTACCACCGGTATCGGATTCTTTCCAGACGACTGAGTCATTCCAAGGCCCTACTTTTATTTCAATTTCAATTGGTACTGAGAACTCTACACCTAACTCATCTAATAATTTCGGATGTTCCATTACAGATTTAATGATAGGTAAACAATAATCTATTTTATCATTTCTAATACGAAAGAGCAATGCATCATGTACTTGAGCACATATCTTAAACCACTCTTGATTAAAGGCTTCTCGTAACTCAATCATAGACATATAACATAAATCTGGGGGCACTGCCTGAATGGGTGCGTTAATAGCTTGACGTTGAGCTTCCTTACACTCATAGCTTTCATCATTTTGTGAAGCCGCTGGTAATCTACGTTTTCTACCGAATAGTGACCTGACGTACCCATTCCTTCGTACAAACCTTCTTTGTCTGTTATGCCAATCTGATAATCCTGAGTAAGTCGTAAAGAAATCCTTTCGTATTTTTCGCCCTTCGTTATACGTAAAGGTAACATCGAACTTATCTTTACAATAGATAAGGAATTTATCAACCCACATTCCAAAGCAATATCCAAAGTTAATAGCCTTTGCACGTTTTCGTGTTTCATAGTCAGGTTCAGATATCCCAAATATATCATTACAAGTTTTAACATGGATGTCACCTCCTGTCTGGAAAATAAACTTCATTGTTTGTTCATTAGCTACATGAGCGATGATCCTTAGTTCAATCTGAGAATAATCAGCCTCAACTAAAGTCCACCCCTTTGGTGCAGTAATAAGTGATCTGACTCGTTTATCTCTCGGTGTAGCTTGAATATTAGGTTCTGCACATGCAAGTCTGCCAGTTACTGTCCCTATCATTTTCCAATTTGGATGAAGGTAATTTTTAACTTGTTTTTCTTGCCAAGAGACAATAAATGTACTTAATTGTTTAGAGGCTTTTCTAAAATCTATAATTAATTTTGGTACATCATGTTTTACTGAGAGTTGCTTGAGCACTGACTCATCAGTTGAATATTTACCAGTCTTTGTTTCCTTTATCGGTTCAAGGCCTAAGCCATGATTACCACCTGTAAATAGAAAATCAGAGAGTTGTTTAGGTGACCCAAAATTCATACCCCCATGACCATATTTCTTTGACCATCTGTCTAGTTGTTTTTGCTTATCAGCTACTACTTCTGTCCAATAGTCATAAGCATCATCTAATCTCTGTGGATTTATATAAACTCCGTCATATTCCATTTCTGTTATATAAGGTACACAGGGCATTACTACTTTCCAAAATAATCTATTAACAGCATAGTCTTCTTTGAGTAATTTCTTTAGAGCAAAGTATAATTTTCTTGTATAGAATATATCATGACCCCCATACTTTGCTATCTTAACTAATGGTTCAGTCATCATCTCATCACCCTTCTTATCTATATCATAATTGGGTGCACCAAAGAACTTAGTAGCTAGATATTTTAACCCATGAAAATCATTCTCATCTAGAATATGATGAG
>VAPE01035796.1_pt1 | contig 44616 bp, 41 predicted proteins | sample 3393911 | NCBI WGS metagenome assembly VAPE01 (sample SAMN08290436, study PRJNA428436) | hydrothermal vent metagenome | isolation source: Deep-sea hydrothermal vent chimney | place: Atlantic Ocean: South-mid Altantic Ridge
GCTTGCGGGTTTAGAAACAGGGAACGATTCAAAACAGCCATACTTTTTCACCTCGGAGGGTTGGATCTTAGTCCGGTTGCCACCATATAGTCGGAAGCGCCTTTAATTTCAAGGTTGTCCTTCCGTCTCTTCGAGGAGCAGAGCGACGCGGCAGTCTCATATTTCAAGTCCGAGATTGCAACGCTTCGCTCGCGATGACAAAAAACTCCGTCAATGACGAAAATAGATTTCCTTTGCACTTATACTTAATACGCTGCTATTGCCGCTTGAGGATTGTGTTAGAGACGTAAGATCAATTATTAAGTTGCAATCAAAGAAAATATTCGTGTAAAAAATAAAATTCTATTGAAAAATAGAATTAGGAATATACAATGTCCATAGTTAAATGAAATTGATGGAGGATTTGATGAATTTTAGTTTATTGGCAGCAGCAAAAACAGGGAGTGCAGGAATGATAGGATCTTTTTTACCGTTAATATTAATATTTGCAATTTTTTATGTACTTCTTATCATGCCGCAGCAAAAACAGAAAAAACAGCACAAACTTTTGATAGAGTCACTTAAAAAAGGCGATAAAATCATAACCGGAAGCGGGGTTTACGGAGAAATTTCAAAAGTTGATCCAACAACCGTTGATATAGAGATATCTAAAGGAATTATCGTAAAATTGAGCAAAGATAGTGTAGCAACGAAAAGATAGAATGAAAAAAAATAATATCAGACTCGCTATTGTTCTATCTATCACTTTGCTTTTCTTAGCCTATTTTCTCCCTAATTTTTTAAGCAAAAGCAATTCAAAACTACTTCATCTCCCCAAACAGACTCTTCGTTTAGGTCTTGATTTGAAAGGCGGCGTACATCTTGTTTTGAATGTTAAAACCGAACAGGCTGTGGAATCGATTGTAAATCAGACCGAACAGGGGCTTAAAATAGAATTGCCAAAACAGAAAATAGGTTATAACAGCATTAGAACAACAGGTGAAAAAGTCATCATAAATCTAATTGATCCTGCCGATAATCAAAAAGCTGTCTCTTTTTTGGGCAATCTTACAGATTATACCGTAAATAGCAATGGCGCAAAAATAATCACACTTACTATGAAAGAAAAAAAATCGCTCTCAATAAAAAAACGAGCTATAGCACAAAGTATTGAGATTATCAGAAACAGGGTTGATCAGTTCGGTGTAACAGAACCTACAATAGTAAAATCTGGAGCTCATCAGATAACGGTTGATATGCCCGGATTAAAAAATGCGCGAAGAGCTATAAGCCTGATAGGCGAGACTGCAAAGTTAGAGCTGCATCTTGTTGATGATAGCGTTAGTCTCTCTGATGCAATAAACGGAAAACTGCCTAAAGACGATATACTGTTATATCAGCAGAATAGAGACCCGACGACAGGGGAAATATCACGAACTCCAATTGTTGTTAAAAAAGAAGCGGTTATAGATGGAACAATGATGAAAAGTGCGGATGTCAGATTTGGCGGATCGTTAAATCAGGCGTATGTTGAGTTTTCACTTAATGCAAAAGGAGCTGCTATCTTTGCGGATTTTACAGGCTCTCATGTAGGCAAGAGACTCGCCATAGTTTTGGATAATATCGTATATTCTGCACCGGTAATTCAAGAAAGAATAGGTGGAGGAAACGGGCAGATAACAGGTCAATTTTCAACACAGCAAGCTCATGATCTTGCTATCGTTCTAAGATCCGGATCACTTCCTGCCAAAATAACGGTTGCGGAAAAATCCGAGGTTGGACCGTCGCTTGGTGCAGACTCAATCCACAAAGGAATTATATCGGCAATTTTAGGACTGGCAATCGTAATCATCTTCATGGTCGTCTATTATAACCTTGCAGGAATATTTGCAGACATTGCGTTGGTGCTGAATATCGTTATTATCATCGGAGCACTTGCCATGTTTAACGCTACTTTAACACTGCCTGGTATTGCAGGTATCGTTTTAACAATCGGCATGGCGGTTGATGCAAATGTCATAATCTATGAAAGAATCAGGGAGGAAGTGCGGCTCGGAAGAGGAGTCATGTCTTCAATTGCAGCAGGATATAAGCGGGCTATAGTAACTATTCTCGATGCAAACTTAACAACTCTAATAACTGCTCTGGTTCTTTATCAGTTTGGTACAGGACCGATAAAAGGATTTGCCGTTACGATAAGTATAGGAATTATTGCAAGTATGTTTACTGCTATTATCGTTACAAGACTTATGTTCGATACAATATACGGCTCAGGTCATAAACAAAAAATAAGTATATAAGAGGACACATGCAGATTATAAAACCTAATACTAAAATTGACTTTGTAGGAAAAAATAAGATAGCAATAATAATATCATCAGTTGTTATTGCTGTGGGTCTTCTGTATATATCCATATACGGATTAAACTACGGGGTAGGATTTAAAGGCGGAACAGAAGTAAGAGTAAAGTTCAGTAAAAATATAAAAATCAATAAACTTAGAAATGTCATTACCAAGATGGGATATCTTTCGCCAACAGTTCAAACCATTGGGAGCTCAAAAGACGAATATCTCATATATGTTAATAAAGTTGTATCCGATACTCAGTCAAAAGGAATAGCTGACAAGATGGTAACAAGCATTAAAAAGATGTTTCCTGAAGTAGGTGTTGATTTAAGATCGGTCGATGTAATAGGTCCCAAATTTGGTAAAACATTGCGGGATAAAGCTGTACTTGCCATAATTGTGGCCATTATTGCTATATTATTATATGTGAGTTTCCGTTTCAAATTTAGATTTGCTGTTGGAGCTATTATTGCACTGATACACGATGTTCTTGTGACACTTACATTTGTTGCTATATTTCACTTTCAGTTTACGCTTCAGACATTAGCAGCAGTATTAACAATAATAGGTTATTCATTAAATGATACCATAGTTATTTTTGATAGAATTAGAGAACGGCTTAAAATGGCAAGGGGCAAACTTCCCTTGAAGCAGCTAATAAATCTCGGCATAAACGAAACCTTAAGCAGGACACTGCTAACTTCACTAACCACATTGTTTGTCATAGTTGTACTATTTTTCTTTGGAGGAAGTGTTATACATGGATTTTCGTTTGCTTTAATGATAGGCATAATAAGCGGTACATATTCATCAATCTATATCGCAAGTCCAATACTGCTTGCCTTCAAACAACCTTTATATGTGGAAGAAAACGAGAATATTAATAATAGAAGCAATGTAATTATAAGCGATAATGCTAATTCCGGTTCAGGTGGAAACGGAAAACGCAAAAGCAAACATCGCAATAGTTCCTCAAAAAAACAACTTAAGTACAAAGTCTGAAAATAGTAAGAACTGAAGAAAGAGTGAAGCTATTCCCGCTTTTGCAGGAAAAACTTGCTCTTTTCTTCTCTATCTCACTTAAAAACCTTTAAAACCACTTTTTCCAAAAAAATACCAAAGATGTTAAAATTGACAAGATAACGGATATAAAAATGAGTATGAGGAAAGCATGCGGATTGTGCTGAAATGGTAAGGCGACATTCATACCGTAAATTCCGCTTAACGCTACAGGAATTGTAAGCACTATGGCAAAAGATGTCAAGAATTTCATTACGGAGTTCATATTATTTGATATAATTGAGGCAAATGCGTCCATCATTCCGCTCAAAATATTGCTGTAGATTGTTGTCATTTCAAGAGCCTGTTTATATTCAATGATGATATCATCTAAGATTTCTATATCGTCATCATTGAGCATGGATCTGTCTTGCCTCATCGCTCTTATTTTTTCAAGTGTGAGTTCATTTGATTTAAGAGATGTTGTAAAATAGATTAAACTTTTTTCCAGATTCAGCAGCATAGTAAGTTCTTGGTTTCTCATAGACCGCCTCAAATGTTCCTCGTACTCCTCTATAATAGCGTTAATCACCTTGAGGTCGTTAAGATAAAGAATGGCAATTTTGTATAACAAGTTAAAAACGAAATGCATTTTTGAATTATTGATGCAGTTTCTTTGTTTCATATTTGTAATGCTGTTTAATAATGTGCTCTCGCTTGTTACAGTCACCACTTCATCTTTTTTAGAAATTATTATACCTAACGGAACAGTCATAAATGGTATATCACCGTCAACAATTTTTACAGGAGCACGGATTATCATGAAATTGGCGTTATCTTCCGTTTCTGTTCTTGATCGTTCATCCTTATCAAGGGGGTCTCTTAAAAAATCCTCCGGAATATCAAGCTTATTGCAAAGTGTGTTAATCTCGCTATCAGTCGGCATTTCCAAGTGTGACCAGATAGTATTTGATAGATCTCCATTGGCTATATCATATAAATTGCTAATTTTTTTTACTTTAATCATAGATGCCAGTTTATACAACGCTTTGTATAATTCAATAAAAAAGATTGACAAATAGCCAAACATTTGCTACTTTTAAAAGATAAAGCGCCTGTGGCTCAACTGGATAAAGCTGCTGACTTCGGATCAGCCGATTGGGGGTTCGAATCCCTCCAGGCGCACCATAGCTGACATTGTTATAAATGTTTAATAAATTATTGTATTGGAACATGAACATATATAAAAAACTTTAGAATACTATTAACGGATACTAACCGTGTTAGTATTTTACATGAAGTTAATTTATGAATATAATTTTATGGAGGTAAGATGAAACTAAAGGAAGTGCTTAATTACCATATTAAGGGACGGCCTGGCAAGCTTGAAATTCGTGCTACAAAACCTCTGACAACTCAACTTGATTTAGGTTTAGCATACACGCCAGGAGTTGCCATGGTATGCAATTTGATCGCAAAAAATAAATCCGACAGCTATTTATACACGGCAAAAGCAAACCTTGTTGCAGTTGTCTCTAACGGAACTGCCGTTTTAGGACTTGGCAATATAGGAGCGGATGCTGCAAAGCCTGTTATGGAAGGAAAAGCGGTGCTATTCAAGAAATTCGGCGATGTTGATGTTTTTGATATAGAGATAGATGAGAAAGATCCGGATAAACTAATTGATATAATCCGATCCCTCGAACCTACATTTGGAGGAATAAATCTTGAGGATATTAAAGCACCCGAATGTTTTTATATCGAGGAAAGACTCAAAAAAATAATGAATATACCGGTTTTTCATGATGATCAGCATGGAACAGCGATAGTAACCGGCGCTGCGGTTTTAAATGCCATAGAACTTACCGGAAAAGATATTAAAGAGACCACAGTGGTAGCAAGCGGTGCAGGAGCCGCCGGCTTATCTTGTCTTAAACTTTTGGAGGATCTTGGCATAAATCATAAAAATATTACCGTTTGCGACAGCAAAGGAGTAATATATAAAGGAAGACCTGCATCAATCAATAAATATAAGGCATATTTTGAACAGGACACTGACAGAAGAACGCTATCTGATGCAATGGAAGGCGCCGATATCTTCCTCGGTGTATCAAAAGGAAACATCGTGTCAAAAGCTATGGTAAAATCTATGAATGATAAACCGATCATATTTGCTATGGCTAATCCTACTCCTGAGATATCATATGATGATGCAAGAGAGGCAAATCCTAATGCTATTTTTGGAACAGGCAGATCCGACTATCCAAACCAGATTAACAACTTATTAGTTTTCCCATTTATCTTCAGAGGTGCATTGGATGTTAGAGCAACGGCAATAAACAACGAAATGCAAAGAGCTGCAACTTACGCCTTGGCAAGACTTGCTAAGATACCTGTGCCTCCCGAAGTTATGAAAGCTTATGGAGATACAACTCTTTCTTTTGGACCCGACTATATAATTCCAAAGCCGTTTGACCATCGTCTGAGCAGCTTTATTGCACCTGCAGTTGCAAAAGCAGCTGTCGACACAGGTGTTGCTAAAATAGAAACGTTTAATCTCGGTATGTACAAAGAGCAGCTTGAGGAAAGATCAAATGCATCTTACAGCTTTACAAGAGGCATCTACGCAAGGGCGAAGGCTGATCCTCAAAGAATACTTTTTACAGAAGCTGATGCCGATGAAATACTGCTAACCACTGAGATTCTCCTAAATCAAGATATGGCAAAACCCGTTCTAATAGGTAAAAGAAAGAATCTTATGGAAAAATCAGAAAAGAAAAATATAGATATAGATTGGAACCGCATTGATGTAATTGACCCTGATAATCTCCCTTTTGAAGAAGAATACGCGAAGAAACTACATGAAAAACGCCAGAGAAAAGGTATGACATACTCAAAAGCAAAAAATTATATTAAAAACCGCAAAAACTACCTTGCAGCTATGATGCTTAATGAAGGATATGTTGATGCGGTTATAACAGGTCAGGTTTACAACTATGCAGCCGGAATTACACCATTCTTGAGAATCCTTAAAGATAATACGCAAAAGACTAATCCGGTTGTAGCAGGTGTCTATATAATGCTGGTAAAAGATAATATCTATGTTCTTGCAGATACAACAATCAATATCAATCCCGATGAAGAAACATTAGCTCGAATTACCGTTGAAACGATAGACCTCGCAAGAAAAGTTGTAGGAATTGATCCTGTTGTAGCGATGCTGTCATTTTCTAACTTTGGAGAAACAGATAACACGGCTGCTACAAAAATAAGAAATGCCGTAGAAATAGCGAGATCCCTTTCGCCTAATACTATTATCGACGGCGAAATACAAGCTAATGTTGCATTGGATAGCGATATGATAAGTCGTTCATATCCATTCTCGAAACTTAATGGTCATAAACCCAATGTTCTTATTTTCCCTAATCTTGATTCAGCCAACATTGCATACAAACTGCTTTATAAACTCGGAGGGGCAATACCCATAGGACCAATTTTAACAGGACTTCCAAAATCCGTTCACATACTTGAAAGAGGCAGCAGTGTAGATAATATAATGAACATGGTAGCATTAGCATCTGTTGATGCACAAAATAAAAAAATATAGAGGAGATGGATAAATTATGAAATTACATGAATTTCAATCGAAAGATATTCTATCAAAACAGAATGTCAATGTACCGAAAGGTGTTGTCATAACCGAACCGGTAGAAGCATGGGTAGCTGCAAAACAGCTGGGATTACCTGTTATACTTAAAGCTCAAGTCCATGCAGGAGGCAGAGGAGAAGCAGGCGGTGTAAAAATTGCAAAAACAACTGCAGAGGCGGAAGCAATTGCCAATGCTATGATAGGTATGAAGTTAGTCACAAAGCAAACCGGTAGTGAAGGCAAAGTTGTGAAAAGATTACTTGTTGAGAAAACTGCTCATATTAAAAAAGAGTTTTATATCAGCATTTCCATTGATAGAATAAGCGGCCGACCGATGTTTCTTGCAAGCAAAGAAGGCGGCATGGCGATTGAAGAGGTTGCCGAAAAGAATCCCGATGCTATTTTCCAAAGAGTTATTGATCCTGCCACAGGAATAGTTCCATCTCAGGCAAGGGAAATAGCATACTCTCTTGGGTTAGGAGAGCAGGTCAAACAAACGGCAAAACTCATCATCTCGATATATAACGTATTTATGGACAGCGATGCCTCTATGATAGAGCTTAACCCTTTTATACTAACCGATGAGGGCGATATAGTTGCTCTTGATGCAAAGATAGATATAGATGACAGTGCACTATTTAGACATAAAGATATCGCAAAACTTCGTGATATTACCGAGGAAAGCGAAACGGAAACAAAATCTTCGTTTTACGGGCTTTCATTTGTGCAGCTTGATGGAAATATAGGATGTATGGTAAATGGAGCCGGACTTGCAATGGCAACAATGGATCTCATAAAAATATCGGGCGGAAATCCTGCTAATTTCCTTGACATAGGCGGCGGAGCAGGCAAAGAAAAAGTTACTCGCGCATTCTCCTTGATTTTGCAGGATAAAAATATCAAAGCTATTCTGATAAACATATTCGGCGGTATAACCAGATGCGACGAGGTTGCAAACGGTATCGTGGCGGCGGCAAAAGAGCTTAAGCTTGAACTTCCTATGGCCGTTAGGCTTAAAGGCGCTAATTTTGAAGAAGGAAGCAGGATATTGAAAGAATCGGGCTTGAAATTTGAGGTTTTTGACAGCCTGAATGAAGCTGCATTAGCAAGCGTAAAAATGACAAACGCTTAATAAAAGGAGACACAAATAACATGAGTATACTTGTCAACAAAGATACAAAAGTACTGATTCAAGGTATGACAGGAAAGGAAGGAACGATCCACGCAAAAGGATGCATTGACTACGGCACAAATGTTGTTGCAGGAGTAACACCGAATAAGGGCGGTACAACGCATCTTGGTGTTCCTGTATTTAACACGGTTAGAGAGGCAATTAAAGAAACAGGGGCAAACTGCTCGCTTATTTTTGTTCCGCCTCCGTTTGCTGCAGATGCAATAATAGAAGCAGCCGATGCAGGTATGAAACTAATTATATGTATTACGGAAGGTATTCCGGTAAGAGATATGGTAAATGCAAAGCGATTTATTGATGGCAAAGGCATAACTCTGATTGGTCCTAATTGTCCTGGGATACTTTCTGCCAATGAGTGTAAAGCAGGGATAATGCCTGGAAATATTTTCAAAAAAGGAAAGGCTGGTGTTATCAGCAGAAGCGGAACACTTGTTTACGAAATTGTTGATCAGCTTACTAAAGCAGGTGTCGGTGAAACCACATGCGCCGGCTTGGGCGGAGATCCTGTGGTAGGAACAAAGTATAATTTCTGGTTAGAGCAATTTCAAAATGATCCGGAAACAAAAGCAGTTGTTATGGTTGGAGAGATTGGCGGAGACGATGAAGTTACTGCGGCTGATTACATCAAAAATCATATGACAAAACCGGTTATTGCATTTATTGCGGGCAGAACCGCTCCGAAAGGCAAAAGGATGGGACATGCAGGTGCAATAGTAACTGGCATCAAAGCAACTGCCGATTATAAAATGAAGGCATTACGGGATGCAGGAGCAATCGTTGTAGAAAATCCTGCTTTAATTGGCAAAGCTGTAGCAAAAGCACTCTTGTAAGCAGATGAGAAAGCTACTTGCAGATCTCAAACTTCTTGAAAAAGAGGCAGAGCTTGGCGGCGGTGTAGAAAGGATTGAAAGACAGCATAAAGCAGGCAAACTTACAGCGCGCGAAAGAGTTGAGATACTTTTAGATCCTGATAGTTTTGTTGAACTTGACAAGTTTGTAGTTCATCAATGCCATGATTTTGGAATGGAAAAAACCAAAATATACGGTGATGGTGTTGTTACCGGATATGGAACAATAAACGGCAGGCAAATATATATATTCAGCCAGGATTTCACGGTTTTCGGCGGATCGCTTTCAGGAGCATTTGCAAAAAAAGTGTGCAAAATTATGGATCTTGCCATGCAGAACGGAGCGCCTGTAATAGGACTGAACGACTCTGGTGGAGCAAGAATTCAGGAAGGCGTAGTAAGTCTTGCAGGGTATGCTGACATTTTTTTAAGAAACACATTGGCAAGCGGTGTAATACCGCAGATTTCGGTGATAATGGGTTCAACGGCAGGAGGAGCGGTTTACTCCCCTGCCGTAACCGATTTTACCATAATGGTTAAAAATACCTCGTTTATGTTTATAACAGGACCTGATGTCATAAAATCTGTTACCGGAGAGGAGATTGACAAAGAATCGCTTGGCGGCTCTGCTGTTCATACTACAAAAACTCAAGTATCCCATTTCGCTGCTGAAAGTGATGCTGAAGCTCTCATGATGGTGAGAGATCTGCTTTCGTTTATTCCGCAAAACAATATGGAATCAGCTCCATTCGCACCAACCGATGACATTGAAGATAGACGCGATGAATCTATTTACGATCTTATCCCTACTGATGTCAATATACCGTATGATATCAAAGACCTTATAAAAAAATGCACCGATGATGAAAAATTTTTTGAGATTCAGGAAAATTATGCAAAAAATATAGTCATAGGTTTTGCCCGTTTCGGAGGATATTCTACAGGTATTGTTGCTAACCAGCCAAAATTCTTCGCCGGTGCCCTTGACTACAAAGCCGCCATTAAAGCGGCACGTTTCGTTAGATTCTGCGATGCATTTAATATTCCTATAATAACATTTGAGGATCAGCCTGGATATATGCCGGGCATAGACCAAGAGCATAACGGAGTCATAATTCACGGGGCAAAGCTGCTTTACGCATACGCCGAAGCCACCGTACCAAAAATAACGATTGTTGTGAGAAAAGCATACGGAGGCGCTTATGATGTGCTCGGTTCAAAGCATCTTCGTGCCGATATGAATTTTGCATATCCAACCGCTGAAATTGCCGTTATGGGACCTGACGGCGCAGTCAACATACTCAAAAGAAAAGAACTGGCAGCGTCTAAAGATCCTATAGCCTTGAAAATCGAACTGACAAAGGAATATCGCGACCGATTTGCAAATCCGTTTATTGCTTCATCATTAGGGTATATCGACGAAATTATAGATCCTGCGGACACACGAAAAAAGATTATAACGGCAATAAAATTGACAAAAAATAAGAGACAAAACCTTCCTCCGAAAAAGCATGGAAATATTCCGTTATGAAAATTAAAAAAATTCTTATCGCCAACAGAAGTGAGATTGCCGTAAGAATAGCAAGAGCATGCAGGGAGATGGGTATTAAAACCGTTGCGGTTTATTCCAATATTGACAGAAGGAGTATGCATGTTAGATATATGGATGAAGCATACTGCATAGGTAACTCACCGGCATCCGAAAGCTATCTTAATATTGATAATATCATTGATGCCGCCAAAAAATCCGGTGCTGATGCAATTCATCCTGGATATGGATTTCTTGCTGAAAATATTGATTTTGTTAAAGCATGTGAGATAAATGGAATTATATTTATTGGACCATCACGCCAATCTATGTATCTGCTTGGAGATAAAACCAGAGCCAGAACAAAGATGAAATATTCAGGAGTTCCCATTGTTCCGGGCACAATAGATGCAATAAAAAATTACGCTGATATGAAAAAAGATGCTGCAGCTATCGGTTATCCTATAATGCTAAAGGCATCTGCCGGAGGAGGCGGGAAAGGCATAAGGCTTGTAAATAGCGAAAGCGAGCTTAAAAGCGCATTTGAGTTAGCATCCTCTGAAGCGAAATCAGCATTTTCCGACGGTAGAATCTATATCGAAAAAGCCATTATTAATCCAAGACATGTGGAGGTTCAAATTGCCAGGGATAATTTTGGCAACATACTGGTCTTTCCTGAACGTGAATGCTCAATACAAAGAAGACATCAAAAGGTTATAGAAGAATCACCGTCAACAATTATAAACAGCAAGCTTAGAAAAAAAATGGGGGATGCCGCTGCAAAAGCTGCAGATGCCTCAGAATATAATTCCGTGGGAACAATTGAATTTCTTCTTGATAAAAACCTAAATTTCTATTTTCTTGAAGTTAATACGCGGCTTCAAGTTGAACACCCTGTTACAGAAATGGTAACGGGTATTGATCTGGTAAAACTGCAAATTGAAATTGCAGAGAATAAAAAAATAAAAATAGATCAGGCAGATGTGAAAATAAACGGACATGCCATTGAATGCAGAATATATGCTGAAGATCCGGAGAGAAAGTTTATGCCCTCACCAGGTACTGTAACTAAATTGAGACTTCCCGGAGGTGTCGGCGTGAGAAATGACAACGGGATATATGAAGGTGCAGCAATTCCGCTTTTCTACGACCCTATAATCGGTAAACTCATAGTCTGGGGAAAAGATAGAAAGGAAACCATTGAAAGAATGAAGCGGGCACTTTCGGAATACATTGTAAAAGGTATTAAGACAACAATTCCGTTTCATCAAAGGGTGTTGGAAGACAAATCGTTTATAGATGGAAATATATCAACCGAATTTGCAGCAAATGTAATGAAAACTGTTAAACGGCAAGACAAAAACTTAGAAAATATTGCCATTATTTCAGCTGCCATACTATCTAAAGCAGGCAAACACAATAATAAGGTCAAAACAAGCTTTTCTTCTGTTTCAAATTGGCAGCAGACAGGTATAAAAATGGCGGTATTCGGCATGCCCATCGGTCAAATACTGAAAAATTCAACTTGAGGTAAACTATGTATTTTGCAACTTTGAATACAGAAGAACATACGGTTAGTGCAGACAGCAAATCCGGAACATTATACGATGTTATATTGGACGATAAATCATACCTTGTCGATTTCTGTAAAACAAAAGATTCGTACTCATTCCTTATAGATGGAAAATCATACGAGATTAATTATGAAAAAACAGATGACGGCTACGACATTTGGATTGAGGATAACTTTTTTCATGTTAATATTATGACAGCGCTCCGTAAACAAATTATGTCATCTCAAAACAGTAAAAAGAGATCGGGTGATACAATTGTTAAAACGGAAATGCCCGGCAAAATTGTTGCAATAAAGATGCACAAGGGTGATGATATTAAAAAAGGTGAAACCGTTGTAATTCTTGAAGCCATGAAAATGCAGAACGAAATTACAAGCCCCGAAGATGGGAAAATTATTGATATATATGTAAAAGAAAATCAGCTTGTCGATACTTCCGATAAACTTTTTAAAACTAAATCGTGAATAAAAAAGAGTGGGAATCCGAAATCGCTGCGCCGATTATAAAAAAAGTTGGCGAAAGAAAGAAAGAGTTCAAAACAACATCGAAAATCAGAGTAGATAGTCTCTATGCTCCCAACAATTTAAATAATCAATATGAAGATAAGCTCGGTTTTCCGGGGGTCTATCCTTATACAAGAGGCATTTATCCAACCGGATACAGATCGCGCTTGTGGACTATGCGTCAGTATGCCGGGTTTGGCGATGCAGAAAGCTCAAACGAACGATATCGTTATCTGCTTTCGCAGGGTCAAACAGGCCTATCCATAGCTTTTGATCTTCCAACGCAGATTGGATACGATTCAGACGACCCTCATTCGGAAGGGGAAGTCGGAAAGACAGGTGTAGCAATCGACACGCTAAAAGATATGGAGATACTTTTTAAAGATATAGATCTTGAAAAGATAACAACATCAATGACAATAAACTCAACTGCCGCTATCCTGCTTGCAATGTATGTTTCACTTGCAAAAAGCAGGGGCAATAATCTAAAAAAAATATCAGGAACAATACAAAATGATATTCTAAAAGAGTATATTGCACGCGGCACTTATATCTATCCGCCTACGCCTTCAATGCGTATAATAAAAAACATATTTTCGTTTTGTTCAGAGAATATTCCAAAATGGAACACGATAAGCATAAGCGGCTATCATATGAGAGAAGCAGGAGCAACTGCAGCCCAAGAAGTTGCTTTTACGCTTGCAGATGGAATAAGTTATGTTGAAGCGGCTATTAAATCAGGGCTTGATGTTGATCAATTTGCTCCGAGAATATCATTTTTTTTCGGAGCTCACAACAACCTTTTTGAAGAAATTGCAAAATTTAGGGCAGCAAGAAGATTATGGGCAAAGATAATGAAAGAACGATTTAATCCGAAAAATCATAGATCAATGATGCTCCGCTTTCATACACAGACTTGCGGATCGACACTAACTGCACAGCAGCCGATAAACAATATTGCAAGGGTAACAATTCAGGCACTTTCTGCAGTATTGGGGGGCACGCAGTCACTTCACACAAATTCATACGATGAGGCATTAGCACTTCCAACGGAGTCATCGGTAAGAGCTGCGCTTCGGACTCAGCAAATAATTGCCTATGAGAGCAAAACAGCCGATACGATTGATCCGCTTGCAGGATCATACTATGTGGAATCGCTGACTGATACGATTGAGCAAAAAGCAGTTGAATATATAAAAAAAATCGACAAAATGGGCGGAATGGTTCAGGCTATTTATGATGGATTTCCGCAGCGCGAGATTCAAAACGCCAGCTATGAATATCAGAAAGAGATAGAATCTCAAACCGAAATTATAGTTGGTATGAATAAATTTAAAATTAAGGAAAAACCTCTGGAAAACCTTATGAAAATTAATGAAGAGGTGGGAAGATCGCAGATTGGCAGATTAACAAATATTAAAAAAAGACGCAATAACAACAAAGTTAAACAGGATTTGAGAATGATAAGAGAAGCAGCGAAAGACGAAAACATAAACCTTATGCCTTTCATTGTACAAGCTGTAACCGACTACACTTCAATAGGTGAGATTTCAAATACCCTAAGAGACCTGTTTGGCGAATATCAGGAGCAGGTGGTCTCATCATGATAGATCACATCGGAATCGCAGTAAAATCTTTGCGAAATTCAATAGATAACTGGGAAATGATATTAGGAGTAAAATCTTCAGATATTATTGAAGTGAATGATAGCTTTGTAAAAGTTGCATTTTTAAATATTGAAAATGCCAAAATAGAACTCTTGGAATCTGCCGGCGATAAAAGTAGTATAAAAAAATTCATAGAAAAAAGAGGTGAGGGAATTCATCATATAGCTATAAAAGTTGATGATATTAATTCAACAATAAAACTTTTGCGGAAAAGCGGCAAAAAAATTGCCGATCCGTTTATAGGAGCGGAGGGATTTCCCGTTGCATTCATTCATCCGAGCTATTCAAACGGCGTGCTCATTGAGATTGTGGAGAAAAAATGAGAAGATTAAAAGTTGTTATGGCAAAAGCCGGACTTGACGGACATGATAGAGGCGTAAAAATTATAAGTAGAGCATTAAGAGATGCCGGATTTGAAGTAATATACACAGGCTTAAGGCAGAATGTAGAACAGATAGCTGCAACAGCTATTGATGAAGGCGCCGATTTCATCGGGTTATCTATATTGTCAGGCGCACATATGATAATATCAAAAAAGATTATTAAGATTTTGAAAGAGAGAAACGCCGATGATATTCCAATTTTTATAGGCGGAATAATACCTGACTCGGATATTCCCGAATTAATACAAATCGGTATCAAAGCAGTTTTTACACCGGGAACTCCAACATCAGAAATTATTGATGCCATAAGAAAAGAGTATAAAAAAAATATTATGCAGAAAACAAATTAAACTGCTTAATTTTAATGAGTGATCTCGAAAGATTGAAAAAACCGATTGATAGGAGAAAGCTGGCTCAGCTTATAAGACATATAGAAGAAGGTGAGGAGTTTTCCTACTACACAAAAGAAATTACCGCTCATACAATAGGCATCACAGGAGCAGGTGGAGCCGGCAAGTCAACGCTGATATCCAAGCTTATACAAGCATACAGAGATAAAGGAAATAAAGTAGCGGTAGTTGCCACAGACCCATCGTCACCATTTTCAGGCGGAGCCATTTTAGGCGATAGAATAAGAATGCAGCGTTTTGCAACGGATTCAAATGTTTTCATAAAAAGCGTTGCCTCAAGAGGTAAATTAGGCGGTATTGCCATGCCAACCGGTGCAATTGCAGCGGCACTTTCAGAAGCAGGTTACGACCCGATCATCATTGAAACTCTTGGCACCGGACAGGATGAAGTTGATATATCAAGATTGGTTAACACAGCTATAGTTGTTTTTTCACCGGAGACGGGCGATAAAATACAAGCTATGAAAGCGGGTATTATGGAAATAGGCGATATCTTTGTGGTCAATAAATCCGATCTATCCAAAGCCGATATTGCCGTAAGCCGACTTACTCAGGAAATTTCCGAATCAAATAGAGATGTAAAAGTAATTAAAACAGTCGCTACAACGAGTGAAGGCGTAAACAATCTTATGGACATGATAGAAAATCACCTGAAATTCTTAGATAGTCATGGCAATAGAAAAAAAACGGCGGTCTCTCGGATTGAACCCATTATAAAAGATAAAATATATAACTACATAAAAACATCTATACAAAAAAAGGGCAGATGGAAAGATGTGATAGAGAGCATGGTAAAAACAGGAGATATCTCGGAAATTCTCAAGAAATTATTATAAGGCTATCTTGCAACTGCGGAAAGAACAGATGAATCTGCTTATTTTGCAGAGGTGTCTTTGGAATCTTTTTTAAGAATGCGTGTTAAAGGTATGAGAAGCAGAAATGAGAGCCCGAAGATTCCCCAATATCCTGCATATAAAAAACTGTGCTGAAAAGCGAATGAGTATGAAAAAAGATGTTTGACTCCTCCAAACAAGATTTCCGCCTTTTGAAAGGCCAGAGAAGGATTCATAAGTGCAGATAAGAGATGTGCTATTCCTTTGAGCCAGTTATCTACATAGGCATAATTCTGCTGCATCCCTAACAGCTCATAATGCATTGCGGCATTTGACTGCAGCGTATTGGTGGCAATGGCAGTTCCAAAAGATGCTCCTGTAAATCTCAGGTATTGCTGCAGATTGACCGCAATTCCCATTTTATCGGCAGGCATATCTCGCAATGCCAGTATGCTTACCGGTGCAAAGAACGCTCCCATCGCTATTCCCATTGGTATGAGATAGCTGATAGATTTTAGCTCCGATGTATAGTAGTTCATCTGCGGTATGAGAAAAATCGCCGTGAATATATATATTATTGCCGTAAAAGCCAACACCTTAAGTGCACCAATCTTATCAGAAAGCATGCCTGCAATAGGTGCTGTAAACGCTATGAAAATGCCCATAAAGAATAGATCGCGCCCCGCCTGAAATGTCGTAAGATGCTTCACATTTTCAAAATAAAGAGGTGAAAGGAAAAAAATCTGATATAGTGAAAATCCCAATACAAAAAAGAAGGTCATCATTGAATACCTATATTCGGGAATTTTATAAACGGAAAAATCTATGAGACGGTTTTTGGAACCGATTTCTACAGCAATATAGATAAGAAAAAATATCAATGATATAAGAGCTAAAATAACAATAAAATCAGACTGAAACCATCCTTCCTGCTGTCCTTTGGATAGAAGCAGCAGCAGCGATACGGTAAACGACGAGAGAAAGAAAAAACTGAAAAAATTAAACTTCTTTACCGAACTATCGTTTTTAATCTTTGGAATATAAATAATGGAAAGCACAAGATCGATTATTCCGATTGGGACACCTATGAAAAATACCATTTGCCATCCCAGATTATCCGTTACCCATCCTCCCACCAAAGGGCCTATCGCAGGAGCAAAACTAACTCCAAGACCATAAATGCCCATTGCCAATCCTCTTTTTCCGGGGAGAAATATAGTAAACAATATTGTTTGGGCAGTTGCAACTATAAACGCTTCCGCCATTCCTTGTAAAACACGTGAAGCAATCATTGTTTCAAGTGTCGTACTCATTCCGCAAAGAATACTCGCTACGGTAAAGATTGTAATTCCTGCAATAAAAACAGTACGATAGTTATATTTTTTAGTAAGGGAATTGACAAGCAGCAAGCTGACGGCACCACTCATCATATATCCTGTTATAACCCACTGAATGCCGTAAAGATCGGTTTGGAGAGGTGCAATCATATGCGGGATCACAACATTGATTATCGTAGTATTAAGTATTGCCAAAAACGTACCTGTCATAACGGCAATTGTTATAAGCCACCGTTCCAGGTTTGAAATAGTTTTATAAATTGGCTGGCTCATTTTGAGCGCTTGATCGCTACCTCTCCGCTAAGGCCAACTTTTAAGCCCGATAAATTATTGCTGCTGAACTTTATTCTCACACCTACTCTTTGTATAACCTTCGTAAATTCACCTGCAGCAATATCACGGGGAACAAGTGAAAATTTTGCAGCTGTTGTAGGAAGTATGGATTCGACAACGCCTTCGTATTTTTTATTCGGATATGCATCTATTTTTATATTAACAGGATTTCCGACATGAATACCGCTTAATTTTGTCTCCTCAAGCAAAGCGTAAATATAAAGCGATTTGGGATTGGTAATGGAATAAACAAATGTTCCGGGTCCTACCACTGAGCCGACATTCTGATATTTTTTTGCAATAATTCCGTTAATCGGGCTTATGAGTCTGCTTTGCGATATTCGGTAATTAATTGATTTTATCTTCTCTTTTGTTGCTTTAATATCGTTTCCCAAAGCATTTATCTGATCTTTTAATTCCCCTACCCTCTTTCTTTCTGAAATAGCAGCTTGATATTTTTTCATAGATATAGGCAGACTTAATTTTAAGCTTTTAATCTTATTTCTTAATGATAAAATAGCGTTTTCCGATGAATCTAAAACTGTTTTCGCATCTTGATACCGAGCTTTTGAGATAACATTATGTATATACAATCTTTTAGCCCGCATATAATCACGGTGAGTTTTATTTAACAAATCCTGCCTGCTTTTTAACATGTCAAGAGAGGAAAGAATTTGAAAATTAGTTGATGATATTGATAGTTTTGCTATCTTTATATTTATCAGCATTTGCTCGCTGACCCTTGATAATGTACTTATTGCCGCATTACGCTTATTTTGTAAGGCATGCAAACTAAAAATCACCTCTTTTTTTGCCGTCTTCAATTCAGTTGGATCGACTTCTGCGAGCAAAGCTCCTTTTTTAATGCGATCACCTTCATCATAAGGCATTTTAATCAACTTTCCGCCTACAAGTTGAAACGCCAAATTTGTCAAGCTGTCGGACTCAACAAAAACAGCATCTGTAACGGCATAAATTGTTCTGTAATGAATATATCTATAACCTGCAAAAGCAATTATAACTATCAAAATCAGTATTATTATCAAACCTATTTTTTTACGCATTGTTTTTTCTCCCAAGTATCTTCTGCATCACGGATACTTATAGGTATTATTACCTGATTATCCATGAAGTTTCCGTTGTCTTTTATCGGTATAATAAATATAAAGCGATTTTACTTTTTTTATCCCTTATTAAAATTGACTTCGAAAGTGTCATTTGTTTATTAAAAGCTCTGCAATCTGAACGGCATTTAAGGCAGCACCTTTTCTTAATTGATCACCAACAACCCAGAACGACAGCCAATTCTTTCCATTTATGTCACCTCTTATTCTACCGACCTCGCAATCGTCTTTCCCGCTCATAAAAAGAGGCATCGGGTAATTGGCTTCATTGTCATTATCGGCAACATTAATACCCGAAAAATTGCCTATTAATTCTTTTGCTTTTAATGGTGTTATATCATCGGACAGTTCAATTGTGACAGCTTCTGCATGAGCTCTGAAAATAGGCACTCTTACGCATGTTGCAGAAATTTTTATATCAGCGTCATGAAGTATTTTCCTTGTCTCATTTACCATCTTCATCTCCTCTTTAGTGTATCCGTTCGGCATGAATCTATCTACCTGAGGAATAACATTAAACAGGAGCTGATAAGGAAATTTATCAACTACAATCTTATCGCCTTTTGCCCACGATTTTGCCTGATTTGATAATTCGTTCATTGCTTTCATGCCTGCTCCGGAAGCTGCTTGATAGCTTGACACAATTATCCGCTTAATTTTTGAATAATCATAAAGAGGCTTTAACGCCATAATCATGATAATTGTTGTGCAATTAGGATTTGCAATAATGCCATGACCTGAAAATGCATCAGACGGATTAATTTCAGGCACAACAAGCGGAACATCTTTATCCATTCGGTAGTATGAACTATTATCAATTACCGTTGCTCCTGACTTGACTGCAGTTGGAGCAAACTCTTTGGATCTTGCTGCACCTGCTGAGAAAAGTGCTATATCAATATCCTTAAATGAGTCATGTTTTAATTCTTTCACCGTATAATTTTCGCCGGCACAATTGATTGTTTTGCCGACTGACCTGCTTGATGCCAAGAGTCTCAGCTCGTTAATGGGAAAATTACGCTCATTCAAAATTTTTAACATCTCAGTTCCTACAGCTCCGGTAGCTCCAACAACGACAATGTTATAACTATTTTTATTCACCAAAACCACCTCTGCTAAATATAGATATCCTTTTAAATATAACCATTCGGGAACATTTGTAAAGAGTATATCGTCAATTCGCATCTTCACCGTATATTAAAATTTCTCAAAGGATCAGCCTACTAATAAAAAACGAACCAACAGGAAATCGGTTTGACAAATCAAATCAGAGTTATAGAATAGTGCTAAATATAGTTTATGGGGGTTTTATTGTGATTATTTTTTGTAAGAGGATGTTTGTAATTATAGCTGTGATACTGCTGGCAATGCCTGCTTTTGCATACAAATCTCAGTATAAGATGAGCATTGTTGTGGGACCAAAAGGTCCTTGGGGTGAAGCGGCAACAAAATTTTCCAATCTGGTCAGGGTTAGAACCGATGGAAGAATAAATATCAAACCATATTTTGCAGGACAGCTTTTTGCCGGAAATCAGACAAATGAGTTTTTGCTCTTAAGGGAAGGTGTTGCTGATTTTGCGCTCGGCTCGACTATCAACTGGTCAACGGTAATAAAACCGTTAAATCTCTTTTCGCTTCCGTTTTTTTTCAAAAACTATCAGGAAGTTGATGCGGTAACCGGCGGTAGAACCGGAAAAAAACTTTTTAGGATATTGCGAAGAAAAGGCGTAGTAGGAATAGGATGGGGAGAAAATGGATTCAGAGCGCTGACAAACAGCAAGCGGCCTATAAAAGTTCCAAGTGATTTGAAAGGTCTGAAAATAAGGGTTGTGGGAAGCCCGATATTTATAGATATATTCAGGGCTCTTGGCGCAAATCCGGTATCCATGAACTGGGCTGATGCAGTTCCTGCATTTCGCCAAAAGGTTGTGGACGGAGAAGAAAATCCCGTCAATGTTGTGATCATTCCTTATAAAGTTTATAATTTTCAGCCTTATATAACGATTTGGCACTATGCAATTGATCCGTTGATATTGGGTATAAACAGGGCTGACTGGAAAAGCTTTAGCAAAAAAGACAAACGGATTTTGAAAAGAACTGCAAGAGAAGTTATGGCTTGGGAAAAAATAAGGGCTCGCAACGGACTTGAAGGAAGCACAAAGGCGCTTAGCTATCTCAAATCGAAGAAAATGAAGGTGACGGTATTAACTGAATCTGAACGGAAGCTGTTCAAACAAAAAGCTGCTCCGGTGATGTTGAAATGGACTAAAATAGTAGGAAAGAATATAGTAAGGAGTGCTGAAAAAGATATTGCAAAGCAAGAAAGATAAGGCACTTTGGTTTTTAAATAATATAGAAGAGGTAAGCGGTGCTGTCATTCTGCTTTTGATGGTGCTGCTTGCCTTTCTTAATGTACTAACAAGATATCTCATTCATTATCCGCTGGCTTTTACCGAAGAACTCGAAACAAACGCATTTGTTATAATTACACTTTTAGGAATCTCAGCTGGAATTAAGAGAAACACTCATATCAGAATTCTTTTTTTGGTAAACAGATTTCCGCCTGTTTTAAGAAAATTATTGGAATTTGTTGCTGTTTTCCTGAGTTTGGCTCTGTTTTCAACACTTTTTTATGAAAGTTTAGGGCAGCTTTCTGAGGAGATAGAGCTTCAGATTACTTCAAGTTCTCTCAATCTGCCTGAGTGGATCTACATTGCTTTTATACCTGTTTTGTCGCTGCTTATAATCTTCAGAATCATTCAATCTGCATTTCATACCAACTGATGATATTTATCCTGTTTCTCTGTTTTATTGTATTAGGTATTCCGGTAGCGATTTCTTTAGGCATAAGCGGAGTGTTTATTATTATCACTCATCATCTTGGAATAAGTATGCTTTCCCCTAATTTTTATTCTGATATTGCAAAATTCCCGCTGCTTGCCATACCGTTTTTTATACTTGCCGGAAAGATTATGGAAAAGATCGGAATGGCTGAGAAAATTGTAGGTCTTGCAGCTTTATTAGGAAGATATATTCAGCGTTCACTTTCAATTATTGCCGTTATTGCAGGAATGTTCTGGGCTGCAGTTTCAGGATCAGGACCAGCAGATACCGCAGCGCTTACATCAATTTTTGTTCCCGGGATGGAAAAAGCAGGTTATCCAAAGTCATTTTCCGCTGCCTTGATTGCTGCCGCCGGTTCGCTTGGCATTATTATTCCTCCGAGCATCGCACTTATTATATATGGAGATATAACAAACACTTCTGTAGCCGCTCTTTTTGCCGCGGGTATTATTCCGGGTATTATAGTTGGCCTCTTTCTTATTGTAACATCTTATTTAGTATCAAAACGCTTCAAGATTTCTGAGAAAATTCAAAAAAGCAGTACTGTCAAAAATCCGCATAAGGGAGCTTTGTGGGCTATAGTCACACCGTTTATCATATTGGGCGGAATATATGCAGGTATTTTTACTCCTACTGAATCTGCTGTAGTTGCCGTTGTTTACGGTCTTTTTGTAGGCACTTTTATTTATAGAAGCTTAACTTGGAAGCTTTTATATGATATTTTGGTAGAATCTCTTTTGAACAGTTCAATGATTATGATGATCGTAGCATTTGCCGGTATTATGTCGTGGGCTGCTTCAACTGTAGGCACAATGAGTGCTATTACGCATTTTTTTATCAGTTCGGTCCATTCAAATCTGGAAATGATAGCCATGATAAATGTGCTGCTTCTGTTTGCAGGAATGTTTCTTGATGCAATATCAATTTTCTATATTTTTTTACCGATATTTATACCGATAATGGGACAGTTCGGATTTAATCCTATCTGGTTCGGGATATTAATGGTGGTTAATTTAGCAATTGGACAGATTACTCCTCCTATGGGGATCAATCTTTTTGTAGCATCCAGAATTGCAGGTGTCAGCGTTGAAGATATTTCCGGATACGCACTATATTTTATTTTTGCCGCCATTATGGCACTTGCCGTCTTGATTTTTATACCCGGTATCGCAACTATTATACCAAACATTCTGCATCTTTCGCCATGATTAGACCTGCAAAGTTATCTTAGAATAGGATATGGCGGTAAAGCAACTTCAGCGGCATTAGATTCCGCTGAATATCTAATACTTTTTCTTCATACTGAGGGCTGTGGTGTTGGGTGCGTAATGTCGGTTATAATATACAAGAGCAGTAAATCTATATATAGCATGCGTGAATTTGCTATACGGCAGGTATAAAAACAGTGTCCAGACAAGTCCGATATGAATAATTAGAATAATTTTCATTGCGGATGTTTCACGCATAATAAATAAAAACAGACCTGAAAAATTTACAAAAAACAGCAGTACCGTAAAAGATAGATCGAAACCTAACAACTGCCTATAATACGGGGCTCTGTCGCTTGCTAATTTCAGCCATAGCATGTATATTATTCCAATTATTTGAGAAATACCTCCCAGAACTCCCAATATAACAGGAAAACTTGAATATCCATATAGTGGCTTAATATCTAACAAATGCTCATAAATAGCTGCTATTACTGTAGCCGCAAAAGTTGACATAAAACCATATAAGATCATCTGATGTGCCCATCGCCTCGCATTAGAAAATGATTCATCCTTGTAATTGCATCCATCGCCGTATCCTCCGAGATAGCGAAGTGTTAAAACATCCTTAAAAGTATTGAAAAAAGATTTTAGTTTCAATTCGTATGAGTTGCTTCCAATAGAATGTAAAAAAGATTTAGAGCTTTTAATAACCGATACAAGGGCAAATAGTGAAACAATCAGAGACACCCCTATAAGAATAGCTTCCGGGATAACATTATAAAAAGAACTATTTATTTGCTGCTCTGCAGATAAAATATCTCTGCTCCCAAATAAAAATATCATCAAAAAAAGTGATGCTATAATAAATAGTGCCGTCGATAAGATAAGCCAACCGCTTTTTTTAAAAAGTATAGCAAAAGAAGCCGGCCATACATATTTGCTGTAAGTTATAGTTCGTAATTTCGAAAAAGTTCTGGGAATGTTCAAATCAAACTCATGCGGCGGAGAATATTGGCATGAATAATAGCATGCTCTACAATCATGACAAAGATTCGCCAAGTAATAAACATCCCATTTAGAGAATTCTCTACGTAGTTCCATAGCAGGAAATACGGCACAATAACTTTCACAGTAACGGCAGGCATTACAAATTTTCATTGTTCTTTGAGCTTCGCTAATAGACTCTATTTCTTGCTTAACTATCATATTTTACATATTTTGATGCTTGCCTTCCGGCTATTATTCCAAATACAGTCCCAATCGTCAAACCGAATCCAGCTAAATATCCCTGACCGAGTATATTACCAGCCATAATTTCACCTGCAGCATAGATATTTCCTATTGCACTACCATCCCCCGTTAAAACCTGGGCTTTCTCGTTGACCGCAGCCGCAAGATATGTAAATGTAATCCCCGGCCGCAAGGGATATGCGAAATAGGGAGGTGTGTCCAATGAACGTGCCCAATGTGTTTTTGGAGGAGTGATTCCCACAGTACAGCAGTTATCTAAAATATTGCTATCAAACGAACATTCCTTATTAACAGCATTATTAAATGAGGTTATTGTATTATTTAAGGCAGATGAATCAATATTAATTTTTCGAGCTAATTCATCAATCCTTCCTGCTTTTATAGGCGCAAAAACAGATGGCATGAACAGCTCTATCGATTTTGAGTCAATTATGCAATAAGCAATCTGATGGGATTGACCGGCAACTAAATGTCCCCAAATAGCATATCGCTTTGGCCAAAAATCTTCGCCTTCATCGTAAAACCGTTGAGCATTGCTATTCACTACGATACCAAACGGTATACAATCAAGTCGTGTAATTATTCCACCGTCATATTTAGGAGCACGCGCATCTATTGCTACAGCATGGCATTGAATCGGATCACCAACAATTTTCATACCGTTTTGAATAAGAATTTCAAGTGCCCTTCCCTTATTATATGTGCATCCCCGTATTAAAAAATTTTCAGCTATCTCTCCCCAGCTTTTTTTCAACCAATCAAAATTTGCTTCAAACCCTCCCGATGCTAAAATTATCGCTCCCGCTTTTATCTTATTTGGAAAACCCTTACTTGTAATTTGGGCTGATTCAAATTTACCGTCAGAGATTTCTAAGTCCAGCAGCTTGGTATTATATAAAATATCAACCCCCAGCTTCTCCGCCTGTTGATAATATCTGTTTATTAAACTCTTCCCACCACCTATGAAAAAGATATTTGTGCGTCCAAGATTGAGCGAACTCTTATATGGCAATTGAAAGTTGACGTCGTGTTTAAGCATCCACTCGTAAATTATAGATGAATTCTTTATTGCAATATGGGCAAGTTCTCTATTGGTCTTGCCCTTAGTTACTCTCAGTAGATCTTGAAAAAACTCATTCTCGCTATAAACATCGGTAAGAACCGCGGTAGGCTCGTTATGCATACATCGTATGTCCCGTGTGTGCTTGCTGTTTCCTCCTCGCATTTCTCTGGGAGCAGCTTCCAGAAGAAGAACGGCAGAACCGTTTTCAGCTGCACTTATAGCAGCACAAAGGCCTGCATTACCGCCTCCTACTACAATTATATCATAAGGTTTTTTTAAATAATTTATATAACATACCTCTCATTTATCGAAAATATACATATCCCGACATTAAAAGCCTGGCTGTTCTTGACACCGATATATATTCAATATCTGTTTGATCGGAACTTTTCGATTGTGCAGTTTCTACTTTCATTAGTCCTGCAGGATGTCCTATTATTATGCAGTTCATATTGGCACTTAATGCCTCACAAACTATGGTTCCATTAGTTAAAGCTGCCGTTGCAAGAGATATAGCACCTGAAACTGCAAACGCGTGATGCATTCTCTGCATTGAGAACATTCTTGCCAATATATTATAGTTTTCCCCCTTAATTCTATTTTTAACGGAACTAATATAATCGACCGGTGGCGCTATTATGCAGATAAACGGGAGATGAGGACTCTTAGCTGTCGCATCCTTAGAATTTTTTACCAAACCTATCATCTCTGCGGCTACAGATCTTATATTCTCCAGTAAATCCAAAGATTTTAAAGAAATATGTTCAGGAAGCTCTGTTCCTTTTAACCCTATGTCGATAGCTTTGATAAAAACAGCAGGATTTACCGAATCAACAATGGATACGCTGTAACGCTTGCCTGACGCATGGACTATATCAACTGCATTGCCAGTTGGTAAAAGATGACCTGTAACAGATCCTGACGGATTATACCATATAACCTTTATGCGTGCACCCGGCATTTTTACACCATCTATTTTACAATCACCATTATACAACACACCATCATCATTGCATTGTACAATCTCATCTATCTTCTTTTCTGTATTCAGATTGAACATAGCAATTCGGCGGGCAGGCACCATCGGTTCTATAATTCCTGATTCTATGGCAAACGGTCCCACAGCAGTGGTCAGATTTCCACAGTTGCCGGTATAATCAATAAAAGAGCGATTTATTCCAACCTGTCCAAACAGATACTCTACATCAATTCCCTTTTTCTTAGATTTTTGAACAATCATTATCTTGCTGGTGTGAGGCGTGGCACAGCCTAAACCATCTACCTGCGCAGATTCTCCGCTTGCCATTATTCGCATTATTATCCTATCTCTCTCAAACACATCATTAGGCAAATCCGTTTTTTTAAAAAATACGCCTTTACTGGTACCGCCTCTCATTATCATACATTGTATTTTTCTCATCAAAAACCTTATTTAAGCAACTTTATCTTCATTGCGTTTTTTATATCTAAGATGTTATAGTTATTTTGTCATCAAGGCATTAGGCAAGAATAGCGTAATTTGAGGAAACAGCATAATGACAATAAGACATAACAGCAAAATCAGTATAATAGGCCACACAGCTTTATACATGCGTTCAGGGGCAATACCGGTTACACCTGAAAGTACAAAAAGGTTTAATCCTACCGGCGGTGAAATGAGTGCTATTTCTATATTGAGAACAAGAATAATACCATAATAGACAGGGTTTATTCCCATGGATATTGCTATGGGTGCTACTATAGGAGTTGTTAAAACGTTTAATGCAACGCCCTCCATAAACATGCCAAGAAAATATAAAATTATACTTACTATGATCAAAAATTCTAATTTTGTTAACGAACTATTGCGCATGATACCTGTAAGCAGATCTATAAAACCTGATAGAACTAAAACATGCTGAAATAAAATTGCTCCTGCAATTATAATAAAAATAGACACGGTTACCTGAGTTGATCGTTTTAACACACCATATATACCACTCAGATTTATTGTTTTATAAATAAATAGTCCTATAAAGAAAGCATAAACTACACTAATAGCTGCAACTTCTGTAGCAGTAAATGTACCTGTATAAAAACCCGAAAGTATAATTATAGGAAATAATATAATGGGTATGGATTTGTATAACAGTTTAAATCTGTCTCGCTTGCTAATTTCCGGATTTTTTGTACCGTACCCGCGAATTTTAGAAATAATCATTATATAGCCAATTAAGGTCGTTCCAATCAAAATACCCGGAAAAACACCACCATAAAACAGTTTTCCAATTGATGTACCGGAAAGCGTGCCATATATGATCATGGCAATACTAGGCGGTATCATTATTGCCAGTCCGCCTGAAGCAGCTATAAGAGATGCAGCAAAAGCTTCATTATAGCCCTCTTTTTTCATACCTTCAGTACCAACTTTTCCCAAGGCAGCGGCAGTCGCAGCACTGGAACCCTGCATAGATGACAACATCATACTTACAACTACGGATATTACCCCAATTCCCCCTGGCACACGTCTTAAAAAGGCGGAAACCAATTTGAAAACAAGATCAATTATTCCGCCCTCGGATAAAATTTCTCCTGCCAATATAAAAAACGGTATTGCAAGAAGTGTGAAGTTGTCGAAAGCAGAGTAAAGTATGGTTGGAATCTGGTGGAAATATGATACATTGCCTGTTGCCAATAGTTCTATAATGGCAGAAATCGTAAGCGCAAACCCTATAGGCATTCTAACGATTAAAAAAACGGTTAAGAATATAAAAGGCAGAATCAGCGTTACTGTGCTCATTTAGTCTGATGTAGTCTTATATCACGAATAAAAACAAGATCAATAATTCTCATAACTATATGAAAACACCACGCAATAGCACTTATCGGCATGACTATGAATACAATATAGAAAGGTGTAAAAAACATTTCGTATAATCTGTAATCTGTTTTAGCAAACGATTCGGTTGCTATCACGGCATAATAGAAAATCAATAAAAACGAGATCAACAGTATAATATACATGATTAATAATATTAATTTGCGAATTTTTTTATGCAGTAGTTTTACAAAAAAATCTGTCTTAATATGATTCTCGAACGCTATATTAGCCCCTGTTCCAATGAACACCGCCCAACTTACCAGCGTTATTGGCAATTCAAGAACCCAATCTCCGGTACCATAGCCAAGATTGCGCCATGTAATCGCATAAAGCGAAATACATAGCGCAATTAAAATCATAAAACTTGAAAGAGCAATCTCAGCCTCTGCTATGATGTGTTCAAACCTGAACAATCTATTCATGCTTATGCAGCAAAGACAACATAAACATTATGCAGTGGTCTCATTATATAAACTTACGTTCTGCTTATACGAATTGATAATTTTGGATCAGCGTTTATGCATAATACCGTTAACTATTGCTGCCCCAAATTTTTTCTTTAAGTTAGCGTAAAGCGGTTTGATTTTTGAGCGCATAATCTTAAGTTCTTTAGCAGAAAGTTCATGGTATTTTCCGCCATGTTTTTCTAATATCTTGATATATTTGCCCTTTACACTCCAGACTTTCATATCATATTTTAGAGCCTCTTCTTTTGCGGTTATATCTATAATATGTCGATAATATGGATTCAGACTGTTCCACCATCCGTCAGATGCAACCCAGACATACGCAGCTCTTCCAGGCCATAAAGTAACATTAGGCAATACTTCATAAAGATGCTTATGGGTATAAGCCGATAAAGTTGTAGCCACACCATTTATTACTCCCTGCTGTGCTGCGCTGTAAACTTCACCCAATGGTATTCTTGTTGTTGATGCACCAAGCAGTCGCAATGCTTCTTCCATTATAGGATGGCCCGATGTTCTTATTTTCAGCCCTCTAAAATCAGAAGGCTTCGTAATCAATCTGTTTTTAGTTGCTATAATAAAAGGACCTTCATCTGCAAATGTTATACCTTTTATATTACTTTTTTTCAAACTTTTTAAAATCTTATTACCTGTTTTGCCGTACAGAAAAGTATAGAATTCCTTGTTATTAGCAAAAATAAACGGCGTTTCCACAAGTTCAAAAAGAGGACTGTACGCTACAAAATGACCATTCGGCGGATTCATCATTTGGACTGAACCTTGCGTTAAAAACTGCAAACCCTGTTTTACTTTGTAAAGCTCACTTCCCGGATAAACTTTGACCTTTATAGCACCCGACGAAAGCGTATTGACAACCCTGCCAAAATCCTCAGCGTTCAACGTAGCAGGATGAGTCGGAGATACATGTTTGGGAAATGTAATATCTATCGTTTTCGCATTAGCGAAAGTCGTACCCGTAAAACCCATCAGCAATATTGCAATGAAAAAATAAACCATTGACATACAACCTTTCTTAAACTTCACAAAATACCTCCAAAAATTTTCTAAAAAATTACAATTAAGTATCTAAAACCTCTTTAACTTATAGTTATATTCTAACTTCACAGAATGTCAAACATATCCTAATAAAATTTGACATTCTTCGTAATTTAGCATAAGTTAAAACTACTGAATTTTCACTGTACGTTATAAAAATATTAGGGGGAGATTATTATGAAACTATTAATCGTTTGTTATTCAATGTATGGTCAATATTTACAAAATAGCAGAGGCGGCAAAGTTGGAGGCATTTTCACAAGTTCAAATACGCAGCATGGCGGTCAGAAATCAACCGTTCTCTCTTCATATTACTCTTTTGCATCTTGGAATGATAATTGATAGTATCGCAAAAAAACTTGCCAAGTAGATTTTAAACAGTTTAAGGCTATAGGTATGATTACCAATTATAAAAAAGGCTATTTTTATCTGACATTTACTATTATATCTATTTCTTCTATGTACTTAATGACAAAACTCTCTATCGGAAGCGTCAACATCGATTCTTTTATGCTTGTGTTCTTTCTATCTGCATTTGCAGTTGGTGCACTCTCGTCAACTTTATTTACAAAAACCAATCTATTAGGAGAGTTGAAAACAAATGTCAGGCTCATTCTCATTATATCAGCACTAACGATAGTCGGTTCATATTTCTTGTTTTTATCAGTGGGACGCATAGGCGCTGGAGCCACATCACTTTTGGCAAAGCTTCAAACCGTATTTGCCATAACCCTTGGCGTACTTTTTTTAAAAGAACGATTCAAAGGCATCTCATGGATAGCCCTTTTTATAGTAATATCAGGAAGCAGCATGGTAGTTTACAAAGGCGGCACATTCGATTTTATAGGCATTTTATGGATGGCTGTCTTTGCAATATGCAATGCAACTCAAGCTTACATAATCAGAAGATTTTCGGTATCGCTTGATATGCTGGCTGTTAATGTCTGGCGGGCTTTCTTTATCGGTATTTTTTTTACAGCAGTAGTTTTGATAAGGTCTGATTTCAACATACCCACAGTAAAGCTGTTTGTTATCATAATCATAGCTGGAATAATGGGAGGATATCTTGGCAGGTCGTTTTCATACCTTGCACTCAAATATCTTCCCATTTCCATAGTAACAACGGTTATGAACGTAGAATCACTTTTAACCGTTTCACTTGCGGCACTTTTTTTGAACGAGCGCCTTAATTCTATCAATCTTCTCGGAGGAGCATTTATGATTGCAGGTGTTGTAACGCTAATATTTTTTGAAAGGCGGCATAAGAAGGATTCGGAATTTAACAGTCAACAATTAAAAAAATAAATAGATATAAGCTGTTATTTTTGTTAAAGTGTAAAATTACGCCCTACTCTATTCTCTAAATCTTATCAATACCATTCTTCGAAATCAACGATATTCTGAAGAGCCCTACCTCCGTATAGATTTTTGATATTATCAAATGCCTGACAATAGCATTCGCTCATTCCTTCAGCTGTAAGGCCGGCACAATGAGGTGAGATGACCACATTTTCTAATTGATAAAAAGGAAAGTCGGAAGGTAGACAAATTTGGTGATTAGCATTAGGATAATTGTACCAGACATCTATTCCTGCACTTTTTAAAATATCGTTTTTGAGAGCATAAAAAAGTGCTTCCTCATCTATGATATGCCCTCTCGCTATATTAACTATGATTTTCCCTTTCATTCTACTTAGTTCATCTTTGCCTATCATCGCCCGTGTTTTATTTGTAAGAGGCAGCGCAACAATTATAAAATCCGATATATCAATCAGCCCGTTAATGTCGTCGTTTGTAAAAATTTTATCGACATAGTTTACGGTTTCTGTTATTGCAGATGTTCTCTTTAGTACATTTACCTTCATGCCCATACATTTGCATAATCTTGCAATATGTTTTCCAATTGCCCCAAAACCAAGTATTCCGGCGGATTTGCCCGATATCTGAATAGTTTTTCTTTTATCAGTCAAAATATTATGCCAAATACCGTGTGTTAACTCAATATGGTTTGCAACAATATCTTTTGCAGCTGAAAGCATCAGCGCTATGGCGTGTTCAGCTGTTGCCAAACTGTTCCCATGAACATTGCAGATAACAGCTCCATGCGTATTTATAGATTTTGATATCTGATTTACGCCAACAATAGGTACCTGTATTAATTTCAGCCGTTTTGCTTTGTCTATAATAGATTGATCAACGGTAAATGTGAGATATACGGATGCCTCTTTAATATACTTTTCTAATTCATCGTGAGTTTTAGCAAACACAGCTTTTTGATACAGCTTGGGATATTCGGAGGCAAAAATCTGTTTTAAAAGTAAAATATCACCAAAATTTTCATTAACTACTATCATTTTTCCCCTATTAGTATAATTTAGGATAGACAACTAACCGCTTTACGTGTACTATAATATCAAAGATTGGATTATTTTCAAATATGGAGGTAAAAATGGCAGGTGCGACAGTAAACAAGTCACAAACCGAAGGTAAATACATAATATTTTCTGTCAATGATCAAAATTTTGGTATTGCCATAGATAAAACAAAGGAAATTATAGGAGTTCAAGAAATAAAACCTATTCCAAATACGGCTTCATATATATTAGGAGTCATAAATCTGCGCGGTGAGGTTGTTCCTGTAGTAGGCGTGAGAAGAAAGTTCGGAATGAATGAAAAAGAATTTGATAGAGACACATGCATAATAATTTTAGACATCAAAGATAAATCCATTGGATTAGTAGTTGACTCGGTTTCAGATCTCATAAAAATAAGTGAAAAAGAGCTTCAATCTCCCGCAGAGATATCAAATGCCTCCTTTATAAAAGCGGTTGCTAACACAAAAATAGGAATGATAACAATATTGGATGTAGAGGGAATAATAGGAAGCGATGAAATCATCTCCTTGGGCATTTGATAATGGGACCACTGCATATTGGTGGACGGTAGGGGAATCGAACCCCTGACCTCTGCCATGCGAAGGCAGCGCTCTCCCAGCTGAGCTAATCGCCCACTACATAATACCGATTAATCCCATTTCATTGCAGCATTTCATTATGCTGTTAGAACAATATTGTATCACAAAAAATTATTTAGAAAAGGTTTATAGTGTCTGAAAATTGTTTTATACTTTTGTTCTCAATCAGTTTAATATCTGCAATTGTTGAACCAATTATATTGAATGATTCGGTTGATTCAATATCTATTTCCTTATGATCTTTTCTTCCAATTCCATTTTTATTTGCAATGGCATCGGACAGATTTGCAATGACAGCATAATCATTCGCTTTGCCGTATTCCGTGTCAAAAGGACCATGGTGATGCGAAAGAGCAAAAGTCATAACATCCCCTAAATTCCATATCGCAGCCATTTCACCAATAATATAGTCATGCGTGATGCCTATAGCATCAAATTCCAGCTCTTTCATATCCTTATCGCCGTTATAAAATGTCTCAATTATACTATTATAACTTTCAGGTATTGCTTTTTTTAATATTACTTTACCAAAATCATGAAGCAAGCCGATTGTATATGCCGTTTCGCTGGAAATGCCTTCCAAATTCTGAGATATTTCTCTATTGAGAATGGCAGCAGCTATGGCATGTTCCCACAAAAGCTTGTCCATGAGATCGTATCGGCCGAACATACTACCGAAGCTTTGTGTTATAGCTATCTGCTTTACCATTCTAAATCCAATTCTGGTAATAGCTTGTCTGATATCTGTTATCTTTTTTCTGGAAGCATAAAACGGAGAGTTTGCAACAACTACAATACGTGCCGTAATTGAAGGATCAAGCAATAATATTTTAATTACTTGAGCAGCACTTACATCTTCATTTAATATTTCTACCAGCTTTTTTGCAGCGGCAGGAAATGAAACCATACTCTTTGCAGTTTTTATAACATTTTGTACATCAATCATAGGTCTTTTATTGTATCAGCTTTTAATAAATTTGTAAATGAAAACGCAGATAAATCCGATAGATTGAGTAAATAATCGGCATTAATATGATAAGATAGAAGTTGACTGAAAACCAAAAATATCCTATCCCTGCAATTGTTCTAACAAATGATTGCAGGGATAATTAACTATTTATTTTAAAATCTATAAACTAAACCAACCGAGAGAACAGGCCAAACTTTTGCTTTGTCTGCATCATGTTTAACATTGTTTGTTTCTATTTTTAAGTTGTCTTTAAATGCTTGAGTGTTTATAATGGCATTATTGCCTGTAGCCTCAAGTCTCACTTTTGATTTCCCTTGATAAACAGCGCCGAGTTCAAAAACAAAACCAATTCCTTTTGCTTTTACTGCCGATGTGTCCCATCCAAAGCTAAGATACGGATCAAGGTTTTGATATTCTATTGTTCCATTAACGCTTCCTATATCCTTGATGCTGTATGTTTGATTGCCTATTTTGAATGTTTCATTGCCGAGTGCGCCGGCCGCTTTTCCATTTCCCTCTATTTTATTCTTGTTATATAAAACACCTGCGCTTATTCTAAATGCTCCTTTAAAAGGATGCCAATCAAGCAGAGCTGCAAAGTTTCTGAACTTCGCTTTAAGATTATAATCAATGTTACCCTCATTGGCGCTTCTTGTAAGGCTGAAATAATTAAATCCCATGCGAATACCTATACTTTTGTTAAAAGAGTGTTCTACTTCGGGACCAACACCAAGCGTGCCTGCTTTAATTCCAAACGAATTACTATCCGCAAAACTTGAAGCTGCAAACATAAGTGCAAATCCCACCATTAAAAATGAAACAAAAAGCCTTTTCATACATCCCTCCTATGGATACAATTAAGTTTGTATGAAATATCGCTTCATTTTTCATACAAAAACATTAAAAAAGTATAACTGCAATTAATGAGTTTTCAATAGAAATATTATTTATGGCAATTAGGACAGATGCCGTAAAAATAGATTTCGCATTTGAGAGAACTATATCCTTCATTCTTAATTTGCTTCAAAAGCAATTTTGAATTCAAATATATGTCGGATATTTTTCCACAAATTGTACAAATGTGATGCGTGTGAGGCTTTCCCCTCAACTCATATCTATTTTTACCTACCGAGATATGTATTTCATCAATGATATTTTTATGAAGGAGCGTAGCAACTATTTTGTAAATAGTTGCAATAGAGATAGTAGGAAATTTATTTTTTATTCTCCTATATATCATATCAATAGAAGCATGCTCTAATTCATAAATCCCATTCATCAATTCTATTCGCTGAGGAGTCACCTTTAGGTTTTTTACCTTTAAAATATCTATTGCCATTTTTTTGTTATAAATTTGTTTTGCCATAAAAGAAAATATATGATAAAAGATTCAAAATAGCAAATAATAATTTTTATCCCTTGAAACCGCTATAGCTTGTATTATAATATTATAATATATCTTATATCAAGATTAGGAGGAAGGTTATGGACAAAACATTTGAAAACTTAGTCAAGGCATTTGTTGGCGAATCTCAGGCAAGAAACAGATACACAATGTATTCTAAAATTGCAAAAAAAGAGGGATTTGAGCAGATAAGCGCTATTTTTAGTGAAACAGCTGATAACGAATGCGAACATGCTAAATGGTTTTTCAAAATGATGAATGAGCTCAATGAAAAAGGTGATAAAAAGATTGATGAGATAAGCGTGGAAGCTGCAGCTCCTCTGACATCAGGAAATACAGCGGAAAATCTTAAAGCTTCTATAGCGGGCGAGCACTTTGAACGTTCAACACTCTACCCTGAATTTGCAAATACTGCAGAAAACGAAGGACATAAACAGATAGCCTATAGAATTAAGTCTATCTCAGCGGTTGAAGAACATCATGAGGCAAGATACAAGGAACTTCTTAAAAATGTTGAAGACGGGACCGTCTTTAAAAAGAAACAGAAAGTTTATTGGATATGCAGAAATTGCGGATATGTTCATGAAGGCACAAAACCTCCTGAAAAATGTCCGTCCTGCAATCATCCCGAAAGCTATTTCCAAGTTTTAGTTGAAGCGTATTAATATAGAGCCGATATAATAATAACAAAACCGACTATTACTGTATAATAATCACAGCATGCCCCCTCTCTACTTCAAAAAATTAAGAGGGGCATGCAAACAATGACCAATGTTTTTAAAGCCTTTTTGAATTTATCAAACAGTAAATTTAAAATGTCATAGGTGTATATCCTTGTTTTATATAGTTTGAAAGCATCTCACCTACATACTCAACTTTCATACCTTTAGCTATCAATTTTTCAGTAATTTTTTCTTCTTCGGCAACAAACTTGCATGCAACTGCTCCATTTGCGTTAAGCAGTTCAAGCAGATCGGGATTATCAAGAATTGTTTTTTCAGATTTTCCGAGAAGTATAAATTTGACATCATCAATCCAGCCGTTTTTCTTGGCATTTGTTCCATATAAAAGACCAATCTTCATTTTTTCTATATTTGAGCTTACAAGCATTATAACAATCTTTGAACTCATAATATCCTCCTTTTTTTTCTTTGTTTATCATAAAACTACCCTATTTAATTCTCATCAGCAGAAAATTATTTCATTGAATAGTTTGAGTGCATTATCAACCGATTTTTTCCTGTTTCTAAAATTCTATTTAATTATATCACGCTAAATTGTCAAGACAACTTTATCTCAAATTTTTATTCTCTTTCCCGGTTAATTTCAATTGTTTGATAGCGGAGGATGCTGTATATGCCATAGAACGCTTAAAAATATAGCTTATAGAATGGCTGGAAAAACATGTCAATAAACCTTTCTACCTTTTTTGTAAGTTGAAAAAATCGGGTTTACGCCATAATGATAAGGTATAAATAGATAGCTGTCTTCATTAAGCAATACGAAATCAGCCTGCTTACCTACATCAAGGCTGCCGATTCTGCTTCCAAGTCCAACAGCGTAAGCTGCATTAAGCGTGCTTGCAGTAATAGCTTCTTCTACAGTCATATTCATATTCAACACGGATAGTGCTATTATCAAAGGCATAGATTCGGTATATGAGCTTCCTGGATTGCAGTCGGTAGCTATTGCCACAGGTACTCCTTTATCAATTATTTTCCTTGCAGGAGCATATTTTTCTTTTAAGCTAAATGCAGTGCCTGGCAAAAGAGTTGCGATTGTACCTCCCTTTTTTAGGGCATTTATACCTTTATCTGTTATTTTTAGAAGGTGGTCGCACGAAGTTATATCAATATCATTTGCCAACTCGCTGCAGCCTATATATTTTATCTCATCAGCATGTATTTTAACTTTTAATCCACACGCTATACCCTTCAGTAGAATTCTCTTTGTTTCGATTACGTCAAATACACCGCCTTCACAAAACACATCCACAAACTCCGCAAGTCTCTGTTTGGCTATATACGGTATCATTTTATTTACAATTATATCAATATAAGCTTCTTTATCATCATAAAATTGACCAGGCACTGCATGCGCACCTAAAAAAGTAGGCACTATTTGTCCATAGTCGGAATCATTCACGAGTCTTATAGCTTCAAGCTGTTTCACTTCATCATCAAAACTCAAACCATAGCCGCTCTTTGCTTCGATAGTGGTGGTTCCCCATTTGTAAAATAGTTCTAATCGCTTTTTGAGATTATCCGCAAGATTGCATACGGATACGGCTCTGACACTTTCAACCGTATTTAATATGCCTCCACCCTGCCGAAGTATCGCCATGTAACTCTTGCCTTCCATTCGCATACTAAATTCATTCTCACGTGTACCTGCAAATACTGCATGCGTATGGGGGTCAACAAAGCCCGGTATAGCTGCTCTGCCTTCTGCGTTAATAATTTCCTCAGCGTCAGAATATTTATATTTCAGTTCTTCGGTTTTACCAATATCAGCTATAACACCATTTTTAACTGCTATAGCACCATCCTCAATAAAAAGGATCTTGCGCATGTCAAGACCCCCTTTGGCTTTCCTTAAATTATCTTTTGGCGTATAAATGTTTGCGTGTTCAACCATCAGGTTAATCACTTTTGTTTTTTCATTTTACTTTCAACGAGTTTATCAACAAGTTTATCGTCTGCTATTTCAGGAATGGTGATTATGCCAGCTCCTTTGGAATTCCATTTTTCCGCCGTTTCTAAGGCATTTTTATTACGCGCCCATGCCCTTCTGCTCACGCCTACTTCCACATCCCAGTCAAGCGCAGATTTTATGACAGTATCAACTCTTTGAGAACCGTCCAAAACAAGGCCGAAACCGCCGTTATAAGCCTTGCCTATGCCTACGCCTCCTCCATTGCTAAGTACCGCCATGCTCATTCCCCTTGCAGCATTACCTGCAAAAGCTTGAATAGCCATGTCTGCCATGATATTGCTTCCGTCTTTAATGTTTGCAGTCTCTCTGAAGGGAGAATCTGTAGCTCCGGTATCATGGTGATCTCGTCCTATCATAATAGGCCCTATTTTACCGATTCTTACCATTTCATTAAACCTAAGCGCTATCTTTATTCTTGTTTCCGCATCCGCATAAAGAATTCTCGCCTCAGTTCCAACCACAAGTGCATTATTTTCGGCATTCTTCATCCAATGATAGTTATCCATATCCTGAACCCGCCTATCTTTGTCTATTGCCAAAAGGGCGGCATTGTCGGTTTTTATTAGGTCATCATGATTTCTTGATAAACAAATCCATCTAAACGGCCCATAACCGTAGTCAAAGTACAAAGGGCCCATAATATCTTCCACATAGGAAGGGAAAATAAATCCCTCGGATGTATCTTTCCCATTTTTTGCAACTTCTTTTACGCCAGCATCAAATACAGCCTTTAAAAAACTGTTGCCGTAATCCCAAAAATAAGCTCCCCTATGCGTCAAAACGGTTATAAGTTCAAACTGTTTTTTTAAAGAATTATTGACGAGTTCTTTAAATGCATCATGATCTTTTGCAATCATTATACGACTTTCCTCAAATGTTAAGCCTTGCGGAACATAACCTCCTTCATAAGGAACATGGCAGGATGTTTGATCCGACAGCAGCTCCATTTTTATATTGTTGTTCACTGCATATTCCAAAAGATCTACTATATTACCGTAGTAGGCAATTGACATAGGCTCTTTCTTTGCCATATAGCTATGAGCCGCTGCAAAAGCTTCGGGTAAGCTGCTTGTTCGCTTGCTGACCCAACCTTGAGAATGCCTCAATTCGATACGCGATTCATCAACTTCGGCTATAATACAAACTCCTCCGGCTATTTCCACGGCTTTAGCTTGAGCTCCGCTCATTCCGCCCAATCCTGAGCTGACAAAAAGATGACCTGCTGCATTTTGATCTTTCGGTATGCCCAAAAACATTCGTACTGCATTTAATATGGTAATATATGTTCCATGAACTATGCCTTGAGGTCCTATATACATCCATCCGCCTGCAGTCATCTGACCATAATTGGCAACACCCATTTCAGCGGCTTTATTCCAAGTTTCCAAATTATCAAACATACCTACCATCATAGAATTGGTAACTATAACTCTCGGAGCGTTTTTATTAGAAGGGAAAAGTCCGAGAGGATGACCTGACATAACTACAAGCGTTTGATCGTCTTCTATTATTTCAAGATATTGTTTTATTATACTATACTGCATCCAATTTTGAAAAACTTGACCTGTCTCTCCATAAGTCACAAGTTCATAAGGATATAAAGCAACATCAAAGTCCAAATTATTATCTATCATTACCTGAAATGCTTTTGCTTCCAATATTCTGCCTTTGTAGCTATCTATAGGTTTTCCCCATATTTTACCTTCAGGACGATATCTGTATCCATATATTCTGCCGCGTGTTATAAGCTCTTTTAGAAACTCAGGAGCTATTGTCTTGTGAAGATGCTGCGGTATATATCGCAATGCATTTTTTAAAGCAAGTTTTGTCTGCATTTTATTCAAGTTGAAATATCTTGCAGGTGCTCGTTTTATGCCGTCTGTAAATTTTGGATAATCAGGTAATTCATCAGGTAATTTAACTCTTTTTAAATATTCCATTAGAAGCCTCTTGTATCTTTATCTATTCGGAGGAGTAATCACTGACAGATTGTTGACAACGCCGAAGTATGTAAATCTTCCGTTTACAACTTTTTGAATTTGAACAGCTTTTGTAACCTCTCCTATATCGTTGAATCCTTTAATAAGCCCTGTTACACCATTAAAATCTCTTATCCCCGCTATCGCATCTCTTATTTTTGCATGATCGCTGCTTTTTGCCTGTTTCATGGCTTCAGATAGCAGATATACCGCATCAAAGCTGCTTGCTCCTACCATATCCGGCTCTACCTTATATTTCGTTATATATTCTCTCATAAACCACTTAGCTATAGGTCTTTTGTCATTCCTATTTAGGTCGGTAGTTATAATAGTACCGTTTGCGGCATCTTGCGCAATTTTTAGAAACATGGGTGAATCAAATCCTTCCTGCCCCAAAAGTTGAGTTTTCAAACCAAGAGCCTTTAGTTGTCTTGCAATCAGAGCTCCCTCCGAGTAATATCCGGTTGCGTATATTAAGTCAGGATGCATGCCTTTCAACCTCGTCAAAAGAGGATTAAAATCTTTGGCACCTAAGGCAAATGATAAATTGGCGATTATATCCGCACCGTCTTTCTTTGCTTCGTGCACAAATCCCTTAGACAAGGCTTTCCCAAAATCATTATCCATAGTTAAAACTGCAATTTTTTTTGCTTTAAGCATTTTTACAGCAACAAATCCTCCAGCCTCTCCTTCTACTTTAGCTAAAAAACCTACTCTAAAAATATAGTTGCCAACTTTCGTAATACCCGGATATGTAGCATAAGCAACGACAAGCGGAATACGATAACGCTGGTAGATTGGTGCTGCCGCTCTTGTCGGTGTAGAATAAGAGCCGCTTACAACGCCTGCAACATTATCGGACATCAGCTCTCTCGCAATGGTTACTGCTTCTGAAGATTTTGCCATATCATTATATACAATTAGCTTAACTTGTTTACCGTTTATTCCTCCGCTTTTGTTGATTTTTTCAACGGCAAGCATAGCTCCTCTTTTCGCACTTGTACCATCCGCTGCGGCAAAGCCGGTTAAGGGTGCAAAAAACCCTATATTAATAGTGGCTGCCGCAAAACCGACGCTTGCGAAAACAAACAAAAGCATCATGGATAAAAACAGATCTCTCAACCTCATCATATACCTCCAAAAATTTATTTAACTAAAATTTTGTCTATCAGCATAAAAATTATCATAGCTGCCAACCTTGCAGTAGAATCATTTATATCACATGCTGGTGAAACCTCTGAAATATCAAAACTTTTAACTTTTTTTGAATCCAATACGGTATTAAAAACTTCAGCAAACTCAGCTTGTTCCAATCCAAACGGTCTTGGAGCGCTCACACCGGGAGCTATTGATTGGTCGAAAACATCGCTGCATACGGTTAAATGTATATTGCTGCTCGCATCGATAAACTTTTTCAATCTGCCTCGCCATCTTTCTTGACGCATATTTTCGATAAGAATATATTTAGTGCCGTAAGATGCAGCATCATTAAACAGAGCTTTTGAATTGGCGTTTTTTCCAATACCCATGCACAGATATGAAAACAGTTGATTATCATTTTTGCATCTGTCTGCAATTTGTCTGAACATTGTACCTGAATTTGGGCATTCGTTATACGGTCTCATATCGAAATGAGCATCAAAGTTTATTATAGCAGGCATCTTTAAAAAATGACCATAGCTGCCAATTACAGAGCCCAAAGCCGTATCATGACCTCCTCCAAGCACTATTGGGAAAAGTCCCAAATCCATTATCTGTTTAACCTTGTCCGCAAGGACAGCCTGCATCCGACTCAAGTCATTTACACATTTTATATTACCTGCATCAAATAGTCTAATTGCGCCAAAATGCCACGGTAAAGATGCCATAAATTTTCTAATTCGCATAGGAGCTAAAGCTGAACCGGGTCTGCCTTTATTGTTAATTATTCCGAGATCGCTCTCAAATCCAATTATACAAAATCCATTTTGGCAGGATTTATAATGATCAAGATCAATATGCTCAACTACCTGATGCCATCTCAATAGATTCGCATCTTTGCCGTCAATTCTGCCGCTCCATCTGTATTTTGGAGCTTCATATCCATCATTCACTTTTTTGCTCCTTTAGTAAACATCAAATATGTCATAATATTTACCTTTCAAGTCTATGCTTTCCCTTTCAGCTGTCTTATATGAAATATCCACCAGTTTTCCGCTTTTTATAATCTTGTGTGCAGTATTTAAGTCATTTGCAAACACTCTGTCATTATCAGCATGATCTATTTCGCATCTAACGGCATCATGGCATTTTTCTAATATAAAACTTGATTTCAACGGCTTTCTAAAATCAAAAGCCTGAGATGCGGTTGTAAGCTCAACGGCAAGAATCTTTTCTAAATTATCCAAAATAGTGTTGAGCTTTCTCACACTTATAGATCCCATGCTTACAATATCTTCCTGACCAAGTGAAGTTGGAATGCTATCTGCGCTTGCAGGAAAGCAGAGAGATTTATTTTCGCTGACCAGTGCGGCTGATGTATATTGAGAAATCATAAAGCCGGAATTGATGCCTACATCCTTCATAAGCAGTTTAGGCAAGCCATCGGCACTGCCTTTGAGCAGCAAATATACTCTTCTATCAGAAATGTTGCCTAATTCAGCAACGGCAACTGCGGCATAATCAAACGGTATGGCTATAGGCTCGCCGTGAAAATTGCCTCCGCTTATCACTGTGTTCTCATCAAATACGATTGGATTATCCGTAACGGAATTTATCTCTATTAGGAGTGTCTCTTTAAGATGTAAAAATGCGTTTCTTGCGGCACCATGAATTTGGGGAATGCATCTTAGCGAATAAGGATCTTGAACTTTACCGCAGTTTATATGAGATCTTAGTATCTCAGAGCCTTCAAGCATTAATTTCACACGATGTGCGGTATGAATGCAGCCGCTGTACGGACGCAGTTGATGCACCCTTTCATCAAACGGTTTGGCAGAGCCCAACAGGGATTCTATCGACATTGCACCTATAATATCACTATATTCAAGACAGTTATTAAACCTGCTTAAAGCATAAATACCATAAGCAGACATAAATTGAGTGCCGTTTATTAGAGCAAGTCCCTCTTTGGGATTTAATTCTATAGGATTAAGCTTATATTCATTAAAAATATCGGAAGTTTTATAAATTTTTCCATTTTTATATACCTTACCCAATCCGATAAGAGGCAAAAAGGTGTGTGCCAGCGGGACAAGATCGCCTGATGCACCTACTGAACCTTGATTCGGTACAGATGGAATAATATCGTTTTCTATATGCCACAATATTCTATTAAGTGTTTCAATTGATATGCCTGAATAACCTAAAGATAGTGCGTGTACTTTTAATATCATCATAATCTTTACTATAAAAGGACTGACATCTTCTCCCATTCCGGCACTGTGACTTTTTAGAATATTATTCTGAAGCTGTTTTATTTTTGTTTTTGATATAATTGTTGTACACAAAGGTCCGAAACCGGTGTTAACTCCATAAACGGCATCACCTTTTTCTACTATTTTTTTTAAAGCCTCAAACCCTTTTTGTATCTTACGCTGAGCACTTTTGGAAATAATGCCTTTAACTTTTCCTATTGCAATATCTATTGCAATACCCGGCGTCATCCGATCTTCGCCGTATCTTAAAATATTATCAATCAATTTTGTATCTTCCTATAAATAACAACGCTTCTCTCGCTGTCACAGCTTTTGTGCTCGGAACATTTCTTGAATCCATTTTTATGTAAAATGTCAGCCGCATCAGCTTTATCTTTATCAAACCTTATATTCATACAATTAAGCTTTAATCTTCCGATTTTATCAATAAAATGTTTCACTAATTTTGTATTCGCCTTACCGTTCGTATCTTCTCTGCAGCATAAGAAGGCATCGCCTTTGCCGCCATTTAAAACGGTAATAATCGTACCGGCAACATCTTTATTTCTAAGTGCTATAAACACATAATCAGCATTTTTCTTAATTTTAGAATTAAAATCATCTAATAGTCCGATATCATCTATTCCATGATTAAACACCCACAAAAAAAACAGTTCCTTAACCGTATTATAATACTTCTTATAATATCCGGATACAGAATAGGTATCATTTTTTAAGCTTCTCAAAACTCTTGTATTTAAATCTTCTTTTTTAAAAGATCTTTCTATTTCGCTTATGGCTTTGAGAAAATGCGGGCTGTCTTTTCCCTCGTCAAGCATTTTTGTCATTTCATCTTGTATAAGTTTCCATATAGGCTTTATCTGTTTTAAAAGATTGAAACCGTTATTATCAAAAGACACAAATCTTGTTCTTTTATCATCTTTTCCGCATGTTATTTTGACGATATCTTTTTTTTCAAGCAGAGAAATCATTTGGCTTGCTCCTGATTTAGTAATGTCAAGCTCATTTGATATATCACTGACATTCATTTCAGTATATCTATCAAGTAGAAAGAATATAGGAAACCAAGACGGCTCAAATGCAATATTCATAGTTTTGTATATATTGGAAACATCCAGTAGAAACCGGTCGCTAAGTCTTTTTAGTCTTGTCCCTAAAATAAGTTCTTTAGAAAGCTCATATATAGTCATTCACATTTTCCTTTAGTACTTAAATAAACTCTTAAATATAAATATACCAAGAAAAAGTGCCAAGTCAAGTATTCAAGCTGCCTCATCGAAAATCTAAGTGTAAAATATATGCAAAGCATGTCTATGATTCGCTTAATCTATAGGGCACCTCTAAAAACTCTATATAGTACTCTGCTGCGAAGCTGGAGGAGTAAAGAAATGAACAGTTTAAGCACGATTATAGGCATTGCGAGGAGTCCTCGACGAAGCAATCTCTGCCGTGAGACTGCCGCAGTCGTTTCACTCCTTCGCAGTGGCAGAACAAAAAGGGGGGATTTTTGCCAAACTTCTATCAACAACCGAATAAACATCAGTTTTAGAACTTGACTAAACATAATTTATTGGTATCATAAGTTAAATAATGATAGATAAATAATAGTAACTTTGTAAGAAAATATCAGATAAATTTTGCGGAAGGAGAGAAAAAATGAACTATTTTGTTTTCAAAGGTTTACCTGCTCTTTACCCCC
>VAPE01019533.1_pt1 | contig 44308 bp, 42 predicted proteins | sample 3393911 | NCBI WGS metagenome assembly VAPE01 (sample SAMN08290436, study PRJNA428436) | hydrothermal vent metagenome | isolation source: Deep-sea hydrothermal vent chimney | place: Atlantic Ocean: South-mid Altantic Ridge
AGGAAATATCATATATTTAATCATTTCAAATATTATCAAAATAGTTTTATTGTTTTTATTTTGTTTATCTAATTTTTTTGTGTTTTGTTTAATTTTATCACCATTTACTTATCTATTAAAACATATACTAAAGTATATTATAGTTTATATAGATAACTATTTAAGTATTTTGGTAAATTAAGCATAAAACTTAGAAAAAGTCAGATCTAATTATAATAATAATATAAAATAGAGCACAAAAAATCAATTATTAATATTCTTAATAAAGATAACTATTAATAAATTTATTTGTTCTTTAATTATTTAAGCGGGAATGGCAGAGCCCGGTCAAATGCGATGGGTTTAGGGCCCATTTTCATTAGTGGATGCGTGAGTTCGAATCTCACTTCCCGCATTTTTGTTATTTAATAAATAAAAAGTATATATATTTCATTTATATGTTTAATATAAATTAATTCATATGCTTACTTTTGTTTATTAATTTTAGAAAATCTTTTATATGTTAATGAATAAAATAAAAATAAAAAAACAAAGACAACTAAAATTTTTAATGAAAATAAAAGTGAAACTATGTTAGGACCACATTTAACTTTAGATATGTATGGATGCAATAAAGAAAAATTACTAGATTATGATTTAATTTATAAATTGTTAGATGAACTTCCAGCAATGATAAATGTGCATAAGTTTTCAAAACCAATACTTACAATTATACCAAAAATTGAGAATTCATTTGATCAAGGTGGTTTAACAGGTTTTGTTATATTAATAGAGAGTCATATTTCAATACATACATTTCCAGCAGATTCTTATGTTTCATTAGATATTTTTTCATGCAAAGCATTTAATGGAAAACAAGCAGTGAAATATATAACAGAATTGTTTGAAGCAGAAAAAATTGAATTTAATATAAAAAGAAGAGGAAAAGGATATGTAAAACATTATCCAAAAAATGTTGAAAAATCTCAAAAAATAGTAGTTGAAGATAGAGATAAAGCAGTAATATAAAATCTAAATTTTTTATTATTCACTTTATAATAATTTTATTAAATAATTAATAGAAATTATTATATTGTTTATTAATATTTACATTTTATATTTTTAAAACATTATTTTAATATATTATAACCAAAAAAATCCTACTACTAATATAACTGAAAAAACACCACTTAAAATAGTAGTTAATATAATTGTTTTTTCTTTATATGGTATTATTTTATTTATTATTTTTTTTGTCTTTTGATTTTTAATTAATATTTGTTTTTTTGGATTATTTTGTTTTATAATATTATTATTATTTTTTATATCTTGTTTTTTAATTAAATATTTTTCTTGTCTTAATAATAATTTATTATCTTGTTTTTTTATTATTTTCTGAATTTTAGTATTTACATATACTGTATTTGATTTTATTAGTGGTAATGATACACCAAAAATTAATGTTCCTATTGCTATTGAATTTGTTAATCCATGAAAAAAGGTTTTTGATTTATTTTTAAACATTTTCATATCCTCATTTATTATTTATCTTTAATAATATACTATTTTTATAGTATATATATTTTTATTATTAAAATTAAAAATATTTAATATCTTGATATTATATTCAATAATTTAGAATTTGTAGATCCTTATTTATTATAATATTTTTAGGAAATTTAAATTAAATATATTTTAAAATTTTATTGTTAAATTAAGTTCTATTCATAATTTCTATTCTAATAAAAATTATTTAATTTAAATTTTAGTTCTTTTTTCATCATTCCAGGATTCCATGCAGGACTTAGTACTAAATCAACTCTTAATTTTCCAATGTTTTTTATTGCTTCTACTTTTTCTTGAATTTGTGCCATAAGCATTGAAATAAAAGGACACATTGGAGATGTCATTGTTAATTTTAATTTAATATTATTTTTATTATCAATATTAATACCATAAATTAATCCAATATCAACTATATTTGCATTAATTTCAGGATCAAAGCATTTAGATAATGCTTTTACTATTATTTTTGTTTTTAATTGTTTTTTAATCATTTTCTACTTTTTATTTTTTTTAATCCTTCTTCTTTTGCTATTTTTGCGAAAACAGATGCTTTTTTATATGCTTTTCCTAATTCAAATGCTGTTCCTATTTGAATTATGTCTGCACCACTTGAATATACTTCCTTTACTTCTTTAATATTTGTAATGCCTCCTGCAACAATATATGGGATATTTATATTTTCTTTTACTGCTCTTATCATTTCATTTGGAACATGATTTGAATTTAGAAGTTTTGGATTAGATCCAACATCAGTAATTATAAATCTGTTTCCTAAATATTCTCCTGCTAATGCTAAAGCTACTGCTATCTTTGGTTTTTCTCTAGGAACTATATTAGCATCTCCAACCCATCCAACTGTTCCACCAGGATTAATAACAATATATCCAACTGGTAATGGTTCTATTTTTAATTGTTTTATTACTGGTGCTGACAATGCCTGAGCTTGCGTTATCCAATAAGGATTTCTAGCATTTAATAAAGACATAAAATATATTGCATCAGCATATCTTGTTACTGTTGCAATATTTCCAGGGAATAATACAATTGGAATATCAACTGATTCTTTAATTTCAGCAGTTACCTTATCTAATAATTCACCTTGTGTTCCAGTACTTCCACCAATTAATATAATATCTGAACCTGCTTTTGCAACTGATTTTGCTGTTTTTAATACTTCTTCATTATTTTTGTAATCTAAAGGATCGATTAAAGAAAATAATAAAGCACCTTTGGAATTAAGCAGTTCATTTATATACAATTCAACTTTTCCTATTTTAATAGCCATAAATAAAACACTTATTTATCTTTTTTATATCTTAAAAAATCTTCTATCATTTTTAAACCTTCTTTGTTTAATGTTCGTTTAGGTTCAAAACCTATTTCATTTTTTATTTTACTAATATCTATAATTCTATTACTGGCTAAAAATTCAAATTCATCATAATTTATATTAAATAATTTTACAACAAATTTAGCAAATCCCAAATTAATTTTTTTAGATGGTGCTTTAACTTTTAAGGTTTTTGCAATTAAATCAAATAATGATTTTGAGGTATATGGAATTGCATCAGTTACATTATATATTTTATCATATGCTTTGTTATTATTTGCTACATCAAATATTGCATCAGCAGCATCATTAACATGAATAAAAGTTAAATGATTAGTCATTGAACCCATAAAATACATTTTTTGGTTTTGAATAAGTCTGAAAACCTTAAAAAATGAAGGATATTCATAAGATTTTCCATAAAATGTTGCTAATCTTAATATTGTATATCTAATATTAGAATTAATATCAGCAAATGATTTTATTACTTCTTCAGCCATTAATTTTGTTTCTGAATAATGACTTGATGGATGAACTTCTGTTTTTTCTGTTATTTTTTGTGATCCTGATCTGTAACCATATACAGTAATACTACTTGTAAATATAAATTGAATTTCTTTTTTCTTATTTACATTAACTAATGTTTTTAATAAATTTTCAGTTGCCAAAACATTTTTTTCAATTAATTCATTGAATGTAAATTTAAAATTATATGCAGCACCAGCAATATGAATAACAATATCAACATTTTTGCAAGCGTCTTGTAGTATTTTTGTTGAGACAAAATCAGAAGTATTTAAATTAACAATAAAAGGAATAACACCACTTGGTAATTTTTTCCATTCTGGATTTAGTAAAAATTTATCTTTGATAATAACTCTTATTTGGTGACCTTGTTTGATTAGTTTTTTTATTATTTCAATACCTAATCCACTTGTTGCTCCTGTTATTAAATAAATTAATTTTTTCTTTTCTTTATCGAAATTATTATTTTGTTTTAAATTAAGATTTTTATTCATAACTATCTACTGGTTTTTTATTTTTTGTATATCTATTTTTTAGTATTGATATTGCAATATCTTTTATATAACCATCAACAAGTCTATCAATAGCATAAGGTATAAGATCTTTTCCATATGGTGCGTATAAACTTATTTTATTCATATTTATCATTTTAAAGTTTTTTTTATTGTAATTATCTAAAGGCAATTCAAATATTAAATTCTTTTTATATTTATCTTCTTTAATATCTTTAAATATTTTACTGATTAATCTATAATCATGTATAAATAATGTTAATTTTAAACCTTTATTAGTTAAATTTTTAATTAAATTCATATTTTTTACAATTTGTTGATGCAAATTTTCTTTTTTATTTTTTAAATCTAATTTATCAATATCTTTAATTTTATCTGATGTTGTAATCTCATTATTTATTAATATATTTGATATATTTTTGTATATAAATAATTTAACTTTATCATTACTATTTAATTGATTTTCTAATTTTTTAAATTGAATTGGAATTTCAATACCTAAATATTTTGAATTTGGTTTGTATTTTTTATAAATTTTAAATAAAGTTGATATTTCTATATTATAACCAGCTTCTAACCATAAATCCATTTTGAATTTATTTGATAATTCAATAATTTGTTCTAAACCTTTTAATGAATTATTTGTATTAACATTATATCCAATTTGAGATAATCTCAAAGAGATTGATGTATTCAAGTTAAATTTTGATAATTGTTTTAATAATTGAACATAAGTATTAATATTGTATTTTGCTTTTGATTGATCTATTTTATAATCATTTAAAAAGGTTATTGTAGTATTAAATCCTTTCGAATTTAATTCTGTGATATTTTTTTTTGCTGAATTAAATGTTAAACCTAATATATGCTTTTTTATCAATTTAAATATTAATTTTTTTATTAAAGAATTTTTATTTGACATATTGTTATCTCCTTTTTGCTATTAACTTAAATTTGTTATTTAATTAAAATTATTACTTACTTTAAAAATACGCCACTCGTCTTTTTTTGCATTATATATAATTAATTTTGTTATTACTGCCAAATCAATTAGCAATTCCTCTAATTCTATTTTATTATTTTCATCATATGTTCTTATTCCTTTTTTGTTCAAGTTTATAATAATTTCATCTGTTGATACTGGTCCACTGATTAAAAATTCCAATACAGATTTAATTGGTTCTGCTTGCTTTATTCTATTTTTAATCAAATTAATATAATCTTTATAATTTAATTTATTTCCTAAATTTGTTAATTTAATTTTATCTTTTTTAATATATATCAAATTTAAAAATCTAGACATATTTATAATCGGTATAAGATCATCTATTTCTTCTTCTGCTTCATCTGATAATTCTGATATTAATATTGAACCCCTATTTTGTTTTACTACTTTAATCAAACCTCTTATTTTGCTCAAACTAACATTATTTGGAATTGTGAAAGACATAGTATTCTAGATAAATTATATTCATGATTTTTAATAAAATAATATAGTACTAATTTGATTTATATTTTAAATGATTTTTAAATTATTAATATTTATAAACAAAATATCTATTAACAATTATATTTATTAATCTATTACTTTTATTTAAATTTCCGTCTTATTATTTAATCTTTTAATTTTTGTATTAAAGAATAAATATTATTTTTTAGGTCTTTTTTAGTTGAATTATTAAAAATTAATATGTCTGCACTTTTAATTGTGTCTGCTACACCCCATTTTAATTCTTTATCTTCTCTCCATAAAAAGTCTTTATAAGATTTTGTATCATCTTTTCTTGCTCTTTTTGATATTCTGTCATATCTTATTTTTTGATCACTAATTACTGCAATAATATATATTTTTTTAAATAATTTTTTAAAATATCTAATTTCTTGTAATGATCTTATACCTTCTATAAGTAATTTTATTTTTTGATTTTCTTCTTTTTTTAAAATTGTTTTTGCTCTTTTTACTGTTAATTTTGCAACAATTTCATTCCCATATTTTTTTCTCAGCTCATTTGAAAAATTTCTTAGGTTTTTATTATTTATTTCAATTTTTTGCTTTTTCATTAGTTGTTTTATTTCTAAGCTCATTCCAATTACTTTAAAGCCAGTTGCTTTAAATAATTTAGCTGAAACTGTTTTGCCGCTTCCTGGTAATCCTGTTAAACAAATTATCATATTATCTTTTATTAAATTTTATTAATCAACTCTTGTTCTAAATGAAAATACTTTAATAATATTATTCAATGTGTTTGGTAATGAAGAATATGTAAAATTAAGCCATACATATCCATTAAAAGGTGTTCCAAGTTTATTTATTGTTGGTATACTTGATGGATTATTATAACAATAAGTTTTTATTAATACTTTTTCTCCCCCAAAAACTCTCATTATTTTAGTATTTGCAGGATAATACTTTGCTCCATCTGTAGAAACTGGACTTAATAATTTAATATTCCCATATTTTGGACCATTTCCAGTTGAGTTTATTTGAGATGAACATCCTATTCCATTTATAATAATTGAACCTGGAAAAAGAGTTTGAAACATTATGTAAACAGTTCCATTTGCTTTAAGTGTATATGCAATGCAATTAAAAGAGTGTGTTGCAGTACAGTTTGAAATAACAAGATTTGGATTAAAAACACCTTCAGCATATAATGCATAAATAACAACAGCTAAAAAAAGTAGTGCAATACCATAAGAGAACATAAAATCTATTGCTGATTGCAATTTTTTCTGGTTTTTTAAAATGTTTTTATTCTCCATTTAATTTTCCCATACGTACTTTTACTTCATCATTATCTCTTGTTATTTTTATATCTAAATTTTCATTTTCAAATAATTGTTGTAATTCTTCATAAGTGTATGAACCAATATTTGCTTTTGATTTATTTTTTAAAATTTCTTCTCTTTTCTTTATTAATTTTTCTTTACTAATTTCTTTAAAAACAAGTCCTAATTTTGGTATTTCATTTGATTCAAATATTGTTTCTATATTTAGATCAATTAATCTGCAACCTTCATCTTGTAAAATAAATGGAATTACTGCGTTAAATTCTTTTTCTATTTCATTTACTATTTTTTTAATATTATTTGTTGTTCCACCAATTACAAAGGCATTACTATTCAAGAATCCAATAAATGTATCTTCTTGATATTGCTTTATTATATCCTGAAGTAATTGAGAAATTAATCTTATAACAACCATTGCTGATTTTTCATTGAATTTTTCAATATATTTACGTAAGTTTTGTATTTCTAAAATTTCTGTTTTATAATTTGGATCCATTATTATTGATTGCTCTATTTCATTTGAAATTCTTTCTTGATCTGGCAAATCAATTAAAGGGTCAAATTTTTTACCTTTTTTCTTTAAAAATAATGTAACGAGAATTCTTAATTCATTTGGATCAAATGGTTTTTTAATATAATAATCAGCACCATATTTTATTCCTTTAAATCTATTACTTGTTGGATCCATTGCACTTATAATAATAATTATTGTATTTTTTGTTTCTGGGTCTGATTTTATTGTTTGACATATGTCTAATCCATCTTTATTTGGTAGCATTAAATCTAAAATAACTAAATCTGGTTTATTTTTTCTAATAAATTTTACTGCTTCTTCTCCATCATATATTTGATTAATTTCAAAACCTTTTCCAACAGATAAAGACATTAATTTATTAATATTTTTATCATCTTCAACAATTAAAACTTTTCTTAAAGAATTTTGTTCTTGTAATGAATAATATGTTAAAACACCCCCACTATTTCTAGATGTTATTAATTTTTGATTTTCCAGATCAGAAACAATTTGCTTTATTTCATTTTCATCATTATCTATTGTTTTTAATTCTTTATAGGTTATTTGTTGTTTTTTGTTTATTAATTTTAATATATCATTTAAATCCACTTTAATTTTATCAATCATCCAATCACTTATACTTTTAAATATACTTTAAAATATAAAAATATTTATTAAAATATAATTTATTAATTTTATCTGCTAAATATAAAAATATTTATTAAAATTTACTCTTATAATATATTATTACGTTAAGATTATTTAGATATAAAACAATATAAAGAAAAAAAGATAATGAATTAAAAAAATAATACTAAAATATGTTTGTTAATAATTTAAATAATATTTTTTATTGATTATATTATGTTTAAAAAGAAGCCCCAGAAGGGAATTAAACCCTCGACCCCTTGCTTTTTGTTTATTTTAATACCAAGCAAGTGCTCTTTAGTGCAAAAGAATCACTGAGCTACTGGGGCATATTAATATGTTTCTTAATTAAACATAAATATTTATAATTAATATTATTTAAATAATTTAATTTATATTTTATTTCTTGTTTAATATTTAATTTATTATTTTTAATTTAAGGTTTACTATGAAAAATATTTATGAAATGAAAAACTATAAAATATTAGTAATTATACCAATAGTATTATTACTTATTGGATTATATTATATTCCAAAAATTCAGCTAGATTCTTCATTAAAAGGGGGTATTGCAATTGTTATACAAACAAATAATACTATTAATAATACAAAGCAAATTGCATTGTTAATAAATAAAAAAATTATTGATTCAGATGCAAAAGTATCTAGAGTAAATTCTAATAATTTATCAATAACAATTAATGCAAATACTAGCTTGGCAAATGCGGAATTAGAATTGCTGTCAATTTATAATGAGTATAAAAATTATTCAGATGCTGTTTTAATAATTAGTAGAGATCAAATTTCATTACAAAATAAAAGTATTACAAATGTATCTACTTTAAAACGTTCAATTATAAGTCAAAAATTGAACAAAGCAAAATACATTTCAAAAATGAATGCAAGTTTAAATAATGAATTAGTTCAATTAAATCAACTTATTCAAATTAAAAAATACAATTTAACTAATCCAAATAAAATGATGTCTCTTGCTCAATCATCATATACAAATGCATCATCTATTTATAAAAAAAATATACTTCAATTAATAAATTCAATTGTTCCTTTCAAATCTTATTCATATAATGCAATTACACCAAGTTTAGGAAGATATTTTCTTGGAAAAATCAAGCAGATAATAATAATTTCATTTATTTTAGTTGCAATCGCTGTATTTGTTATATTTAGAAATCCTATTCCTTCAATGACAGTAATTTTTGGTGCTGGTAATGATATTATTGTTGCATTAGGAGCAATGGGGTTGTTTGGAATACCATTAGGTGTTGCGTCAATTGGTGCGATATTAATGCTAATAGGATATTCAATGGATACTGATTTATTATCTTCAATAAGGATTTTAAAAAGAAGCAATGGAACTGCATCAAAAAGGGCTTTTTCTACTTTAAAAACTGGAATGACTATGACAATTGCTGCGATTATTTCATTTTCTGTTTTATTAATCATTTCTTACATAGTAGGAATATCAATATTTTTTGAAATTTCTGCAGTAGTTCTTTTTGGACTGATTGCAGATATAGTTACAACTTGGTTTGGAAATACAACACTAATTTTGTGGTATCAACAACATTTAGAAAATAAAAGAAAAAATTAAAATTAAATTTATCTTTATTAATTATTTTTTTTCTTTAATAATCAAAATAAATACTAAAATATCGAATAATAAAAAGATAAATTATAATTTAATAAAATTAGTTCTAATAATTAAATAATCAAAAATATTTTATTATTGTTGATTATTATTAAAAAAGATCTATTGAATTTATATTACTAATCTTATAAATTAAAAATATAGTAGTGTTACTAAAATAAAATTTATTATTTCATTATATTTTTTATTTATTAATAAAATCTTTTATACTTTTATTTTTAGGAAAAGCTCTTCCATTTTTTGTTTCAATAGGTAAATCTAATTCATTTGCAATTCTTAAAAGTTCATTTATGTCAATTATTCTATCACAAAAGAGTTCTATAAACTGATTTTTTCCAATACTTATTTTCTTGGTCTTAAATTCAAGTATTTGTAACATTCCTGTTCTTTTTACTTCAATTTTAATTCCTCCTTTTTTAATTATTTCTTCTGTTGTTTGATTAGATAACATAAATAGATATTAATTACAAGAAAATAAATATATTCATTTAAATTATTTTTTTATTTAATATATTAATTATAAAAATGAAAATAAAAATTAAGTTGATAGAATGAAACAATATAAATTTAAAAGATTTAGTGTAAAGTGTGAAAAGGTGAATTTACCAAATAAAACAAAAGCATTAATGCAATTTATGGTTCATAATGGTGGTGTAATTATTTTAGCTATTTATAATAAAAAAATAGCAGTAATAGAAGAATATAGACCAAGTATTAAAAAATTTATACTTGAATTACCCGCAGGAACACTTGAAAAAAATGAAGATCCTGCAATAAGAGCTAAAAAAGAATTAAAAGAAGAAACAGGATTAATTACAAATAAAGTAAAATTACTATTTAAATCCCATCCTTCTCCAGGTGTTTCAAATGAGATGCATTATTTTTTTCTAGCATTTCCAAATAAAAAAGAAATGCAAGAATTAGAAAAACATGAAGTAATAAAATTAAAATTTTTAGATAATAAAAAAATACTACAAATGATTAAAACTAATAAAATTATTAATGGACCAATGATTCAAGCATTATTATTTTATAATCAATATTATTTAAAAGCCAAAAAAACCTAAAAAACATTTGTTTTTTTATTAATGTAAATAATGTTTTTGATATTAAAATTATTATTTTATTTTAATCAATATTAATTTAAATAACTCAAATTTATTACTAATAATTTCATTATATTTATTACAATTAAAATATAAAATAACTAACTAGAAACTTGTATATTAATTATTTTATTAAATATCGCAATATTATAAATTATATTGAAGAAGACATTAATCATAAAAAATTAGGTTATTTAATAACCTCAAAATAAACTATTTTTTATTTTTTGCTGTTTGTATTATTTAATTATATAATTAAACATATTGTTTTCTAACTTTTTTAATTGCTTTATAAAACGAATTAATAATTAATGCATTATTTAATAATTAATTCAATTAAAAGAATAAATGATAAAAATGCATGATTTATCTGGTTTAGAAATCAATATTATTTTAAAAGAATTCAATCAATTAATTGGAAGTTATATTGACAAATTTTATGAAATTGATAAAGATGTTTTTAGACTAAAATTGAGTAAAGAAAAAAATAAAATAAATATTGGTTGTATTTTACCAAATAGAATAAATATCACTTCTTTTATTATAAAAAAAGAAACAGTAACAAATTTTGCTATTGCTGTTAGAAAACAAATAAATAATTACATAATTAATAATATTTATCAATTAAATAATGATAGAATTATTGTATTTAATTTAAAAAATAAAATAACTGAAAAAAATCTTATTTTTGAGATGTTTGGAAAAGGAAATTTAATAATAACAGATAAATTAATGAATATTCTTTTATCTTATAAAATACATGATTTCAGAGATAGACAAATAAGACCAGGTAAAATATATATAAAACCAAAAAATAATTTTCTTGGATCTGATTTAAATAAAATTGAAAAAATAATAAATGATTTAGAAATTAATTTGAGAGAAAATTTAACCATAAAAGGATTTAATAATAAATTAATATCATTATTATCAAAATATTTGAATTTTGGACCTTTATATCTTGAAGATGCTTTATTAAAAGAAAATTTAGATCCAAAAGATCAAATGTCTAAACCTGATAAAGAGAAAATAACTAAAATAATTTTTGCATTGAATAAGGAATTCAAAAATCCTAAAATAGAATATTTACTTTATTTAGATAATAATCAGATCATTGATTATTCAATATTTGAAATAAAAAAGTATCAAAATTTAACAAAAAAAATATTTAATTCATTTAGTTCTCTTTTAGATTTTTTAAGTGAATCTGAAATTAAATTTATAAATTCAACATCAACTCAAACAGATAAACAAATAAAAGAAATATTAGAAACAGAGAATAGTATAAAGAAACAACATAAATTGTTTAAAGATAATTTAGAACAAATGGAAATAAATAGACAGAACGGTGAAATAATATTCAAAAATATGACTATCATTAATATAATAATTAATGAATTAAAAAAGAACCAAAAAATTTCTATTAATGAATTAGAAAATATGTTTCAGGATATTAAAATTATTAATATTGATTTAAAATTGAAAAAGATACTAATTGAATTGAATTAATAAATTCTAAATAATTTAAATATCTTAAATATTAAGCTATAATATTATTATAATATTAAAATTAGTGATCAAATGCACGTTTATGATTTAGAAGAAGGCAATGAATTAATAAAAGCTGCAAGATCTTCAATAGAACTTTATCTTAGAAATCCTCACTTTGATAAAAAATTAATATTAAATAATTTAAAAAAATTTAAAGAACATAATGGTTTATTTATTACTTTAAAATATTACAAAACAAATGAATTACGTGGGTGTGTTGGGGTTACAACACAAGATAGAGAAGTAAAACAAAACATAGTTCATATTGCACTAGCAGCTGCTTTTGATGATCCTAGATTTTTGTCTATAACTTTGCAAGAATTAAATAATATAATAATAGAATTAAGTATTTTATCTGACTTAGTAAAATTTTCTGGAAATAAAGCAGAAATAATAAAAAACATAAAAATAGGTCGTGATGGATTAATAATTAAATATGGTATTTATAGTGGATTATTATTACCTATTGTTGCAGTTGAACAAAAATGGAATATCATAGAATTTTTAGAAAATGTTTGTTTAAAAGCAGGATTAGATAAAAATTATTGGTATTATCCAAACATAAATCTATATAAATTTGAAACTCAAATATTTAAAGAACAAAAACCAGAAGGTAAAGTTTTAGAAATAAAATTATAATGTTATATATAAAAAAGTAATAATTAAAAAAATAATGGGCTTGTAGCTTAGTTTGGTTGGAGCGCCTGACTGATAAAACTTAATTGTTTAATCAGAACAGAAATCAGGAGGTCGAGAGTTCAAATCTCTCCAGGCCCACATTTTAACTTTATTTAATATATAATTATTTTACTAAGTTCATTTGTATTTCTAATTCTTTAATAACTGGTAATGAACATATTGGTGCTGTATTGTTTATACTTGCACAAATATAAGTAATATAAACATCAGCAGCAGCATATTCTGCATAAGCAAATTGGTCATTAAATGTTTTTAATTGATTCAATACTTGTTGGTGTGTCATAAAAGTTAATGGCAATTTACTAGAAGAAGGTGTTGAATTACCAAATACTATTGCATCTGCACCTGGATCTAATGTTGTTCCCCATAATGTAAATGGTGTTCCTTCAAACTTATTTGTTGAATTCATAAATTCAAATGCTCTTTTATATGTTTGATTTGGTGCTTTTTGTATAAAAAATAATAATCCTGTTAATGGTAATACAAATCCTTTTTTAATATTACTCTCATAATCTGCAGATATAAAATTAATATATTTGCTAGAATAGTAATTTGCATAACCTAATCCTGAATTTGTCGTGTAATTATATTTATTCCAATAAATTGTTGGAACATCATGATCTCCAAAAGAACTATAACCATAAAATAGTTTATTAAATGAACCAAATTTAGATAATGCTAAAGCCATTGCCCATCTATTTTCACCACAATAAATACAGGTTATTGCACCTATATAAATAATACTTGGTTTGTTATTAACAATAAATAATGGGTATTGATTTTTTTTGTTTGCAGAAATTGGTAAAACTGGATCATTTAATGAATGATTAAGTAATTTTTGTCCAGCAATTTCATAGTATTTATTTGATGCATTATTAATAATTGCTAAATTTGCACTACTAAATTTATTATCAATATGTATTAATCTAGTTCCAAAATTAGGTTTTAATGAATTTGTAAGAATTGGTTGAAGATATAGACTTAAAATAATGATAATTAATGCAATTAATACATACATCATTTTTTTAAGTATTTTATATTTTTCAATAATTTGATTATTTGATACATTATTTCTATTGCTTTTTTTACGTTTTATTTTTACTTTTTTTGTTGTGTTTTTTTGTTTACTAACCAAATAATCACTTAATTATAATTATTTTTATATTTATATTGATAATGTTTATTAAATATTCTTTTTATTTACATTATTATTTTATTTAATTTAATGATTATATTTATATTTTATAAAAATTATTCTATAATTAAATATATAATTTAATAAAAGATATTATGCTGTTGTTTAATGATTTAGAAAAAGATATTATAAGTATTAAGAAATATTTATTAAAAAAACAAAATGTTTTTGATAAAATATTAAATGAATCTAAATTAATTATAAGAGAATCAGCAGAATTAATTATAATGGTGCATAATACTGATTTAAATTCAAAAAAAATAATTAATTCTAAATTAAAATATTTAACTGACCACATAAAAAAATTAGATCAAATAGACAAAGGATTCGAATATCATACATTACAAGCATATCAAGAATATGTTGAAGCTAAATTATTTTTTGAAATTAAGATTAATAATAGATTTTTACCAGATTTATTAATTAAAGCAAAACCAGAAGCATATTTACTTGGTGTATTAGACCTCATTGGTGAATTAAATCGTGAATTTATTGATTCTCTTAGGAAAAATAATATAAAAATTGCAGAAATGTATTTAGATATGATGATTAAAATTCATGATTTAACAGTGCCTATCCGTTTTTCATCTTCTTTAATCCCAAATATGCGAAAAAAACAAGATGTTTCAAGAATTCTTATAGAACATGCTTCTAATGAATTATTGTTATTTAAAAAAAATTAATATCTAATTTTTATAAAGATTAAATTATTTTTTATTTATTTGTTATTATATTTTTTATTGTTTTAATTAAACTATCCATGTCTCCATGTTTTGATAATAATTTATTAATATTTAAGAATTTAATTACAATTAAAAAAAATGAGAAATTTTTATTGCTTATGTTTGAATAAAAATAATGTATTAATTTATGTATTCTCAAATCAAATAAATATTTTTTTCTCCATCTTTTTTCATAGTTTTGTAGTGGTTCATTATTTTTTAAATTTTTGTACACTACATTTGCAGCTATTTTTGCGCACATTGCACCAAAGATAATACCTCCACCTGTTGATGATTTTACTTGTCCTGCTGAATCTCCAATTAAAATTACATTATCAATAATTGTTTTTTTTCTTGTTGCAATTGGGATAATGCTTGCATATTGCGATTCAATTTTTGCATTTAGAATTATATGTTTAATACATTTTTTTTGAATAAATTTATTAAAAATATGCTTGCTATTTATTTTTTTATTACTACTTATTCCAATACCTATTTCAATTTTTGAATTAGAATGAGGTGCAGTCCAACTAAAAAAACCATTACTTAAATTATTATTAAAAAATAATTCAACAAAATGTATATTTTGTATATTTGCATTGGAATATATTGCTTTATATGTTAAAACATATTCATTGATTTTTGGAAAATTAAATACAGATGCAACACTAGAAATAGCACCATCTGCACCAATTATTATATTATTTTTATTTCTTTTTAATTTAATTAAATCTTTTTTTCCAATCTTAGTATTAAATTTGAATTTTATGTATTTATTATTCTTTAATTCACCATATAAAACTTCAATTATTTTTTTTCTATTGATTATATATGCAATAATTGTATTTTTTTTCAATTCAATTTTTTGATTATTACTATGTATTATTGCACCATTTAATTTGTTTTCAATACTTGAAGAGAAATTAATATTTATTTTATTAAGCCCTGTTTTTGATAATATGCCTGATGCTTTGTCTGCATTTTCAGATATATTAGACTTTAAATCATAAATCTCACACTTAATATGAAATTTTGATAATTCTTTTGCAAAAATTAATCCAATAATTCCAGCTCCAATTATAATAATTTTTTTCAAATTCTCACATTAATTAAAAAATTAATAAAATAAATATTTAAATTCTTTTATTACTTAAATTTAATATAATTAAGGTGTATTTATGTCAAAATTAAATAAGAACAAGTTAAAATTAAATAAAAATTTATTGCCAGTAATAAAAATCCAAAATTTCGTTGTTAGTGTTGATTTGCACGCAAGCATTGATTTATATGCATTATCTGATAAAATCAGAGAAGTTGATTACGAACCAGAACAATTTCCAGGAGCAATATTTCGAATTGCAATGCCAAAATCAGTTCTCATAATATTTAAAAATGGAAAAATGATTTGTACTGGTGCAAAAACAATTAAAGATATTAAAGAAGTATTAGCTTATGTTTCTAAAATTCTTGCTAAATATGTTATTAAAGAACCAATCTAATGTTATAAGAATTAAAAAATTTAATAATAAGTAATATAATGTCTTATGAAATAGTACTAACAGCAGATCGGAGTATAATGAGTGAATATAGAGATATACCTCTAGGAGATTTTTTTTCTTGTGCTCCAAAAGAAATAGTGCCTAAACCTTTATTTTATTATTTTGCTAAAAAATTACCAATTATTAATAATGGAATTGCGTCAAGAGCTCCTTATGGTTTAAGAAAATTTGAAGCTTCAATTACTGATTGGAAAATTAATAAAGTAGTAACAGTTGATCCAGCTTATATTAAAAATTTTATTGATAAAAAAACAAAAATTGTTGCTATAAATACAATGGATCCATTAGCACTAGGTCCAGTAAGTATGATGTTTACATTTGGTGGAATAACAACTTCTTATTCTAAATTTTTATTCTCTGAATTAATAAAGCAAATTGGAGAGATAAGAAAAAAAAATAATTATAATTTTAAATTGCTTATTGGAGGTCCAGGAGCATGGCAATTTGAATTAAGATCAAATTATTTAGAACGAGAACCATATAATAATATTGACAATATTATTATTGGGGAATTTGATGGGATTGCAAATAATGTTTTGCATGATTTATTAAATAATAATTTGCCTAAAATTTATAGAAGTCATGAGTTTCCAATAATATCAGAAACACCTAAGATAAGAAATCCTTCTTTAAACGGATTAATTGAAATAATGCGTGGATGTGGTAGAAATTGTGATTTTTGTGAACCCAATTTAAGAAGAGCAAGATATCAATCGCTTGATTATATTAAAAAGGAAATTCAAGTAAATATTGATTCTGGTTACAAATATTTATGGGTTCAAAGTGATGATTTTTGGCTTTATAAACTTGATGATCATAAAACATTTAAGCCAAATAAAGATGCATTAATTGAATTATTTTCTGAAATTTCTAAAATAAAAGGTTTAAAAGAAGTACATCCAACTCATGGTTCTATTGCTCCTGCTGCATATGATCCAGATCTTGTTAAAAAATTAAGTGAAATTATGCATGGTGGAAAAAATAACTGGATTGGTATTCAACCAGGACTAGAAACAGGATCACCTAGATTAATGAAGCAAGTAATGCCTTTTAAAACAAAACCTTTTTCACCTGATGAATGGGATGATGTTGTTATCAATGGAACAATTAATTATAATACTAATTACTGGTTCCCAGCATATACACTTATTCTTGGAATTCCAGGTGAAACAGATGAAGATCTTAAAGATACTATAAAATTATTACATAGAATGGAAACAGAGATACCAGATAAGATAGGAAAAGAAAAATCTCATTTTGTTACTGTTCCTTTAAGTTTTATTCCAGCAGGAACAATGCGTGGTGATTCATTTTTTGATGTTGACAAAGAAATGACTGAACTACGTTTTTTTGTTTTATATATGTCTTGGAAACATATTGTATATGAATTAAGTCATGCTTCACCAGGTGTTGTTAAAGGTATATTATCAAAAGCATTATTATATACAAGTGCTCTTCCAACTTTTTTAATTCTAGTACACTTCTTAAAGTCATGGGCATATAAAAAAGGTTATGATTTATCAAAAATAGATAAAATTATAAATTCTTAATTATTCTATTAATATTTTCTTTGTTTGTTTAAAACTTTTTTTAAATAAAACATATGTTTCAATTTTTTTGTTTAATTGATTATTATTTTTTTTGTCTATATTAAATTTATTTATATTATTAGACTGATATCTATTGTTTTCTACTTTTTTAAATTTACATCTTATTATTATTTTTTTTGATATATTGTTATTTTTATTATACATTATTGCATATACTTTTTTTATTTTTATGATTTCAAATATAAAATAAAGTAATAAACTAATTGCATTTTTACCAAATTCTTTTTTTCTATATTCTTTTCCAATTAAATAGCCTATTTCACATTCGTTTTTATTATAATCTATTTGCATTACTGAAAATAATCCAACAAATGAATTTAATTTATTTTTATAAACCCCAAAATGAAATTCAAATATATTATTAAATAAATCATTAGATTTATTAATAAACATTTTTACTGCGTTTAAATTATAATTAAATTTAAAATCAAATTCAGTATTTGCTTGGTTTAAATATATTCTTAATTTTTTTGCATCTGTATTTTTTAAATTATTTAAGTAAACTAAAGAGGATTCAGAATAAATTTTCATTAAATCATTTATATTATTTATTATTTTTAATATTCTATGCTTTTATTTGTTTTAATTTTTTATTAAATTTTGTAAAAAATATATTCCAAGAATAATATTTTTTTATTCTTTCAAGTCCTTTTTTACCAATACTTTTTGTAATTGATGGATGTTCTATTACATATTGCATTTTTTCTGCCATCTCTCTTTTGTTATTTATTAAAAATCCTGTTTCATTATTTATTATTGTTTCTTTAGGTCCACCTTCATTTACTGCAATAACTGGTTTTTTTGATGCCATTGCTTCTAATGGAACAAGTCCATAATCTTCATCTAATGGTGGATATAAAATAGCAGTTGCATTGGAATAAAGTGACTTCATTTTTTTATCATCAATATTTAGTAATATTTTAATATCACCAACTTTTTTTATTTGTTGTTTAAGTTCATTGTAATAATTTCTAAAACTTTTATCTTTTGATAAAGATCCACAAATAATAAGTTTATATTTATTAGAATTTCTTGACTTAAAATTTCTTTTAAATATTTCAAATGCAGTAATTGCATAATCTTGTCTTTTATTTTGAGATATTCTTGAGGGATATAAAAAATATTTTTCATCATCTTTATTTTCATATGATTTATAATCAATACCCCCATTTAAAACTTCAGTATCAGTTCTTTGATAATATTTTATTATTCTTGATTTTGTATTTTTACTATTTGCAAAAATAAAATCAATATTTTTTGTTATCTTTTTATCTATGTATCTTATTGTATGAATTCCTAATTTGTATATTGGTTTCTGATAATTCTTTTTTAAAGATAATCTATATTCACATAAATCATATATGTCTCTTAATGGTGTATGGCAATACCATAAAACTCTATTATTTTTATTTTTAATCCAATGACTTGGTGCCATATGTGCATTTATAACATCATAATCTTCTTTTAATTTAAAATTGTAAAATGCAGATGCATATCTAATTCCTTGACTACTTCTACCATAAGGCAATAATTTTGATAATATTTTATTTCCAATCACTTCTATATTCAAGTCTTTGAATCCTTCAAAAGTTTTATCTTTTTCATATTCTGCAGTATAAATTTTTGCTTTATAATGCTGTGCTATCTTTAAAATAACTCTTTCAGCACCACCTTTAAGTGTTAAATTTGATTGCATTATGATTAATTTTATAGACATAAAATCAATTAATAAAATAATTAATATTAATAATAAAATAAAAAACTATATAATATAAATTATAAATAATATAATTAAATTTGAATTTATTTTAAAATTAAAAAGAAATAAAAAATGATTAAATGGTAGAATGCTTATTTTGTGATATTTATAAAAATAAAATAGAGATTTTATACGAAAATGAAAATTGCTTTGTAATACTTGATAAATATCCAAATTCTAGGGGTCATAGTCTTGTAATTTCAAAAGATCATTATGAAAATATGCTGGAAACACCTGATAAAAATATTGAATTATGTTTTAAAACAGCAAAATATTTTGGAATTCATTTAAAAACAAAATTAAATCTAAAAGGATTAAATATAAATACAAATATTGGAAAAATTGCAAAACAAAAAATCATGCATTTTCATATACATGTAATTCCAAGATATAAAGAAAAAATAGATTTTATTTATTGGAAAGATAGAGAATTATCAACACAAGATACACAAGAATTAATAAATCTTTTAAAAACAGATAATATATACTAATTATTAAAATATTTTTATTAGTATATACATTATTCAAAATAACTAAAATGTTATTTTTTGTTATTTCATGTTCCTCTATTAGCACTAAACATTTTAACTGTTTTTGGTTTTAATTCATTAACTAAAAAGTTAAATGATTCTTCTGGTTTGCTTTCTTTGCCACAAGAATAAATATCAATAGTAGCATAATTACTTTCTGGCCAAGTATGCAATGCTATGTGGCTTTCTTCAAGTAATGCAATTATAGATACACCACCACTTATACTATTTATTGCTTTAAATTTTTTTACATATAATTCAACAATATGTAAATTACCAATTAATACTGATTCTTTAACAATCTGTGTTAAAAATTTAGAATCAACTAAAAATTTATCACTAATTTGATACAAATTACCATATATATGTTTTCCAATAATTTTATACAATTGTTTTTGTTGATTAATCAATACCATCTTTATCACTATATTATATTTATTTTTTTACACTATTTTTGTTTTTACTTTATTTGATTTTATTTGATCATTTGTTTCTGATAAAATATTATGTTCTTTATTTGTAATAAATATTATTTTTTCATTTTTATAAATACAATTTTTCAGTAATTTAATTTTACCTGTTTCTGTTGAATATTGTGCTGTTGCTATTTCAATTTTATTTTCTTTTAATTTATTTTCTATCATTGGACTTTCTTTTAATAATTTTTCTATCTGGATTTCTTCATTTTTAATAATTATTTCATTTAAATTATCATTATAATGTAAATTTAATGGATTAATAATATTTGCTTCAATAAATTCTGTTAAAAATTTTGATTTTAATATTTCTTCTTTTTCTGCATTTGAATTAATATCTAATAATTTAAAAGCAGCTTTTATTGCACCGCAATTAGTATGAGATACAAATAGTATTTTTTTAACATTAATAAGTATTGAATATTCTATTGAAGCTATTGATGAATTATTAAGAATACTTCCCATTTCTCTTATTGTAAAAATTTTACCTAAATCCATTTCTTGCTCTAATTTTAATCTAGAATCACTACAAGTTATTAAAGTAATATCTGGGTGTTGTCCTTTACTCAGTTCTTTGATTTTTTCACTATTTCTTGGTTTATCTGCTGATTTATTTATATAATCAATACATTTTATTAAATCCATTATCTCACTTAAAAATTAAATATAAAATTAATATAGTGATGATTTCATATTTATGTTTTTTTAATTTTTATTAAGATAATACAATATTTTTAGAAATATTATCTAATAAATAATTATTATTTCTATTTGTAAATATTATCTCTTTTATATTTATATTATTATTTTTATAAATATTAATAAATATCAATAATGCGTTTATTGTTATTGTATTGGGATTTAATGGTTGAAAAAAATTCAAAAAAGATTTTAGAAGAATTTGGAAATTGTATTGTAAAAGATATTGAACTTTCTAAAAATCCTAAATTTATTACATTAGTAAGATCAAGATCAAATATTTTATATGATGAAAAAGGTGGTTTTTTAAAATTAGGAAAATCACAAGAAGAACGTAATTTTATGAATGTATCTCAGACAAAAAGATTTATGCAGACAATTGCAATTGCTTCAAAATGTCATAAATTTGTTTCAGAAAATTTGCATACAACAATAAGGGGTTTATTTTATCAATTAAAATTTGCTCTTGGTGAAGACATTGATGAGAATATATTTGGAGAACAAGCAGAATCTAATCCATTAATAGAAGATCTTGAAGTTGCATTAAATATAAAAAGAGAGGATTTAAATTTAAATGCAAATAGAAAAGGAATTCTTGCAGGAAATATGAAAGTAATTGATAAATTTGGTGATGAAGAAGTAGAAATTGATGCAAGCAAGCAAGGAAGAAGTGGTTGGCCAATTCCAAGTGATGTTGATAATGATATTGATTTTGTAGATATTAAAGCAAAATATGTTCTTGTTGTTGAAAAAGATACATTGTGGCAGAGATTAAATGAAGATAAATTTTGGAAAAAGCAAAATGCAATATTAATATCACCACAAGGACAAGCATCAAGAGGAACTAGAAGATTAATAAAAAAATTAAGTAATTCAGGACTTCCAATTTATGTATTTAATGATTGTGATGCATGGGGCTGGTATATTTATTGGACAATAAAAACAGGAAGTATGAATTTAGCATATATTGGTCCTGAAATTGCAACACCTTCTGCAAAATTTATTGGTGTCACAATGTCAGATTTAGAGCATTATGATTTTCTTAAAAATCTTACAATGAGAGCAACTGATGTTGATTTAAAAAGAACACAAGAAATGTTAAATTATCCTTGGATTAATAAACATAAGGAATGGGAAATTGAATTAAAAAAAGTAATAAAGTCAAAAATAAAATTAGAACAAGACAGTTTACAAGCACCTAGATTAACATTTGTTGATGATTATATAATTGAAAAAATAAAAAACAATGATTTTTTACCTTAATTCAATTAAATTTATATAATATAAAATATTATAATTATAAAACTTTGAATTGATAGAATGACTAATTTTTCACCAGTAATAGGACATATTTTTGGTATTGATATTCAAATTCATTGGACTTTAGTTATTTTATTATTATTTTCTTTAATAAGTCCAATATTTTTTATAATTATTTTATTACTATGGATATGTGTATTTATACATGAATTAGCTCATTCTTTTGTTGCTTTAAAAAATAATGTTAAAGTAAAAAAAATTGTTCTTAATTTACTTGGTGGAGCATCTATAATAGATATTGATAAAATAAAACCAAATATTGAATTTAAAATATCTATTGTTGGTCCTATTGTTAGTATTTTAATTGGATTAATATTTGGATTATTTGTAATTTATTTAAATGGTGGAATTTTAAAGCAAATAGTTCAAACATTATTTATATTAAATATACTTCTTGGTATACTGAATCTATTACCAGCATTTCCATTAGATGGTGGTAGAGTATTTAGAAGTTATTTAGAAAAAACAAGATCTTTTATAAAATCAACACAAATAACAGTAAAAGCAACAAATGTTATTGCTATTTTAATTGTAATTGGTTCTATAATTTATGTTGGTATTGAAAATTCAACTTTATTTTATAAAGAATTTTTTGTGTTTTGGGATATTATTATTGCATTATTTTTATATTCTGGTGCACAAGCAGAACTTCAATCAGTATATATTAAAAAATATTCAGCTAATTTACATGTATTTGATGCAGTTAATAGAAATTTTATATTAATAAAACAACCATTAACAATCAATAAGATATATGAACAAATTCTTAAATTTCATACACCTATTATATTATTTAAAGATAACAAAAGTATATATTTAATATCAAAATTTAAGAACATATACAAGCAAAAAAATATTAACAAAGATATAATAAAATCAATTTCAGTTAAAATTCCAAAAATTTCATACACTTCTTCATTATCTAAAGCAATAAATATCATGTATATTGAAAATAAAACAATTATTGCTGTTACTAAAAAAAATAAAGTAGTTGGAATTTTAACTGAATCACATATTGAATCAATTATATCATTACGAATGTCAAAAGAAGTAAAAAAAGAGAAAAAATAAATTATTAAAATTAATTTTTATGATGGTGTAAATAAATGTTATATATTGAAGAAATAACACTTCATAATTTTAAGTCATTTAAAAATTCTAAAATACTGTTTACAAATGGCTTTAATTGTATTGTTGGACCTAATGGATCTGGAAAATCAAGTATATGTGATTCAATATTATTTGCACTTGGTGAATCATCACTTAAAAGATTAAGAGTAAATACTAATATTAATTTAATCAATAATTCTGTAAAAACAAAAAATAAAAAAGAAGTTAAAAAAGCATTTGTTACTATAAAATTTAATGGAACAAAAAAAATAGAAATCCAAAAACTAATTGATTCTAATAATAATACTTTTTATAGATTAGATGGTAAAAGAATTTTGAGGCAGGACATTATTGAGGTATTAAAAGCATATAAAGCAGAAATAAATAATACTAATACAATGATGCAAGGAGAAATAATTCAAGTATTAAATTATAATCCAAAAGAAAGAAGAACACTAATTGATACTGCTGCAGGAATAAAACAATTTGATGATAAAAAAACAATTGCATTAAAAGAATTAGATAAAGTTGAATTAAAAATTAATGAAGCAAATGTTTTGCTTAATGAAAGATTTGGATTTTTAAAAGAATTAAAAACAGAAAAAGATGAAGCAGAACATTATATTGAATTAACAAAAAAAAGTAAACTATTTAATTTTATTAAACTAAAAAATATTGAGCAGGAATTATTAAAGATGTATGAAGAAAATTTAAATAAAATAAATCTAAATAATAATTCAATTAAAAAAATTCAAGACTATTTATCAAATTTTAGTGCACATATCAATACATTATCAAATCAAAAATTAGAATTAACAAAAAAAATAAATCAAGATTCAACAGCATCTGGAATGTTAAATAGAACCTTAAATGAAATCAATAAAAAAATTACTGTAAAAGAATTGGAATTAAATTCTTTTAACTCTGAAATTAATAATATAAACCAAAAATTAATACGATCAAATCAGGAACTTTCACAAATAAAAGAAAAAATAAAAGCAAATATTGAATTAATTGAAAATCAGAAAATTAAAATACAAAATATAGAACAAAAAACAAAAGATTCTAACAATACAAATAAAAATAATAATAAAAAATTTATTGAAGAATATAATAGATTAAATATAGAACTTGAAAAATCTAATAATGATTTGTCAAATATTAATCAAGATAAAATTAAATATGAAGAACAAATTAAAAATATTGGTAAAAATTTAAAAGAACAAAAACAAAAATATGAAACAAATCAAAAAGAAATTAAAAATTATGAATTAAAAATTAATGAATTAAATCAAGAAATAAAAAAAACAGATAAAATATCAAATGAATACAAAGATCAAATAAATCAGATCAATAAAAAAATTAATATATTTAATAAAGATATTGATAATAATGATATTAAAATTTTAAATATCAAAGAAAAAATAGCTATTTCTAAATCTAGTTTAGGGGTTGAGATAGATAATATATTAAAAAAAGAAATGAAAGAAGGATTTTATGGATATGCATATGAATTTTTTTCTAATAATGAAAAATATAATATAGCAATTAATGCATGTGCTGGAAATAGATTAAATTATTTTATTGTTGATTCAATAGAATATGCAAATAAAGCAATAAACATTTTAAAATCTAAAAGATTAGGAATAGCATCATTTATTCCTATTAATGACTTAATATCAAAACAGACTAAACAAGTTCAAAATACAGATAGATTAATTGATTTAATTAAATTTGATAAAAAATTTGAAAAAGTGTTTCAATATATTTTTTTTAATTCTTATTTTATTAAAGATATAAAATATGCAAAACAAATAGGACTTGGAATTTATAGGTATGTAACTAGTGAAGGAGAAGTAATAGAGCCATCAGGAATAATTAGTGGTGGAAGTTTCAAGATTAAAAAGAAAATTTATCAATTAGAAGTTGAATTAAATTCATTAAATTTACAAAAAAGCAAAATTAAACAAGAAACAGAAAATTTAAATAATAATATTAAGTCATTTGCTACAATTATAGCAAAACAAGAAACAGAAAATTTAAATAAAACTATTGAACTTAAATATTTACAGAGTAATTTAGAGAATTCATTAAGACTAATAAATAATATTAATACAATAGATCAAACAAATAAACTAGAGTTTGATAAATTGAATAAAATTAATCAAGAATTAGAATCAAAGCAGGAACTTATTAAAAATAAAGTGCAAATACTAAAGCAAAATATTAAAAAAATATATTCTGGTTTTGATAAAATAATTAATAATGAAGAAATATCCAATAAAAATGAATTAGAAGAAGATTTAGTGAAAGATCTTGAAACATTAAAAATACAATATGCTTCATTAACAAAAGAAAATGAAATGATCAATATTCGAATTAATCAATTAGAAAAAGAAATCATTGAAAATAATGAAAATAAAAGAGCAATAAAAACAAATAAAATACAAGCAGAATCTGAACTAAAAACATCTACTCAAGAATTAGTTGATTTAGAGAATAAAATAAAAACAAAATATAAAAATTCAGAATCAGTATTTAATCAAATTAAAGCATTAGAAAATAAAATATCTGAAATTGGATTTGAAAAAGGTAAATCTGAAAGTAATTTAGAAAGAATTAATAAAGATAATATTGAATTTAATTTGAATAGAGAACATATGCAAGTAAGATTAACAGATATAAAATCAGAGATTAATTCAATAAATGAAGACAATATAATACAAATAATAAATAGTTTAGAAGACAAAAACAATAATAATGAAATTAATAAAGATAATATTGATTTTATACTAATTCAAAAATTATTTAAAATAGATACTATCGAACAACTTGAAATTGAATTAGAAACAACTAAAAAGGAACTTGAAAAAATGCAAACAGTAAATCTTAAAGCTCCTGAAATCTATTTATTAAAACAAAAAGATCTTAATGATATGCAACAAAAATTAAGTACTCTTAAAACAGAAAAAAATTCAATTCTTGAAATGATTAATGAAGTAGAAAATAGAAAATTAAATATTTTCAATAAAACATTTGATTTAATAAATTTAAATTTAAAAAAATTATATAAAGTTATTACTATTGAAGAACAAATCAATTTAAAACTAGATAAGCCATTAGATCCATTTAATTCTGGTTTATTTATTAATCTTACAAAGCAAAATAATAAAAAAGATATAAAATCAATTGATATTTTATCAGGAGGTGAAAAATCTCTTTTAATGATAGTTCTTTTATTAGCAATACAAATGAGAAATTTATTATCTTTTTATTTATTTGATGAAATAGATGCTGCATTAGATAAAGAAAATTCAAAAAAATTATCAAAATTAATAAAAGAACTAAGCAAGAATTCACAATTTATTGTTGTAAGTCATAATGATTCTTTAATTATTGATGCAAATACTGCAATTGGAATTGCAAAACAAAATGATGAATCTAAAGCAATTGGAGTACAAATTAATAAAATATAAAAGTAATAAATAAAAAATATTAGTAGATTTATATGAAGAGAAAAAAATCAAAAAATAATACTTCAAATCAAATAAGTACTGGACCTTTGTATATTTTGATAATTATTTTATTTATTGTTTATATTTATTTTCAACATAATTCTGCATTTTCTTTAGTTTTTGGTTTATTATTGTTTATATTAATAATTATTTTAGTTTTTCTTGAAATTTTAAATATTGCAAAAGAGAATAAAAAAGATCTTAAAAAAGATTTAATTGAAATTGCAATTGCAGTTGTTTTTGTTGTTTTATTATATTATGGTCTTAAGCTTATTTTAAATACTAATTCACCACTAAACGTTGTACCTAGCTGTAGTATGTTACCTGTTTTGCAAAGAGGTGATTTGGTTGTGTTATCTGGAAATATAAAAAATATTAGAGCACCAATAATTAATATAAAAGATAATTCATTTAAAAAGTTATTAAACAATATAAATAATGAATCTCTTGTATGTGGTTCATATAATCAAACAACACAATCTGTTTCACAATTTTTTAATACTGGGGATATACTATTTTTATATAAATTAAATCCAATTACTAATACTTATTCAATAGTTCACAACCAAAATAATAATATAATACAATATAAATGTGGTGTAAGAAATATTAAATTTATAAATAATACAATACAACAAGTTGCTTATACATCTTCTATTACAATAAATAATAAAACAATAAATACTGACATTAATAATACAATTATTGTCTATAAAACAATAAAAAAAGATTCTTTCAATAAAATGGGTGATCTTTTTATTGTACATAGAATATTTGTGATATTAAATGTTTCAAATAAGCATTATTTTCTAACAAAAGGGGATAATAATCCCGCATTAGATTTGCAGTATGGAAATTATCCTATAAAAAATTTAGATATTGAAGGTAAAGTAATTGCAGTAATACCTTATTTAGGTTATTTGAAACTTGTATTAAGTAATAATATTATTCAGCCTTATGGGTGTAATTTTACAACAATTCATAAATCAAAATTCGGAATAAACTAAATATAAAATAAATAAATTATTAAATATCTTTATTACATTTATTTTATTATAATTTAAAATTTAAAAATTTTTATTTTAAAAACAATATTAAAAAGTGCCTATTTATGACAAAAGACTTATTAAAAAACATCAAGACAACAAAAGACATAAAAATTCCCAATAAATTAATTGATCAAGTTATTGGTCAAAAAAATGCAGTAGATATAATAATAAAAGCAGCAAAGCAAAGACGAAATGTTTTATTGATTGGTGAACCTGGAACTGGTAAAACAATGCTTGCTCAAGCAATGGCTGAATTATTACCAGTAACAGAGCTTGAAGATATATTAGTATATAAAAACAATAATAATGAAAATATGCCATTAATAAAGTCAGTAAGAACATATCAAAATCCAGAAAATATTAAAAATCAACAAGGTCAAGGGCGTTTAATACTACAGAAAGAAAGAATGAAAAATAGGATGTCAGTAAACAAGCATGGTTCAATAATAGGACCAATTGTTATTGCTATTGTAATTATTTTGTTTGGAGTGACATTTACAGGACTTATAAAAGGTACTGAACTAGTTGTGTTTGCTGCTTTAATTTTAGGTATATTTATTTTTGGTTCTATTTTTCTAGTTACTAATGGTTTAACAAAGAAAATGATGCTTCCTGGTATGGGTGATTCTAATGAACCAAAATTAATAGTTGATAATACTGGACTGGTTCATGCCCCATTTATTGATGCAACTGGTTCAAAAGCAGGTGCATTATTTGGTGATGTAAGGCATGATCCTTTACAAACAGGTGGTTTAGGAACACCAGCACATTTACGTGTTGAAAGTGGTGCAATACATAAAGCAAATAAAGGTGTTTTATTTATTGATGAAGTTTCTAGTTTAGATCCTAAATCACAGCAAGATTTATTAACTTCTTTACAAGAAAAAAAATATCCAATTACTGGACAAAGTATAATGAGTTCTGGTGCATTAGTTAAAACAGAGCCAGTTCCTGCTGATTTTGTTCTTGTTGCTGCTGGAAATTTAAGAGATATACAAAATATGCATCCAGCACTACGTTCAAGAATTCGTGGTTATGGTTATGAAGTTTACATGGAATCAACAATGGATGATACTGAAATTAATAAAAATGCATTAATTATATTTATTGCACAAGAAATTAGAAAAGACAAAAAAATTCCTGACTTTGATAAAGAAGCAATAGAAGAAATGATTGAAGAAGCAAAAAGAAGATCAGGAAGAAAACAAAAATTAACATTAATTTTAAGAGATCTTGGTGGATTAATAAGAGCTGCAGGTGATTTAGCAGTTGAAAATAAGCATAATATTACTGTAAAAAATGATGTTATAAATGCAAGAAAACTTGCAATGCCAATAGAATCACAAGCAATTGCACAAGCAATTGAATTTAAAAAAGATTATCGTGTTTTTAAAACAAGTGGATTTAGTATTGGAAAAGTAAATGGACTTGCAGTTATTGGAAGTTCTGTTGTTACTTCTGGTTTGATTGTACCAATTGTAAGTGAAGTAACTCCTGCTAGTTCAAGGTCAGAAGGAAAGTTTATTCCTACTGGAAAACTTGGTAAAATAGCAAATGAAGCAGTAAAGAATGTAAGTGCAATAATAAAAAAGCATGGCAAAAATATTGCAAATTATGATATACATGTTCAATTTTTACAAACTTATGAAGGAATTGAAGGGGATAGTGCAAGTATTTCAGTTGCAGTAAGTATTATTAGTGCAATGGAAAATATACCAGTAGATCAATCAATTGCAATGACTGGTTCTTTATCAGTACGTGGAGAAGTATTACCAGTTGGTGGTGTATCTAGTAAAGTAGAAGCAGCAATAAATGCAGGAATAAAAGAAATAATTTTACCTTATTCTAATGTAGATGATATAAGTTTAAGTAAAAATATGCTAAAGAAAGTAAAAATAATGCCTGTTAAAACATTATCAGAAGTAATTAAATTAGCATTAAAAAATACAAAGAAAAGAAAAGAATTTACTGATGAATTAGAAACAACCAAATAAACTTTTTTTGCTTTTGTTTTTTCATTTAATTTTTACTCTAATATTTAATTTTTATTTAATAACTAAAATTACTTTTTATCATTATAATGTTATTTATAATTGATAAATTATTTTTTGAAAGAATTAAATTTATAATTTAAGTGTATTAAAAATAATAATTATTGTATACAAAATATTGATTATAATAAAAATAAACTATGTAATCAATTAATAAAAGAATTTCAAGTCTTTTTAATGAAAAGAATAATAGAAAAATGTAATACTTATATTCTAATTAAATTGCAAAACAAATGCTTTTTTATTGATAAAAATACTTATATATATTATTCAAAAAAGATAATTGCGAGTACCGGGATTCGAACCCGAGTTGTTGACTTTCATCTTTTAAATAAACTTTTTAAAAAAAGTTCAAATGGAAGGCCAAAGTCCTATCCAGACTAGACTATACTCGCTTTTAATAATGTAATGTATGTATTTTTATATAAATATTATTGTTTATTTTCATTATTTTCAATTAATGAATATAATTTTGCAAATTTTCTGTTTTTTACTTTATTTTTTTTATGGTATCTTTGCATATTTGCATATGCAATTCCGTGCTTAAATCCATTTAATATACTATTTATTGCAATTTCAGCTTCACTAATTTGTTCAACATTTCCAATAAAACTAACACTACCCCCATAAACACTTATTTTTGCACCACTTGTTCTTTCAATATATGCTTTTGCTTTTCCTTCTCTGCCAATTAATCTTGCTTTAATTTGCACTATTCTTTTTTTACTGTTAAATAAAATTTTGATATTTATTGAAGAAAAATAACAATTTTCATTAAATAAATTTTCAGCTGTTTCTAAATCAAAACCTCTTCCAAACGCATGAATAACATTTTTTACAGTAAACTCAGTATATGGATCGGATTTAATATGAATAATATTTTCATTTATTTCAATTTCACAATTACATTTAGTTTCAAGGTATTTCTTAATTCGTGTTTTTTTAAACTCACGCATTTTTTCATGAGTAATATTTATTTCTTGCATAATTATCTTTTACTATTTTAATATATTAAGATATATTTTAATAAAAATATATAAATATTATAAAAAATTAGAAGTTTTTTTAAAAAATATTAACTTCCACTAATTCTTATTATAATAACATTTAAATACTTATTTGTACATTAATAATTCATGATTGAATCATGATTCATTTATGCTTCATTAGTAATTAAATAATGAATTAATTATGATTATTTAAATTTGATTAAAATCAATAAATGATATTTATGCAACAAACAAATAAAAAGGATATTGAAAAACAACTTTTTGATATTAAGAAAAAATTAAATTTATTGACAGATCAAAGTAAAGACAAACAAATTTTAGAAAGTGCAAAGTCTCAAAATGTTAATTCTAATATGTTTGCACTAATTAAATATATGATTGATGAAAATAAAAGAACAACAATGTTATTAGAAACTATTACTCAAACCATTGGAAAATTAGAAGAAGAATTAAAAGAACCTGTTAGTAGTAATGTAGAATCTAATGATAAAGAAGATAATATAACAGATAACAGAACAGAACCTGCAAAACAATTAATTTTATCAGAGCCTGATATAAAAATAATTCAATTAATTCAATTATCTTCATCTAATATGGCATGTGCTGATGATGTTAAAAAACAATTGGGTTATAAAGGCAGAAATGCTGCTTGTTCACGTTTAAATAGATTATATAAACTTGGAGTTTTTGAAAGACACCAAGTTGGTCACAAAGTTTATTACAAATATGATGCTGGCAAGACGAACTTTTTTATTATTTCCCCAACAAATTAAAACATAAAGAGTTGAAAGGCTCTTTATTTTTTTTGTTTTGATAATTAATATGATATTTTTAATTATTTTACAATAATATTTATAATTTTATATCATAACTTCAATAATACTATTTTTAATACTGAGATTATGAACAATGAAAATAAAGAAGATACTATTGAAAGTAAAATTATAGATGAAAATGCAGACATAAGTAAACTATTTATGGATTTACCTTATTCTTATAAAATAACACATAAAGCAATGCAAATAAAAAATAATTATGAGCATTTAGAAAATAAAGAAGTACAAATTGCAGGAAGAATAATTGCAATAAGAAAATCAGGAAAACTTGTTTTTGTTGATATATTAGATTCATCTGAAAAAATACAAGCATATTTTGATTATACTTCATTAAATGAAAAATTTGATCAAGTAAAAACTTTTAATATTGGGGATATTATTGGTGTATTTGGAACTACTTTTAAAACAAAAGCAGGAGAAATAAGTATAAAAGTAATAGATTACCAATTATTATCAAAAATACTTAGAACATTACCAAATAAATATAAAGGACTTATTGATATTGAAACACGTTATAGAAAAAGGTATTTAGATTTAATAATGAATAAAGATTCAAGAGATGTATTTATTAAAAGGAGTATTATTATTGATTATATAAGACAATTTTTGCATAAAAGAGAATTTATTGAATTTGAGACACCAGTATTGCAACCTTTTTATGGTGGTGCTGATGCTGATCCTTTTAAAGTTTTTGTAAATACATTAGATGAAGAAAATTATTTAAGAATATCAAATGAATTATACCTCAAAAGATTAATTATAGGTGGATTTGATAAAGTCTTTGAAATATATAAAGCATTTAGAAATGAGGATATTGATGTTACTCATAGTCCAGAATTTACAATGATTGAACTTTATCAAGCATATTCTGATTATAATGACATAATGAAATTAACACAAGATATTTTAATAGAACTAGTAAAAAATTTATTAAATTCTAATTCATTTGTGTATCAAAATAATACTATTAATTTAGATTTTAAAAAAATAAATTTTGTGGATTCAATAAACAAAAAACTTAATATTGATTTATTAAATGAAAAAGAAGAAAAATTAATTGAAATTTTAAATCAAAAAAATGTTAAAATACCAAAAGATAAAATATATAAAGCACATTTGTATGAAAAAATATTTGAAACATTTATCCAAAAAGATCTTATTCAACCAACATTTGTTTTAGATTTTCCAAAAGAAACATCTGTTTTATGTAGACAAAAGAGAGATAATCCAAAATTAAGTGAAAGATTTGAATTATATATTTCAGGAATGGAAATTGCAAATGCTTATTCTGAACTTAATAATCCAATAATTCAAAAAATAAATTTCGAGAAAGAAATAAAATTAACTCATAATAATAATATAGATATGCCATTTATTGAAGCAATGGAATATGCAATGCCACCAACAGGAGGTATTGGAATTGGGATTGATAGATTAGTTATGTTATTAACAAATAAACAATCAATAAAAGAAGTGATTTTATTTCCAATGGAAAAAAAATTATAAACTAAGTAAATATATTTTCAATTATTTACGTATTATACTTTTAATATTTTCATTTTTAATTATTTTTTTAATTAATTCATATGTTTTTATATGATCATAAGATAATTCATTATTATTTGAATTAATATTTTTTAAAAAATCTATTATCTTTGTTCTCTGATATTCTGATTTTTTAATTTTATTTAAATCTTCTATTACTTTTGTATATGGTCTAAATAAGAACTGTGATGTTTTTAATATATTAAAATCATTTGCAATAAAAGAAATTATTATAATATGTTTTCCAAGTTTTGATCTTTCACTTTCAAAAAGTAATGGAAGTAAAAAACTTAATTCAGATGTTTTTGTTTTTGAATTAGTTTGCTTTGAATTAAGTTTTGGTATTACTTCTAAAATTTTTAATAAATTTTGTTTGTTACTATTATTATAATATGTTTTATAACTGAATCTAAATATTTTTTCTCTTTTTTTACATAAATCTATTTCTTTATTATATAATGCAAAATTACCTATAAAATAAGCAAGTGACTCATTTATACTTTTTTGTACAAGACTTTGTTTTAATTTTTGAATTTCTTTATTATCAATATATTTTTCTAGTTTTTTTGATATTTCAATATCTGTTTTATAATTACTATTTTCTAGTTTTTTTATTAAATCTAATTTTTTAAGTTTTTGAACTGTTTTAAAGAATAAATAATTATAATCTGGATCATCTTGATATATATTTTCAGTAATTTGTATATGATGAGTTAATTCATGAGTTAAAAAATCTCGAAAACAATTTGTTGAAAAATAATTATTTAATTTTTGGTTTTTTTTATTAATATATATTGTTCCTGTGGTGCTATTATATATCCCTTCTAAATTATTATTTATTTGTTTTATCTCAATATTAGGTTTAAGAACTACTATATTTAATAAATTTTTAATAATTTGTTCAGCTTCTAAATATTTTTCTTTGATTTCTTTTTCTACTTTTTTATTATTAATGTTATTTTGCATATACTTCAATTTTTATTAATTTAAAATATATTTATAGTGATAAAATTAGCTAATAATTTATTTATTTGCATTTTTTATTAATTGTTCAAAAATATTAAGTGCTTTTTCAATATTATATTTTTGAATTGTTATTGCAGGTATTAATCTTATTGATGATTCACCACATCCCAATAAAATTAATCCTTTATAAAATGCTTGCTTTACAATTTCATTTCTTTTATCAATAGCTGGTTGTTTTGTTTTCTTTGATTTAACAAATTCAATACCAATCATTAAACCAATGCCTCTTACATCTCCAACTATCTCATATTTTTCTTTTATTTCATTTAATCTATTTAAAATTATTTTAGATTTTTCTTTTATTTCATTTTCAATATTTATTTTATTTTTATAAATATGATTTAATAATGCATTTCCTCCTGCCATTGCAATTGAATTTCCCCCAAAAGTATTTGCATGAGATCCACTTGGAATATTTTTGTTTTTTCTAACAACTGTTACTCCTATTGGTATTCCACCCCCAATTGATTTTCCAAATGTGTAAATATCTGCATTTATATTAAAATTATCTAATGCAAGAAATTTACCTGTTCTCATTACTCCTGCTTGTATTTCATCATCAATTAACATAATTTGTTCTTTGTCTAATAATTTTTTTAATTCTTTAAAATAATCTTTTGGTGGAACAACATATCCACCTTCACCTTGTATTGGTTCAATAAAAAAGCCAGCAACTTCTTTTCCTGACACTTCTTTTGATAGTGCATATTTTTTAATATAATCAATACATGCAAATCCACATGTTTCTGAATCTGTTTGTTTAAAAGGACATCTGTAACAATAAGGATAAGGAACATGAATTGAATTTAAAAAAGGTCCAAAATGTTCCCTTTGAATTAGTTTTGAAGATGTTAATGATAAAGAACCTTGACTTCTTCCATGAAATGAATTATAAAAAGAAATCATATATTGATTATTACTAAATATTTTTGCAAATTTAATTGCTGCTTCATTTGCTTCTGTACCTGAGTTTGAAAGAAATATTTTTCCAAAATCCTTTGGAAAAAATTTTAATAATGTTTCTCCAAATTTAATTGGCAATTCTGAATAAAAATCAGTAAATGCAGAATGTACTAATTTATTTGTTTGATCTTTTATTGCATTTGCTATTAATTTATTATTTATCCCAAAATTATATACACTTATAAAAGTTGAAAAATCAATAAATTTATTATTATTAATATCAAAAACAATATCATTATTTCCATGATCTACTATAAAAGGATAAGGTGATCTAGTTGTTGTTAAAAATATTTCTTTATCTCGTTTAATGATATTTCTAATATTTTTTGTAATCTTTATTTTTTGTTTCATATACTCTTTATTTAGTATTGTTTTGTTTTGCTTTTGAATAATCAATTAATGCTTTTAATGATCTTGCTGCAGCCATTGGAGAATCATAAACAGGTATATTTGAATTTTCAAGTGTTTTTCTATGTGACAATGTATATGTACCTCCAATAGCTATAACAATTAATGGTTTATTTATTTTATTTTTAATATTAATTATTTCTGAAACAACTGCTGAATCAGCTCCAGGTGTTTGAAATAATACAATTATAATAATAATATCAACATTTGGATCATTTACAACAACATTTATTGCATCTGCATATCTATTTCTATCTGCATCACCACCAATATCAAGTGGCATTGTAATATTTACAATACTTGGCATTACTTTTCTTAATTTTTGCATTGATTCTTTTGTTAATGTTGCTAATTCCATACCATTTTTATAAATAGCATCTGTTACTAAAACTCCAGCACCACCACCATCAGTTATAATACCAATTTTATTTTTTGTACATAATGGTTCTGTTTCAAAAATTTTAGCAAAATATAATAAATCATATAAATCTTCAGCAATTATAAATCCAAATTGTTTAAATATTGCATTATATACTTCACTATTTCCAGCAAGTGATGCAGTATGTGAATGAGCAGCAATAGCACCCTGATTAGTAATACCTGCTTTTATTATTATAATTGGTTTTTTAAGTGCAAGTTTTTTTGCTGTTTCAATAAATCTTTTTCCATCTTTAACTCCTTCTAAATAAAAAATAATTAATTTTGTTTCCTCATCTTTAACAAGATAATTTAATATATCACTCTCATCAACAATATCAGCATTTCCATATGAAATAAAACAAGATAATCCAAATCCTTCATGGTCTATTAAATCTAAAACAACAGTACCTATTGCACCACTTTGTGATATAAATCCAACATTACCTATTATTGGTTTATCTAATTTAAAAGAAGGTAAATACATTGTATCTGTTCTTGATCTAAGATCCATAATACCTAAGCAATTAGGTCCTATAACTGCTAAATTATATTTTTTTGCATTTTTAATTAATTGTTGTTGTAAATCAATATTACCAATTTCTGCAAATCCACTACTAATAATAACAATTCCTTTTACATGTGCTTTACCACATTGTTCAATTATTTTTGGAACTGTTGCTGCTGGTGTTGCAATAACAACTAAATCAATTTTTTGTTTTATGTCTGAAATACTTTTATAAACTTTTAAACCAAGTAAATCTTTTTCTGCATTAACATTTACTGGATATATTTTTCCAGCAAATTTACTATGAATATAATTTCTAAGTATTATATGTCCAACTTTATCTGCATTATATGATACACCTACTATTGCAACGCTTTTTGGTTGAACTATTGATTTTAAATCGTAATATTTTATTTCTTCTTTTTTATTTGTCATCTTTTTGCCATTTATTTTTTTATTAATTCATATACTTTATTTATTTTAAAATTCTAATGTCAACTGCTTCTAATTTATTATTATGGATTATAATTGGATTTAAATCTAATTCTTGAATATTATTTTCAGTAAATAATTTTGATGCATTAATTAATAATTCAATAATATCTTGTTTTTTAATATTGCTTAAAATTATTTGTTTTGATTTTAAGTTTTCTATCATATCATTTGCATTTTTATTATCAATAGGACAGACACGTAATTGAAAATCTTTTAATATTTCAACGTATATTCCACCAAGTCCAATTAATATTACTTTTCCAAATTGTGGATCTATTTTACCACCAACAATAATTTCAATTCCCTTAATCATTTTCTGTGCAAGAATTTTATAAGGCTTGAATTTTTCTGCTTTTTTTGTTAATCTTTCATATGCTTGTTTTAATTCTTGCTCTGTTCTAAGATCAAGTTCAACAAGACCTTGCTTTGATTTATGCAATGCAATAGGATTTTGAGAAATAGCTTTTAAAACAATATTACTATTATCTAAAGAATTAGAGAATTTAAGTAAATCATTAAAATTTTCTAAATATTTACTTTCAATTGAATTTATTTTATATTTACTTAAAAGTTTTTTACCCTCTTTATAATCAACTAAAACCATAAAACATCAAATAATATTATTTTTATTTATTAAATTGTTTATTCTATATAAAGATTTAATAATATTATGAATAAATATTTTTTTGTATTTTTTGTTTTTAATTTGTTTGATTTTATTTATTATGTTATAATATAATTTTAAGTAATAATATCATTTCTTTTATATTTATTAAGTAAGTATTAAGTAAACTAATAGATATACAATAAATTAATTTTTGGATTAAATGAGAGATAAAGAAGAAATAGACCTTGATTATATTTATAATAAATTAAAATCTAATTTTGGTTTTCTCAATTGGTGGCCAGGTGATACAAAATTAGAAGTAGTTATTGGTGCAATATTAACGCAGCAAACAACTTGGAAAAATGTTGAAAAAGCAATTATTAAACTAAAAAATAATAATTCATTAACTTTTAATTATATTGTAAATTGTAATTTAGAAGATTTTGGAGAAATGATAAAAGAAGTTGGATTTTATAAACAAAAAGCAACGTACATAAAAAATATATTTCAATTTATTGAAAAAAATTATAAATCATTAGATAATTTGTTTAATTTAGATAAACAAGAACTTAGAAAAATATTATTGTCTTTAAAAGGTATTGGAGATGAAACAGCTGATTCAATTATTTTATATGCTGCTGAAAAAACTAAATTTGTAATTGATGCGTATACAAAAAGAATAATGCACAGACTTTTTAATATTAATAAAAATATAAAATATAATGATCTTCAAGAATATTTTGAAAGGAATATTAAAAATAATTTAGTTTTATATAAAGATTTCCATGCTCAATTTGTAGAGCTTGGAAAAAATTATTGTAAACTAAATCCACTATGTATTAATTGCCCTTTAACTAATATTTGCAAAAAAATTATTAATTAACAATATTATTTTGCAATCCATTCTTCATTTGCATTTTTTTCATAATAATGAGCTTCGCCACTTGATACACATATTGGATTATTAGTATTATCAAATCTTTTTTGTATTTTCTTATATGTTGCTGTATTCATAAATACTACTTTATTTTCATGACTTAATTTTTTGCTTAAAATATCTAAAATAATAAGTCTATCTTGTTTGCTATAATCGCCAACAAGTATTTCTCTTTTTTTAATGTAAAAATAGTTTGTTTTTAATACTTTTTCATTTTCTACTTTTTTATATTCATATACGCTTTCTTTGTTGTTTTTAATTTTTTCCATATTCTCACCAATAAATTAAATATAAAACATACCTCATATTTATATGTTTCTATTATCTTATTAAATTATTTTTATTTAAATTAATTTAAATAATATTCTATTATATAAATAAAATTTTGATAAATAGTAAATTTGTTAGTCAAATTAAAATAGAAGAAAAAAATAATTAGATATGATTTTATTTTATAATATTTTTATCTAAAATTAATAAAGATAAACCAGATATCTGATAGATATTAATAATATTAAATTTATTAAGATTATAGAAATTTAAAAGATTATAAAATCAATTTTAGTAATGATTTTTTCATTGATCTATAAAGCAAATTAATAATATTACAGTGTTTTGTAGTAGTATTTATGAAAGATTAATTAATGAACTTTACATAAAATGAAAAACAAAAAATTAAAACAATTAAAAATTTTTTAATAAAATTATCAGAGATTTTTCATTAGCTATTTTTATAAATAGTACTATAATAATATTAGAAATAAATGACCTAATAGCAAAAAAGCAACTAAAAATATAAAATATAGTATACTAAGATTTCATATTTATAGAATAAATCAAATGAATTGTGATAACATTAAAGATAATGTAGATAAATTAGAAAGAAAGCAAAAAATAAAGTTTAAGAAATCTATAGAATAAAAAAGGAATATTCTATGTAAAAGATGTAAAGACTTACTAGAAAACCTATTAATTATGTATCTTTATTACTATCAAAAAGTAAAAGAAAGAGTGCAGAATAGGTTGTAATATGTTCCAAATATGAATTCTTTATAAAGTGTATCGTTCATAAAGCTGTTTTTATATCTGTTTTATATTTATATTTAACTATTATAAACTTATAGATTAAGTTTCAAAAGTCATAAAAATGATAACTGATAAAAAGTATATAGTAATAGAAAATATAACTGGATTATATATGGAATTTAAGAGTGTAAAGAATAGTATGCTCTTATAGAATACTTTAGGCAATACAGATTAAAAGAAGAGTAACACACATCAGAATAAAAGCAAGATAAATTAAAGCAGAAGGAAAATAAATTATAATAAAAACAACATTTGTTAAATTATAAAAAGAATAAATAGATCAATGAATAGAAAAATCTTTGAAAAAGGAAGTAAAAAAAATTATAAAGGTAAATATAAAATTATTATAAATTTAGATAAACGCCCTAATTTTTTATCAAAAGCAAAGAAAACTCATATATTTTATTTTGATAATGAACCAACACCAGAACAGATTAATGATAGTATTAGATTGTATAAAGAAGAGATTTTATCTGATCCTAAAATATTAGGTACTAAAACAGATAGAAGCGAATAATTCTATTATTAATACAATAACATTAAATATAAATTTACTTTTTAATTTTGAACTAAAAATGCTTTTAAAAATAACCAATTAACTAACTAAAATACAATTTCCTTTAGACATTGAATAAGTAATAAAAGACAATAGAGTATATATTCTGCAAATAATATTTTTCTAAATAAAAAATTCTATTTTATCTATATTAATATGTTATTTCATCATTGGAAAGATAAGGAATTATTAATTTATATAAAATGAAAAATAAAAAACGATTTATAAATAAGATATTAGGATAATATAAAATGAGATTTTTAGATTTCCAAGAAATAGAAAGTTTAAATATACTGTTTGTTGATTTATTACAGAATAATAATTTCATACTTACTAGTTTCGAAAGGTATTAATGTAATTTTATCAAAATACCAATATAGTGTTTTAAAGAACAAGAATATTAAATTATTATATTTCAAGTTACATATTATTTATACCTCTAATTTATTATTCTAAATAATACATAGAAAATTTACTGAGAATGAAAGATATGATATATTTTTCTTGTGAATAAAAGTAAAGATTATGTTATTGATTAAAAAATGACTTACTTATTAAATGAAGTTAATAAAATTTAATTAATACTTTATATCTGATTTTCATTTATCTCACATATTATTAATTTTCTAATTTCAAAATAAAATTTAATAATCTCAATATATAAGATATTAAAATACATATGTGCTTCTTATGATTAATTGGAAGAATACCTTAATAACCGCAAATCCTGGAACAGGAAAAACAACAATTTTAGCAAAGAGAGTTATTGAATTGCTTAAAGAAGGTGTAAAAGGTGAAGATATAATTTGTATGACCTTCACAGAAAAAGCAGCTAATGAGATGCGTGAACGTATTAATGAAACAGTAAAAGAGAGTAAATTAAACATTAAAACAAATAAAATTACAGTGAATACTTTTCATAGTTATGCATATTCATATCTTAAAGAGATTAATGAAGCAAAAAACATAGCTGGAAATAATATGATACGATATTCAATTTTGAAAAGTTTCATAAATTCCAATGCATTTACTTATTCTTTAGATTATATAATAAATGACATTGTACCAAAAACTGAAAATGCAATAAGGTATCTAAAAAGTTTTGGAATCCTTCCAGAAGATATAGATATGGTTGGTACATTAGCTGAATTAGAAATAGTTTACAATAATAATAATATAAAAAACATTACATTAGAAGAGAATAATAAATTTCTTGAATATTTTCTAATGGCTTTTAAAAATTATGAAGCAGATAAAAAAGTAGGAGGATATATGGATTTTAATGATGTATTACTAGAATTTATTAAAAAAAATAAAAAAATAAAACATTATAAATTTGTACTTGTGGATGAATTACAAGATGTAAATGAAATTGAAGCAGAAATAGCTATCAATTCTGGTGAAATCCTTTTTTTAGTTGGGGATAAAAAACAAGCAATTTTTGGATTCCAAGGTGGTAGTCTTGAAAATTTTTCAAAAATGAAGGATATTAAGAATTTGGATGAAGATACTCTAGATCTTAATTATAGGAGTTTTCAAGGAATATTAGACTATTCAAAGAATCACTTTCTGAAACATACTAATGATAATGATTATGAAAAAGAATTATCTGGTTTATCAAGTAACAATAGAGGTGAAGCAACAGTTGTAATAACTACATCTAAGGACACTATAAAAGCAGCAATTTCAAAACTTATTAAACTTATACAAAATGACAACACAAATTCGACATATGCAATAATTACTAGAACAAATTCCCAAATAAATAGTATATCTAAAATACTTGATGTAAAAGGTATACAATATAGTACAACAACAGGGGGATATGTAGATAATGAGGCTAAGAAAGAGATGATTTCATATATTCGTGGAATTTTATATGATGATAAAAATTCCTTGATAAATGCATTATTTACTCCTTTTTCAGGAATAACATTAAAAGAGGCATTTGAAATCTCAGAGCGAATAAAAAGTAATAATGATGATGGGATTCAATATGCAAAGGCAATAGCAAAGGTATTTTTTGATATTAAAGACAAAATCACAATAAACGAATTACCAGACATATTTACTAAATATATTCTGCCAATATCAGTATCTATAGGAAAAGAGTACTATTTTAGTGGCTCTTCTTTGTACAAGAGCATAATAGAATTTTTTGATATTGTAAAAGAACCAACTAGAAATGATTTTTTTAACTATTTGCAGATAACTGAAGATAATTATGAACCAATAAATAAAAAAAGTAGAATTATATTAACAACAGTACACAAAGCAAAAGGACTAGAGTTTGATACTGTTATATATGTACCAAAAGGTATGCAAGAAAAAATAAGTTTTATTGATGCAATAGTGTATTCAATAATAAAGGATACTAAAGGGATTAATGTACAGGAGGAACTTGAGGAGGAAAATCTTAGGGTTGATTTTGTTGCTTTTACGCGAGCGCGAAAATCCCTTTACATAATGTCTACTAAAAAAGATACTGAATGGTATAATGTTGATGGCTTTGATTCAGTAAATGATATAGATAGTAATGAAGAAATTGAACCAATATCATTAAAATATGATGAAGCGTATTTTCTCTTTATAAACAAGAGGTATAAAGAATCAAAAGATATTATTTCCTATTATGAAAAGTGGCTTCCTGATGTTATATATTCATATTTTGACAAACATTCAATTCTTTCTTTTACTAAAATAGAGAGATCTAGTAATATTTTTTCTTTTCTAAAAGAAGATATATTAGGAATCTCAGAATATAGATCAGATGCTATTAGAATAGGAACAAATATACATGAAATGGCTAAAAAGTTATACAAAAAGAAAATAGATGAAAAGAGTATACCTAAAAAATATTTACCTTATTTTTATAATATAAATAAATTAAATGATGAAATAATAAAGAAATATAATGCAAAACAGATATCTGTAGAAGAAAATATAAGAATCAATCTAAGTGACATATTCATAGGAGAATATGATGATATTGAATTTGTTGCTAAGTTGGATGCAGTTTATGAATTTATTGGAGAAGATGGAAAGAAAAAATATTTTATATTAGATTATAAAACAGATAAAAAAAATAATAATGCATCAAACCATAGAAGACAACTTGCAGTATATAAAAGAATTTATGCTATAAAAAATAATATAGCTGAAAATCAAATTCTTATTGGAATAGGTTTTATTGGATTGAAAGGTAATGTGAATACTGGTAAAATTGAATGGGAATTAGATAATTCACAACCTAAAAACATCCAGATTACTACATTTAAGAAACATCTTGATAGATATGTAGAATATATGAAAGATCCGGATAAATTTATTGATAAATTATTAAGTCAAAGTATTAAAGATTCACTATTTAATAGGGTGAAAGAAGAATTACTGAAAAAGTAGGAATTGTTAATATATCTAAAACCAATAA
>VAPE01030312.1_pt1 | contig 43702 bp, 37 predicted proteins | sample 3393911 | NCBI WGS metagenome assembly VAPE01 (sample SAMN08290436, study PRJNA428436) | hydrothermal vent metagenome | isolation source: Deep-sea hydrothermal vent chimney | place: Atlantic Ocean: South-mid Altantic Ridge
GGTCCCTTGTGGATCTTATTTTCCTTGGATATACATTATGCCCATAGGGAGCATGCCTCCTCTTTGCCTTGCCGCCATGTATGGCTTTTACAGAACTGACACCTTGGCCTTATTCAGAATAGGGAAAAGAGGGGACAGCCTGTCAATATTTGGCATTCAATAATTTTTGCACAATTAAGGCGTGGCGGCACCGAATCTGATATAATAAATGCAAAAGGAGGAGGTTGGAATAACAAGAATTTTGACCTTCTCCCTGGGAGGCCGTTTTTCCCTACCGAAAGTAAAGGTGTAGGCAGTGGATGGGGAGTATAATACATCAGATGGATATGCGCTATTAAAGATTATAGAGTATATCCATCCCGTACTTCACTGTTGTTAATAACATATCCTTTGGAAGAGTCTATGTAGAGATGATATAAACAGCATCAAGAGTGATTGTTTAAGGAGCCGTGGATGGAAAGACAGGTAACATTAAGAGAAATAATAGATTCAATCAAATCTCTGAAAGAAGATATAAGAAAGAAATATAGAGCAGAGGTTGTGGGAATATTTGGCTCATTTGTTCGTGGGGAAGAAAAAGAGACGAGTGATATCGATGTTCTTGTGGAGTTTGATGGAGATGCAGACCTTTTTGATTTTGTTGGACTCTCCATCTTTCTTGAGGAAAGATTGGGCAGAAAGGTTGATGTTGTTCCTCGTGATACAGTAAGAGCTGAGTTGAAGGAGATAATATTAAAGGAGGCTGTTCCTGTATGAGGGAGCCTAAATTGTTGCTCAAAGCTATCCTGGAAGCAATTTCCGCCATTGAGAGATTTGTAGAAGGAATAAGTTTTGAAGATTTTAGGACTAATGATGAAAAGTCAAGCGCAGTGATAAGAAAGTTTGAGATTATAGGTGAGGCAACGAAGGGTTTACCGGAGGATTTAAAAGAAAAACACCCAGAAATCCTCTGGAAAGAAATGGCAGGCTTCAGGGACAAATTAATCCACTTTTACTTTGGTGTAAAATATGAATTGGTATGGCAGGCGATTAAGCAACGTCTTCCCCAGATAAAATCTTTGATTCAAAAGATACTGGAAGATCAATGAAGAAAAATGGCCTTATTACTATGTCTCGCTGACATAGGTGTCCCCTGAGAAATCTTCATACACTTTCTCACCGGCCTTGTGATTGAACCGCATCACAGGATTGAGCTTCTTTGCATAGCTCCGGTACAGTTCATAAAATCGGCTCCTATAACCTTCAGGATTGTCTCTTATGTATTCTTCATATAACAGATGAAGGCTTACTCCCTTCTTTTTTAACTCCTCTGTCAGGTATTCAAAGTCCGGTGCTGCTCTGTCTGTTTCCAACTCCTCTTCCTTAGGAAAAAGAAGTCTGTAAATTCCCTCCTCATCCAAAGACGATATCTCTTTATAGCTGAGATTCGACCCGTTTATCCTCTTTACATATGTGGATGCTGTTGATTTGGATATGTTACAGGCCCGTGCTATCTGGCTAATGATTTAGAATACAAAATCTCGAATGAATTAGGTTATCATAAATGTATGTTGTTGAGTAACAAAAGAGTTAATATACAATGGGGTTAATGAGATGGAAAGACTTATTGATAGGATTGTTAGTGACCCGAAGATATGCAGTGGCAAGCCCTGTATAAAGGGGACAAGAATTCCAGTACATATAATACTGGACCTTCTTGCAGCAGGTGAGGACTATCAGGGAATTAAAAAGGCCTATCCCAATATTACCGATGAAGATATAAGGGCATGTCTGGCCTATGCTTCTGCTCTTGCTGATGAAGAAGCCGGGGTTACTGCATGAGGATGTTTACCAACGAGAACCTTTTTGAACCTATTATTGATTATCTAAAGGCTCTTGGGCATGACGTATTAAGCATAAGGGATTCAGGGCTTTCCGGAATACCAGATGATGAAGTCTATCAACTGGCCTGCAAAGACAACCGGGTGATAATAACCATGGACAAAGACTTTTCAAGAATGTTCCGATTCCCACCAGAAAAATGTGGAGGGATAATTGTTGTTAAGATATACAAACGGACGGTGGAAGAAACGCTCGTAATATTCAGGAAATATTACAAACATATCAAAGAAAAAGACTTAAGAGGGAACCTGGTTGTTATAACACCTGAAGGCGTACGTATCCGGAGATCAAAGGGATGACAGTCTGACTGAGAAATAGAGGGACACAGAGCTTGTCTAAAAATCGAACAAAAATTTTAAAGTAGTGCGATAACTCTATTGTTAGATGTGCTTTTGTGGTCGCCGTCCCTAATAAGGGTTAATATAGGCCCATAAGTGGGAGATATATTTAAGTTTTGAAAATCTCTATTAGTTTTTAGACAGGCTCTGTGTCACCTATTTTACCTCATGATTTTGATAAAAAGACTCTTGAAGAACGGCATAAGTTGCGGTATGAAATTACAAAGACAACTTGGAGTTAGAATTGCCTGTTATAGAAATTTACGATAGCATTAAACAAAGGGAGTCATAAACCATGTTTCGTTTTATCCATGCAGCCGACATTCATCTCGATAGCCCTCTTAAAGGTTTAGAGTTACCGGAAGGCGCTCCTTTAGAAGAGATCAGGGCATCGAGTCGTCGTGCCCTGGAAAACATGGTCGACCTTGCAGTTCGTGAGGAAGTCGCTTTTGTCTTAATTGCAGGGGACCTTTATGATGGTGAATGGCGAGACTTCCATACTGGTCTGTTCTTTAATCAATGCATGGTTAAACTGAGGGATGCGGGGATACGTGTTTTTCTTATATCGGGCAATCACGATGCTTCAAACCAGATGACCAGAACCTTGCAATTGCCCGATAATGTTCATATGTTTTCTTCTCGAAAGTCTGAGACGGTTACTATTGAGAATATAAATGTTGCTGTTCACGGCCAGAGCTTTGCAAACAGAGCAGTGTCGGATAACCTGAGTTTAAATTATCCAAATGCCAAAAGTGGGCACTTTAATATCGGGTTATTGCATACCGCTCTTTCCGGGCGGGAAGGTCATGAGCCTTATGCCCCCTGCACTGTCGATGATCTGAGTGCAAAAGGTTATCAATATTGGGCATTGGGCCATGTTCATAATCGTGAGGAAGTTCATAATGATCCATGGATAGTTTTTTCCGGAAACATTCAGGGAAGACATATCCGGGAGACCGGGGCCAAGGGATGTACTATGGTTACGGTCGATGGAAACCAGGTCGGCAACGTAGAGCATATAGACCTCGATGTCCTGCGCTGGAGCTTGTATGAGGTCGATCTCAAGGACTGTTTAAACACGGACGACATATGTGATCGCGTGCAGAGGGTTTGTGAGAGGGCATTGACAGACGGCAACGGGCGACCGGTTATAGTTCGATTGGAGCTGAAGGGAACAACCCCGGTTCATCAGAAATTACACGCCCAGTCCCCTTACTGGACTGAAGAGTTCAGGGCAATTGCTGCCAATCTCGGCGGCTCCGGAGTCTGGCTGGAGAAAGTTAAGCTGAGAACACGGGAGCACACTGACCCTGAATCTTTAATTCAAAGTGACACTCCGATAGGAATGCTGCTGACCAATCTTAAGGACCTCGCAATAGATGTGAACAAACTGGCTGACCTTGACCCGGAAATGACGACGTTTCTTACTAAATTACCGTCGGAGATTCGCGGAGGTGATGATCCATTTGATCCAACTGATCCCGGCCAGTGGGACGAGATCATTTCTGATGTTAAAGACCTCCTGGTCGCCCGGCTGCTCAGCGAAGGACAGGTATAATGAGAATCAAACGTCTCGATATCAAAGCATACGGCAATTTTACTGATTTTCCTATCGATCTGTCCTCAGAACTGCCGGGGCTTCACATCATATTCGGACCAAATGAGGCAGGTAAAAGCACGGCCTTGAGAGCGCTCAGGGGCCTTCTTTATGGTATAAACGCGAGGACTCCTGACAACTTTCTGCACGAATACGGCAAACTACTGATCGGCGGACACCTCGAAAATTCGAAGGGAGATTCTCTGGTCTTCTGGAGAAGAAAACGGAATGTCGGCGATCTTCTTGATGCTGATATGGCTTTAATTGACGCCGCCACTCTTAATGCTTTTCTGGCAGGTGTGGGTGAGTCCCTTTTTGACTCTCTTTTCGGCATTAACCATGAAACTCTGATTTCAGGAGGAAAGGACATCCTTGAACAGAAGGGGGATGTGGGGCAGGCACTCTTTTCGGCGGGCGCCGGACTTTCTTCCCTGCACGGGATCATTGAAACTTTGGAGAAGGAAGGTGCAGACCTCTTTAAGGCAGGAGGAAGTAAGCCTGAGATAAACAAGACGGCAAAGCACTTTCAGGCCTTAAAGAAAGAGATTCGTGATCTGTCCCTGCACCGCAGTATATGGAAAAAACAGGAAGAACTCTTTGAAAAAGCATCTGATCAGCTTGTCAAAGCGGAACAGGAACGAAATAATTGCCGTGCAAAGCTGGAACGGCTCAAAAGACTGAAGCGCGCAATGCCGCATCTGTCCGGAAGACGCGATATGCTGGAGAAGTTGAATGCTTTGGGGTCTCTGGATCACCTGCCTGGAAACTTTCCGGTCAGCCTTGCTGAGATTCGTAGTGACATTGAGGAGTTCGGTAAAAAGCTGAGGGATGCCGAGTCCCTGAAGAAGAGTCTTGCGTCAAAGATAGCGGATTGTGCCGTTCGACAGGACCTGATTGATCAGGCGGAAACGGTCGAAGCATTGCATCAGCGGCTGGGGGTGCAACTGCAGGCAAAGAAAGACAGGCCTATTAATAATGAGAAAATGATCAGCTGCGGAACTAAAGCTTCAACGCTGCTGAATCAGGTTATTCCCGGTCTTGAATTATCAAGAATCAGTGAAATAAAGCCTTTCATTGATAGAAGGCAGGGCATACTTAAGCTGAGCAATCAATATGCTGGACTGAAGGCGACTCTGCAGCAGGCAGACGATAATGTTAATAACCTTGAAATATCTCTTGAGAAAGCCAAAAGAGATCTTAACGCGATACCTGCATATATAGAGATATCAGAACTGGCCTCGGCAGTTAAAAGTGCGCGGAAAGTTGGGGATATCGACCAACTTATCCGGGACCTGGATCTGGAGATAAAAACTCAGAGATCCTCTGCAGAAACTGAAGCAAAACAACTTGTCCCTTGGGAAGGCAAGATTGGCGACCTTCTTTCTCTTCCCATTCCATCCCTCGATACTGTGAATAAATTTACCGATGATATTAGGGACGCCTCTGATACAGTTCAGGATGTAGAGGAGACACTTCAGCAAGATCAGGAAGAGCTTGGTCGAATTAAATCCGAGCTTAGGGAAATAGAAATATCCGGAACTGTTCCTACTGAAGAGGAGCTGGCCCAGGTGCGTGACAGTCGCGATCAGTTATGGCAGATTATCAGGCGAAACTGGCTGGAGAAACAGGATATTTCAGAGGAAATAAAAAAGCTGGGAGCAGACAAGGAACTTCCGGAGTTTTATGAAGATAGTATTAGAATTGCAGATGAAATTGCTGATCGTCTTCGTATTGAGTCGGAAAGAGTCCACAAGTACGCTAACCTGTCAGCCCAGGCAGAAAAACTTGAAAAAAAGATTCAACAATCAAAGAAGTCCGGCGAAAAAGCAGAGAATCTGTTGAAGAAGTTTGAAAAATCCTGGCTGGACGTCTGGCAGGATTGTGGTCTAAAACCATTGACACCGGCTGAGATGAGGAGCTGGATAGAGCGCAGTCAAGAAATTCGAAGAATGCTTAGGAACCATCTGGATAAGGCGGAACAAAAGCAAAGCCTGGTTGATCAGCGACAGGGTCTTTTGGAGCTCTTAAACAGCGAACTGAAAGGCATAGGTAAAAGCAAAAAGTTTCAGGGTGATGACGTGGAGCCGATTATAACCTATTCGGAGCAGCTTCTTGAGGAACTGAAAGAAAACAATGATAAGCGTACTGCCCTGCAAAAGGAAATTGAAGAAGCTCAGAGAGATATTGAACCTGCAAAAAAAGCATTGAAGACAAGTCAGAGTGCCATGGAGAAGTGGCAGAAACAGTGGAAAGAACCCATGAAAGGGATTAGGTTGTCTGAGGACACTATCCCGGAGCATGCAGTTGAGGTTCTGGAAAAGTTGAGTGCTTGTCTTATACAAATTGGAGAGGCGGACGGATTCAAGCAGAGGCTTGATGCGATGGATGAGTATGCGAAAGTTTTTACAGCGGATGTTCAGGCTCTTTTGGAATCAGTTGCACCGGAGATGAAGGATCTTCCCCCGGAGCAGGCAGTAGACAAGCTTCAATCTCTGCTGAAAGAAGCGAGAGACATGGCTACTAAAAGAGATGGTTTCATGGAACGTATGGAATCTGCTGAAGAAGATATACGCCTGGCTAAAGTAGAGCTTGATAGGGCTAAGAAAAAAATTGATGAACTGAGAAAAACGGCTCGATGCAAGAGCAATGAGCAGTTGGATGAAGTTGAGAAAAGTTACCGGGAATTTGTTGATTTAAATGGAAAATTGATTCAGGTCGAAGAGACGCTTGCTGGTATTGCTGAGGGAGTGCCGCTTGAAGAGTTGGACAAACAGAGCCTGGATGTGGATCCTGATGGCCTGCCCGGCGAGATTGATAAATTGGAGAGGCAGCTTAATGATGAACTTGATCCGCTGATCCAAAAGCTTTCGGAGGATAAGGGTGAGGCACGCACCGTACTGCAACAAATGGACGGCAGTGGAAAGGCTGCTGAAAAAGAAGAAGAAGCCCAGCAGGAGCTGACAAAGCTCAGACGCCTCGCCGATAACTATGTCCGTCTCAGAATTGCAGCTCTGGTCCTCAAGAGAGAGGTTGACCGTTACCGTCAGGAGAATCAGGACCCTATTCTGAAAATCGCTGCCCGTTACTTTTCTGAACTGACCCTGGGAGCATTTTCAGGTCTCAGGGCTGATATTGACGATAGCGGCAAGCCGGTTCTTGTTGGAATCTACCCCGATAACAGTGTTAAGACTGTTGAGGAGATGAGTTCGGGTACACGGGATCAGCTTTACCTTGCATTGAGACTGGCGACACTTGAGTGGCGGCTTGAAAAGCATGAGCCGATGCCGTTCATTGCAGATGATATCCTTGTCAACTTTGATGACGCCCGAGCCGAGGCCACGTTAAAGGCATTAGCTTCTCTGGCTGAAAAGAATCAGGTGATTCTCTTTACACATCACCGGCAGATTGTTGAGAGTGCCGAAGCGCTTAAATTAAATAATTTCGTATTCATACACCCTCTTAGTACAATCGATACACCGCAGATACCAAGAGCTAATTTGTCATGAACAAATCCAAATTTAAATCATATGCCCCTGCGGCAAGGCGGGATTTGTCCGTGCAGTGACAGCGAAACCAGCCTTGAGGTCAGCGGAAAAGACTTCTGGGGTCTGCCCTTGAATTGTGACAAAAAGCATTCAATTCTACACATACATACCCCAGAGAACAGAGAAATGCTGAACTGCTCTTTATGCATACTGCATCTTTAGGATCAGAAAACCCTGTTCTGTTCTTTAATATTTAAGAGGTGTTTCTGTTCCTGACAAAAAGGTAAAAATAGCTCGGTAAGCGGATATTACAAGAGGTTATATATGCCTGAAGAAAGACTGCTTCAAGACTAACTCAATGACATACTTGAATCGATCTCTGAATAGTGTCTGTGTATAAAGTCGAACAGTTGTCGTTTTTCTGTCATTCCGGCTTGTCCGGAATCTATTCTTTTCAATAAGTTCCGGATACCCCGAATGCTTTCGGGACATGACAAAAATAAAAAACGGCAGTTTATACACAGACTCTATATAAAGGCCAAGGTAGCGGTTAAAAAAGAAGCGTCCCCGATCGTGGGAGCTTCTTGAAATATCGGTTCTATAGTTTGTCTTGAAAGAGAAGCATATGTAAACAGAAGATACAAAAGAGCAGGGGGGCTATGGGAGGGCCGATACCATTCCTGCATAGTTTGCAAGGCTTTAAATAACAGCATGCCTTATTTGCTTGACATGAACCCACTGTTTACAATAACTTAAAGAGACCGGGAATTCCTGATACCGGGCTTGGTGTGTTAATTCAATCCGTTTACAAAGGGGAGTAGCTTTATCAGTGGATGTCGTCAATACGTCTGTCCCGGCAGGCCGGCGCCACTGGTTAGGTAATTCTAACAGGCGAGACCTTTGTCATGATAAGTCTTTATTGTGGCAGAGGTCTTTTTTGATAAGTTCTCAATACCCCACAGTCTCTGCTTAAACGCAGAGAGGGGAAGATGGGGAGACTTTAAGATACCCCGCCCCGAAATATCGGGACGGCGGGAAGGTTCTTTTTATTCATCAAGGTTAAATCAGGGTCGGCTCAGTGTAGGGATGACCTGTTATAACGAAAGGAGTTTTTTTATGCACTGGTACCGGATGGAAGCAGAAAATGTGGCCGAGGCTCTCAAGACATCATCCCGGGGTCTCTCTAATGAAGAGGCACGGAATCGCCTCAGGGAGTACGGGCCGAACGAGCTTATTGAAAAGAAGAAAAAGACCCCCTTCATGATGTTCATCGACCAGTTCAGGGACTTCATGATCCTTGTCCTCATTGCTGCTGCCGTTATTTCGGGGTTTGTTGGTGAGGCAACGGATACCGTTGTAATTATCGTGATCGTTATTCTTAATGCAGTCATAGGATTTATTCAGGAATACAGGGCTGAGAAGGCCATGGCTGCATTGAAAAAAATGGCAGCCCCTGTTGCAACTGTTGTGAGGGACGGGCAGACGGTTGACCTTCCTGCATCAGAACTCGTTCCCGGTGATGTTGTAATTCTTGAGGCCGGGAAGATAGTGCCGGCGGATATGCGTCTTATAGAGGCGGTTCAGCTGAAGGTTGAAGAGGCAGCGCTTACAGGAGAGTCTGTGCCTGTTGAAAAGGATACCATGGCCCTGCACGAGGAGGCCCTGTCCGTTGGAGACAGGAAGAACATGGTTTACAAGGGCACTGTTGTTACTTACGGCCGCGGTACAGGTATTGTTACAGCGACCGGAATGGATACGGAGCTTGGCAGGATTGCCACCATGCTTCAGGATGAAGAAGCAGTAAAAACACCACTTCAGAAGCGGCTTGCAGGGTTTGGAAGAAAACTTGCAATCGCTGTCCTTGTAATATGTGCCGTGGTCTTCGGCTTTGGTCTCCTCAGGGGTGAGCCCGTGATGCTGATGCTGCTTACTGCCATATCCCTTGCAGTTGCCGCAATACCCGAGGCGCTCCCTGCCGTGATAACCATCTCCCTTGCCATCGGTGCAAAAAAGATGGTCAGACAGAACGCCCTGATAAGAAAGTTGCCGGCTGTGGAAACACTCGGCTCCGTTACGTATATCTGCTCAGACAAGACCGGGACCCTTACCCTGAACAGGATGACCGTGGAGGAGATTTATCTTGACGGGAAAATAGTTCGCAGTTCAGACCTGAAGACCGGTTCTGCCGACCTGTCTGGCGGTTCTTCCTTTAATTATTTAATGACGGCGCTGGCATTGAGCAATGACGCCCGGGCCGGTATCGACAACAATATCATCGGTGACCCGACAGAGGTGGCCCTCTACCGGATTGCAAGAAGACATGGTTTTGATAAGGAGACTCTAAAAACTGATTTTCCGAGGGTGGCTGAACTGCCGTTTGACTCGCAACGGAAGTGCATGACCACTTTCCACAGGATTCCCCCCGTCACTCTTTTGGGATCAAGGGGGCTGGAGGCTTTGACCGCCGGCGGATATGTCTCCTTTACAAAAGGTGCAATAGATGTACTGCTCGACAAATCAGTCAATATCCTGACCTCAGCGGGGTTAAAGGAGATAGACAGGGAGGGGTTGCAGGAGGTAAACGCCCGGATGGCAGCCGACGGACTCAGGGTCCTGGGTATAGCCATGAGGCAATGGGAGGACCTGCCAGAGGATTTGTCTTCCCGGGAGGTTGAAAAGGGGTTTACCATTGTCGGTCTTGTCGGTCTGATGGACCCCCCGAGGCCGGAGGCAAAGGAGGCGATTGCACTGTGTAAGGCGGCCGGTATAAAACCCGTTATGATAACAGGTGACCATCCTCTTACGGCAGCGACCATATCAAAGAGGCTCGGCATTCTTGAAGATGACTCCGAGGCGGTAATTACAGGACAGGAACTCGATGTCCTCTCTTTGGAGGAGTTTGAGAAGAGAGTTGAGGATATCAGGGTCTATGCAAGGGTTGCCCCCGAACAGAAGTTGAAGATAGTAAGGGCCTTGCAGGACAAGGGCCAGTTTGTCGCCATGACAGGAGACGGCGTCAATGATGCACCATCCTTGAAGCGGGCCGATATAGGGATTGCCATGGGGATAACAGGCACGGATGTCTCCAAAGAGGCGTCCTCGATGATACTGCTTGACGACAATTTTGCAACGATTGTAAAGGCCGTAAAGGAAGGCCGGAAGATATATGACAATATAAGGAAGTTCATAAAGTACATGCTGACCACGAACTCGGCTGAGATATGGACGCTCTTCCTTGCACCTTTTTTCGGACTCCCCATTCCCCTGCTGCCCATTCACATCCTCTGGATTAATCTCATGACCGACGGTCTGCCCGCACTTACCCTTTCCGTTGAACCGGAGGAGGGTGATGTCATGAAGCGGCCCCCGCGCCATCCGGGAGAGAGTATATTCGCCCATGGGCTTGGTCTTCATGCCATCTGGGTGGGGATACTGATGGCAGGTATTGTCCTCGCCGTGCAGACATGGTTTATCAGGACGGAATCCGCTCACTGGCAAACCATGGTTTTTTCGGTATTATGCATCTCCCAGCTCTTTCATGTGCTTGCCATAAGGTCGGAGAAGGAATCGCTGTTCAAGGTAGGACTCTTCTCAAACAAGCCGCTCCTTGGTGCGGTATTGGTGAGCCTTGGCTTACAGATGGCCGTTATTTATATTCCTTTCCTGAATCCTATATTCAGGACAGAGCCTTTGTCAGCAGGTGAGCTGGCTATTACTATTGCATTGTCTTCTGTGGTATTCTTTGCAGTAGAGTGTGAAAAGTTATTCAAAAGAAGGTCCGGGACATAAGCGAGTGATTGATAGAAAAGCAGGTGAGTATTATAATTTAAGACATGGAAATACCACTTTTAAATGACATTGTTGTTATATTTGCATTATCCATTGCAGTACTGTTTCTATGCAGCCGGCTAAGTGTGCCGTCTATTGTAGGATTCATCCTGACCGGGATACTGGCAGGACCCCACGGGCTGGGGCTGGTAAAGTCGGTACATGAAGTCCAGGCCCTGGCCGAGGTCGGGGTTGTGCTGTTGCTTTTCGCTATCGGGATCGAGTTCTCCCTTAAGAGCCTGTTGCAAATCAGGAAATCCGTCCTGATGGGCGGCTCACTTCAGGTTTTACTGACCATCATGACTGCTTCCGTTATAGCAGGACAATTCGGTCAGCCCCTTGGCAAATCTATCTTTATAGGGTTTCTTATATCCCTCAGCAGCACGGCTATTGTGCTCAAACTCATCCAGGAAAGGGCGGAAGTCGACACTCCCCACGGACGGACATCCCTGGCCATCCTGATCTTCCAGGATGTCATCATCGTTCCGATGATATTGCTCACGCCGCTTCTGGCCGGAGAGACAGCAAATTTAGGCGGATCCCTCCTCATCCTTTTGGCCAAGGGAATCGGTATCATCCTGCTGGTGGTAGTCAGCGCTAAATGGATTGTACCCTGGGTACTGTACCAGGTGGCAAGGACGCGCAGCCGGGAACTCTTCCTGTTGAGCGTTTTTTTAATATGCCTCGCTGTTGCGTGGATGACTTCAAGCGCAGGACTCTCCCTTGCCTTAGGCGCATTTTTAGCAGGTCTGGTTATATCCGAATCTGAATACGGTCATCAGGCGCTCGGCAATATCTCGCCCTTTCGTGATGTCTTCACAAGTTTCTTTTTTGTCTCGATAGGCATGTTGTTCGACGGCGGTTTCCTTTTTGAGCATCCCGTCCTCATTGTGTTGATCACAGTGGGTGTCCTGACATTAAAAGCTGTATTGGCGGGCCTTTCAGTAACCCTGCTCGGTTTTCCTGTACGTACCGCGATCCTGGTTGGATTTGCGCTCAGCCAGGTGGGTGAGTTTTCTTTTATTTTGTCTAAAACCGGCGTTGAACATGGATTGCTTCAGGGGGATATTTACCAGATGTTTCTGTCTGTCTCTGTATTGACCATGGCCGCTACCCCCTTTGTTATGGCCTTTGCGCCCCCGGTCGCGGATTTTGCCTCCGGGCTGCCCCTGCCTGCACGGTTGAAGTCCGGCCTGCATTCCAGGCGGGTAATAAAGGTTGCGGGCAAAAAAGACCACCTTGTCATCATAGGATTCGGTGTTAACGGCAGAAATCTGGCACGTGCTGCTGGGGTGGGAAACATCCCCTATGTTATCATTGAGATGAATCCCGAGGTGGTAAGGAATGAAAGAGCAAAGGGCGAGCCGATTTATTATGGAGATGCAACACAGGAGGCAGTTCTTCAGTACGCAGACATCAAGGATGCAAGGATTGTTGTAGTAGCCATATCCGACCCTGCTGCAACCCGCAGGATTACCGAACTTGTCCGGAGACTCAATCCGAACGTTCATTTGATCGTGCGGACCCGTTATCTTCAGGAGATGAAGCCCCTCTATGAATTGGGAGCCAACGAGGTCGTTCCCGAGGAGTTCGAGACCTCTGTGGAGATTTTCTCCAGGGTCCTGGCAAAATACCTTGTCCCCCGGGATGAGATCGAGAGGTTCATCGCTGAGGTACGCTCAGACGGTTATGAGATGTTCCGGAGCCTTTCCGGAAAGCCTGCATCTTTTCCCGATCTGAAACCTCACATTCCCGGTGTTGAAGTCAGCGCCTTACGGGTTGATGAAAAGTCCCCCATGGTTGGAAAGACGCTGGCCCAGAGCGATCTGAGGAGAAAGTGCGGGGTTACTGTAGTGGCAATACGGAGGGATTCGCAAGTATTGTCCAATCCGGACGGAGACATGCAGATTAAAGCCGGAGATGTGCTCCTCGTCCTTGGTTCACCGGATAGGATTGCCACTGCCGCATGTTTGTTCTATCAATGATACGGAGATACCTGTCTTCCTATTTATTGAACTTTTTGATTTTATTAAAAAATTGGTCGGGGCGAGCCGATTCGAACGGCCGACCTCTCGCACCCCAAGCGAGTGCGCTAACCAGACTGCGCCACGCCCCGATAACCGATTATGAAAGTTGAGAAATTATCTCTCTAAGACGAGACCTTACACGAGAGAGTGTCTCTTGCAAGGCAGGTTTTTCATCCGTCTTGTCTTGTTTAACAATTTGGATGGTGGATTCAGAAAATCTCTTTTTTACGCCTTCGATTGTGTAACGCTCATAATACAGGAGTCTTTTAATTTCAAGAATGAGTTCTATGTCCTTCTTGACATAAAGCCTCTGACCGGACCTGCTTTTCCTGGGCTTTAGAAAAGGAAACTCGCTCTCCCAGTATCTGAGGACATAGGGTTCAACCCCGGTTATCCGGCCCACTTCACCTATTTTATAAAACAGTTTTTCCGGGAAATTGACTGTCTTAGCGAACCCCTTCTGCTTTGCTTTAATCATTTTTTGTTTTGCTCTACGTCTGATTTGAGAATATTGCTCGGTTTAAAACTTATTACCCGCCGTGCGGTTATTTCCATGTCCTCACCGGTCTGTGGGTTTCTACCCCGGCGAGGGGTTTTTTTCCTTACGTTGAATGTTCCAAACCCGGTTATTTTTACCGATTCACCTTCAGCAAGGGTATTTTTGATGTTTTCAATAATAACCTCAATGATATCCTGTGCCTCTTTTTTAGGGAGACCTACTTTCTCAAAAATTATCCTTGCCAGATCAGCTCGTGTCATACACTCCTCATGGATAATTATAGTAATTACTGACGCTTATGTCAAGTAAGAGCTTGTTTTTTTTGTCATTTTTTTCAATGTAAGAGAGTTCGGGTTTGTTGCGTGTGTTTTATCCCCGAATGTTTTCGGGGTCTTTTAACAGATCAAATCAATCCGGATCCAGCGGCAAGCCTGTCACAGGCAGCTGTATGGCAGAGCATTCGGTCATTGCAGGCCCTGCCACCGTTTATATAGTCAGATTTTGTTTGCTGTCATCCCTGAAATGAATTCAGGGCAGGCGCTGAACTTGTTTCAGGGTATCTACAAAACGCAACATGTTGAAAATACGGGATTCTGAAATATTACTCCGAAAGCCTCCGGCGCACAGGATTCAGAATTACAGCAAAGACAGGTATCGAACACGGTTTTGATAACTAATTTAAAATAAAGGATAAAATGTGGTTTGCAGTTCCTGGGGCATTGAGTTTACCGGATTTATGAAAATAGACTAATGTCGTGTCAACCTTGTAATGCCGGGGTGTTTGAATTGTCATCCCCGCTGCGTCGGGAATCATACTCCTCTTAGATTCCGGGCAAGCCGGAATGACAATTGAAAGTTGACGCGACACTAACCTGTTGATTTTAAAGATGAAAATGGTGGGCGATACTGGTTTCGAACCAGTGACCTCTGCCGTGTGAAGGCAGCGCTCTCCCACTGAGCTAATCGCCCATCAATGACTGCCGGAGATGATCAGGCATAAAATGGGATATGTTTAAAAACAACATCTTAAGTATAAAGAGTTAAATTATAATGTAAAGCTCCTCAGGGTGTCAAATGCCGGGTAGTTGCTCTGTGGGATGATAACAATATTGAGGAGGAATGCCAGGGGTTATTACCTGCCGGAACAAAAGAATGTGTTAAAATTCTATAGGTAGGAGGAAATATCAATGGGGTGAACGTGCACAGCAGGAGTCCGGCGGTTTCCGCAATGACGTGCTCCGCTAAACGTCTGTTGCTTTTTCAAGGATGGTTGCTACACAATGTTGACGGCGGATTAAACGGGTCAGGAGATAAAAGATGACCGGGATATTTGAAGAAACCAAAAGCCGGATAAAGGAGGCATTATGAAACCGAGAAAAATAAAAGACAATGTTTATTGGATCGGGGCGGTGGATTGGGACAGGCGACTCTTTGACTCGCTTATTCCTCTTCCGGACGGAACAAGCTATAACGCTTATCTTATCGAAGGCAGCGAAAAAACGGTTCTGATTGATACGGTTGATCCATCCATGACCGATGAACTGCTCGCTCAGCTTGAGAATGTTTCCAAACTCGATTATGTAGTTTCGCTTCATGCTGAACAGGACCACTCAGGCAGCATTCTCCAGGTACTCTCTAAATACCCCGACGCAAAGCTGATTTGCAACCCAAAAGCAAGGGGGATACTTATGGACCTTTTGTGTATACCCGAGAAATTCTTTGTTACTGTTAACGACGGTGAGACAATATCTCTCGGGGACAAAACGCTGAAGTTCATACAAACTCCCTGGGTTCACTGGCCGGAGACTATGGCGGCCTATTTGGAAGAAGACAAGATCTTGTTCAGTTGTGATTTTTTCGGTTCCCATATTGCAACAAGCGATCTGTTTGTTTCAGATGAAGGACGTGTTTACGAGGCGGCGAAACGTTACTATGCCGAGATCATGATGCCCTTTCGAAACATAATCAAAAAAAATCTGGAAAAACTCGCGGCCTACGAGATGGCTATCATAGCCCCCAGTCATGGGCCGATGTATTCCCGCCCGTCCTTTATCATCGATGCCCATAAGGATTGGATATATGGGCCGTCGAAGAACCTGGTGGTTTTGCCTTATATTTCAATGCATAACAGCACAAAGCAGATGGTTGATTTTCTTGCTTCGTCACTTGTAGAGAAAGGAGTCAGTGTCGAGAAATTCAATTTGACGGTGACAGACATAGGGAAACTGGCAATGGCCCTCGTTGATGCCGGTACAATAGTTATCGGGACACCAACGGTCCTTGCAGGTCCTCATCCCAACGTCGTTTATGCTGCTTTTCTGGCTAACGCATTACGTCCTAAAGCCGCTTTCCTGTCCATTATCGGCTCCTACGGGTGGGGAGGCAAGACCGTGGAGATATTGGCAGGGATGATTCCTAATCTTAAAGTGGAAATTATCGAACCCGTTCTTGCTAAAGGCTTGCCGTCGGAGACCGATTTTAAAGCCCTTGAAGATCTGGCTGTGACCATTGCAGCGAAACACAAAGAGCATGGCATGAGGTAAAACGTTGCGTATTATCGTGCAATACATAACAATGCCGCATTCAATACGGGGTGGTTACTTTTCCCGAACTCCCTAATGCGTTTGGGATTGCGGGAATGAATAATGACTGTAATTTATACGCAGACTCTGATTAGACCTTGATGCCGTTTACATATCCCATCGGGTCCCGGAGCGGGTTATCCGCCGGGGAGATACGGATAACAAAAGATAACAGGAAGAGTTAAACGAGGTTCAGGATAAGCAAAAATCATATGAGAGGAGGAACCGGGATGTTACAGAGAGGGGTTTTTTTAGTAACGATTGCCGTGGCCCTTTTACTTTTATGGGGCACATTTGCCTTTGCAGGAGTGAATATGCAGGAGGGGCTATGGGAAATAAGTTCACAAGTAGAAATGTCCGGGATGCCGATGCAGATGCCTGTGAGGAAACATACGCAGTGTATAACAAAAAAGAATATTGTGCCGGAGGAACCCAAAAAGGAACAGGAATGTAAGCTTACAGATAAGAGGATAAGTGGCGATACAGTGACATGGGTTGTGAAATGCAGAGGTAAAGAGTCTATGGAAATGACCGGTAAGATCACTTATTACGGTGACAGTTTCAACGGTGTTATTAAGGTGACATCCAGTGATTCACGGATGGGTACGGTTAAGATAATAAACCACCTCAGAGGGAGGCGTATTGGGGCGTGCAAATAGGATCGTTTACGAGTTCATCAACTATTGATAAGAAAGACAGGGAGATACTGCATAATAATCAGATGAGGATTGTTTTTGGTATGCGGAACCCGTTGAATTCAGAGGCGTAGGATACGGTATAAGCCCCGGAGGAGGGTATAAGGAGATGATCCCCGGTTGCGGGCTCCGGCAGGATAATATCCCTGTCTATGACGTCAAGGCTGTCACAGCTTGGACCTGCGATGATCCATCTTTTCGGTTCAGCCCTGCTCCCCACCACGTAAGAGTATTTTATCCCCCCGATACTCTCCATTAAGCCGTTGAATACACCCACATCGATATAAAGCCAGTTTTCATCGCCCCTCTTTGCCTTTCCCGTGACCGATGTTACAAACACACCCGCATCTCCCACTACAGCCCGGCCCGGTTCGAGGTGTATCATGAGATCTTCAGGAAATTGTTTTGTTATGAGATCGTTTATCATCTCCTCTATGGCGGGAATTCCGATGATATCCCTTCTGTACCTGATAGGATAGCCGCCGCCTAAGTTCAGGAGATTCAGTCTGAGTCCTTTTTCTCCGGCCTTTATCCACAGTGCCTTTACCTTGTCAAGGGCGGTGCTCCAGTTATATATGTTTGTGCATTGAGACCCCACGTGGAAGGTGATTCCGGCAGGGTTCAGGCCCTTTTCCCCGGCGTATAAGAGAAGATCTATGGCCTTATCAGGTTCTACCCCGAATTTTTTGCTTAGCGGCCATTCGCTTCCCTCATTGGGAACTGTGAGTCTCACATAAACATTGGAGGAGGGCGCTATCCTGGAGAGCTTGTCTACCTCTTCGGTTGAATCAAAGGCAAAGTAGGTTATCCCGTAAGAGAACGCCTCTTCTATGAAGTGCGGGTTCTTTACAGGGTTGGAGGAGATTATCCTCTCGGGGGATACCCCCAAGGTCTTAAGTATATGCAGCTCTCCTTCAGAGGCAATCTCAAAGTTTAAACCAATGGAATCGATGAGTCTTACAACATCTATCCCGGGATGTGCCTTGACGGCATAAAAACATCTTGAATTATTAATCTTCCCCCCAATCAATCCTGCCTTCTTGGTGACAACATCCCTGTCCAGGAGGAGATAGGGTGTTTGTTCCTCGGAGGTCGCAAGAAAATTCAGGATCTTTTGCCATGTTAAAGGGGGTATTGAAGAGTGGATATTTTTTTTCATGGGAAGTCTCTGCTATTGTTTTTTCATCTTGATATATCTTTTTATTGCATCTCTGACGGCTATGGAAATATTCTTGTTCTTCTCAAGTATGACCAGGTCGTGAAACCTGACACGTGAGATGTAAGGCATTGAGATGCCCGGTGGTGTCTTTGGATTAGAAACAAGGGAGTACAGTATCGGGTATTTCCTGATCCAGTCACGCTTTTTTGATATATATCTCAGTGCATCTTCAGGGACAGAGGGGTTTCTAGCTATAATCTCCACTTCTCCCTCTGTGAGTTTTGGATTTTCCAGGACCTTCAGGACCACTTCCCTGTTCGGATCACGTATAAGAATGTTTCGGAGTTCCTTGCCACCCTTGAGTGCCAGATGTATCTTTTCTCCGATAGTCAATCTCTGGATACGTTGAAGGATCTTTTCCGGACTCTGCGTTTTTGCATGCTCAGCCTCTTCGGGGGCAGGGGTTTTTTCCAATGCCCTGGAGGTTACCACGGGCAGGCTCAGCAGGGTCGCTGTCTCTTCATGAACAGAATCCGGTATTCCGGGATGCTCATAGATAATTCTGAGGATTTCAGGCCTTTGCCTGTTTGCCTGAAGGATTTCAGCGGATACATCGTTGTCGGAAGGATAATCAAGGAGCATCCTGATTACATCTTCAGAGGCGATGGAGAAATCAATACCTATAAGTCTGTCTTCAGCCATTTATCAAAACAAAATATTCAATGTTGCCTTTCTGGCCCCTGAGGGTTGACTCAAAAGGGCCCTCGACATCCAGTCCCATGGACTTTATCTGTTCGACTATTCTGTTAACTGCATTTTCTCTCTTTTCACTGTCCCTGATTACACCCCCCTTTTCTACCTCACTCTTACCGACTTCGAACTGTGGCTTAATCAAGGCAAGGATCTTTCCACCCCTCTTCAGAAACTGTACTGCTGCCGGAATTACTTTCAGTAGGGATATAAATGAAACATCTATGGTAACAAAATCCATCTCTTCCGGTATAGCCTCTTTTGTGATATGTCTTATGTTGGTCCTTTCGATGACTATGACACGGGGGTCGTTTCTGAGCTTCCAGGAGAGTTGGCCGTACCCTACGTCGACAGCATAGACCTTTTTTGCCCCCCCCTGTAACATACAGTCCGTGAATCCCCCTGTTGAAGCCCCGACATCCAATGTAACCGCACCTTCAAGATTAACTGAAAAATAATCCAGCGCCCCTTTCAGCTTAAGCCCCCCCCGGCTTACATAGGGAAGATCGTTTTCCCTGAGATCTATTCTGCTTTCAGTATCGACAGGTGTCCCGGCCTTTGTTACGGGATGACCGTCAACAAAGACCTTTTTTCCCATGATCATTGCCTTTGCCCGTTCCCGTGACTGGATCAGCCCCCGCTGAACAAGAATTTTATCAAGTCTTTCCTTCACCCTGTGACTCCGGTTTAAGCCCTGAAATCAGGAGACTCCATAGCTCATCAGCTTGAAAACAAAAGGGGGTAGCTTCCCGAAGGTGAGTTACTTCTTCACTTTCCCTTCAAACATGGATGAGGCGGTAATGTAAATCCCCTCTTCATCGAGATTCAGCAGTTTCCGCAAGGTGGGCTGTGAACCATGTTCCACAAAGATATCGGGCACACCAAGTATCCTTACATCGGTATCCTTAAGACCCATATTAACAAAATGCTCAAGAACCGATGAGCCAAACCCCCCGGAAACGGCATTCTCTTCAACGGTGAGTATATGCCGGTGTTTGGCGGCAATCCTGTAAAGCATCTCGCTGTCGATCGGTTTGACGAACCTTGCGTTTACTACCGTGGGACATGTTCCTGAGTCCCTTAGCCTGAGGGCCGCCCTGTAGGCGGGATAAACCATGTTGCCAACTGCAAGAATGGCTAAGTCTTCCCCTTCCATGAGTATCTCGCTTTCACCTAAATGAATGGGTTGCGCGGTGTTGTCAAAGCGTTCGATACACCTGCCCCGTGGAAATCTTATTGCCACGGGTTTTTTGAGGGCCAGGGCAAACTCAAGCATTGATTTCAGCTCTTCTCCGTTCTTCGGCGCCATAAAAACGAGGTTGGGAATATGTCTGAGATAGCTGATATCGAAGATCCCGTGATGGGTAGGGCCGTCGTCACCGACAATACCTGCCCTGTCTACGGCAAAGACAACAGGCAGGTTCTGCAGGCATACATCGTGTATGATTTCGTCATAGGCCCTCTGGAGAAAGGTGGAATATATTGCCACAACAGGCTGGTAGCCTTCAGCGGCAAGGCCTGCTGAGAAAGTTACGGCATGAGGCTCTGCAATGCCCACATCAAAGAATCTCTCGGGGAAGGCTTGGGAAAAGGATTCCAGCCCGGTCCCCTCGGTCATGGCCGCCACTACGGCTACGACCCTTTCATTTGCACCTGCCAGTTCCGTCAGGGTATCACCAAAGACCTTGCTGTATGCCTGGGCGTCCTTTTTGCCCTTCGGAGATCCTGTTTCGAGTTCAAAAGGACCGATTCCGTGGAAGCATGAAGGATCCTTTTCCGAGAACTCGTAACCCTTTCCCTTTTTTGTAATAACATGGACGAGGACCGGTTCAGAGGGGTCTTTTACTTTTTTAAAGGTCTCTAAAAGGAGTTCGATGTTGTATCCGTCGATCGGACCAATATAGTTAAAGCCAAGTTCTTCAAAGAACTGACCCGGCAGAAAGAAACCCTTAAGGGTCTCTTCAACCTTCTGTGCAAAACGGGACATCTTGTCACCAAATCTCGGGATGGTTGCGAGTAGGGCCTTTGTGTCTTTTTTGAACCTCCTGTAAATCTCTCCGGTAAGAATCTTGTTGAGATAACTGGAAAGTGCCCCAACATTTTTTGAGATGGACATCTCATTGTCATTGAGAACCACAATCATGGGTACCCTTAAATGCCCGGCGTTGTTCAGCCCCTCAAAGGCAAGACCTGCGGTCATGGCCCCGTCACCAATTACAGCGATCACGTTATAATCATCCCCGCTTAATTGTCTGGCGGTTGCGATGCCGAGGGCCGCTGATATCGAGGTGGAACTGTGTCCCGTACCGAAGCTGTCATGGGGGCTCTCCGACATCTTTGGAAAGCCGGAAATCCCTTTATACTGCCTCAGGGTATCGAAGTTCGACTCACGCCCGGTGATCAGCTTATGAGTATATGACTGATGGCCCACATCCCATATTATCTTGTCCACAGGGGAGTCGAATACACAGTGGAGGGCAAGGGTAAGCTCAATTACCCCGAGGTTGGAGGCAAGGTGGCCGCCGGTACAGGAGACGGTGTTTATAATCCTCTGGCGTATCTCCCCGGCAAGAGAGGTCAGTTCATCAGGGGTTAGTTGTTTTATATCCTCCGGGCCGCTAATATCGTTAAGCATATTGATCCCTTTTAAAATAGTTTCCTGTTTAGTATTATAGGTTGAATTGTCCGCTCAAGAGACATCCTTCAACTACGCCGTCTTTATTTTTACGAAAGAACAAATAATCTATATTATAACCTAAAATGGATTACATGTGCCGGGTGGGTGAATTATTAAGGTTCTCATAATCCCTCCCTTTGGCAAAGGGAGGTCAGGAGGGATTTTCTAAATAATATGTCCACACTATTTTGAGACGATTAATAAATAAAATGCATAGCTCGCAGTTAGCGAGCGAATGTAAGTTGAATAGTTCATTATCCTTACATTTGCATGCTTGTATAAGCATGCAACATATTCCTTGCCCGAAAGCCCCGACCTTTGGTCGGGGCTTTTCACTTACACTTCCCTGCCGGGAGGAGATAAGGAGAGGGTGGCATTATGTCAACTTACTTAAGTCATTCACTTTTAGGGTGCACAGTGTGGTGGGATTATGCTGAATTATAGAGTCATTGTGTTCTTTTTAGGATATACTTTGCTATTTCCGTTAAATAAAAGGCCCTGTCACCTATCGTTTGCACGGCAGTCAATGCCGCCTCAATCAGTTCGGATGCAGCAGCCTTTGATCTCTCTATACCGTGGAGGGCAGGATAGGTCATCTTGCCCCTTTCACTGTCGGTTCCCGTACTCTTACCAAGATTTTTTTCATCACCTGTCACATCGAGTATATCGTCCACGATCTGGAAGGCCAACCCAACATTTTCGCCATAGGTTGAAATAGATTCATATACGGAAGGCGGCGACCCCGCAAGGATGGGGGATATCTGAACCGAAGCGGCAATCATTGCCCCTGTCTTGTGCGTATGGATAAAGTGGACAGTCCTTGGATCAGGCGTCCGGCCTTCGGAAAGTATGTCTTCAGCCTGACCACCTACCATTCCACGTGCACCGGCGGCATTTGCCAGGACACGGAGCGCCGACAACAACGAAGGACCCTTAAACCGGTTTCCTTCAGTGAACATAGTAAAGGCCTCTGTTAATAGTGCGTCACCTGCAAGGATTGCGATGGCATCACCAAAAACCTTATGATTTGTCGGCTTTCCCCTGCGGAAATCGTCGTTATCCATTGCAGGAAGGTCGTCATGTATCAGGGAATAGGTATGAACAAGCTCGATAGCAGCAGCCTGGGGGAGGATGTCTTCAGAGTTTCCGCCGCATGCCTCAAAAGAGGCGATCGTGAGGATGGGACGTATCCTTTTACCGCCTGCAAACAGAGAGTATGTTACTGATTGATACAGTCTTTCAGGCTGGAAGGGTACTGAGAAATAATCCTTGAGGTAGGCGTTGACCTGATTCCTCTTTTCTGCCAAATACTCTTTCAGGGTCATCACTTATTCCCATTCTATGGTACCGGGGGGTTTTGAACTTATATCATAAACCACACGGTTAATGCCACGAACCTCATTAATAATCCGGTTGGAGATTGTACCGAGTACATCATTAGGGATCTTCGCCCAGTCGGCAGTCATTCCGTCAAGGCTTGTAACCGCCCTTACAGCCAGGGCAAACTCATAGGTCCTTTCGTCTCCCATTACTCCTACGCTTCTAACGGGAAGTAACACTGCAAAGGCCTGCCAGATGTCCCTGTAGAGACCTGCCTTTTTGATTTCCTCCAGGACTATGGCATCCGCCTTACGCAGAAGGGACAGTTTCATGTCGGTAACTTCACCGAGGCACCTGATTGCCAGACCGGGTCCCGGGAAGGGGTGTCTCCAACTGATCTCCTCGGGCAATCCAAGTTCCTCGCCGAGTTCCCGTACTTCATCCTTGAAGAGTTCCCTTAAAGGTTCAATCAGGGTAAGTTTCATAACCTCAGGAAGACCACCAACGTTATGGTGGGATTTAATAGTAGCGGAAGGGCCTTTAAAGGAAACGCTTTCTATTACATCGGGATACAGGGTTCCCTGAGCCAGGAACTTGACATCCTCCAACTTTCCCGCCTCTTCTTCAAAAACCTTGATGAACTCATTCCCTATGACCTTTCTTTTCTTTTCCGGATCCGTTACCCCCTTCAGTACCTCCAGAAACCGGTCCTTTGCATTTATTGAAAGTAACTTGATGTGGAAATGCTTCTGAAAGGTGTCTTCCACCTTCTTTTTCTCTCCTTTTCTTAACAGACCATTGTCTACGAAGATGCAGGTAAGTCTGTCGCCGATGGCCTTGTGTACAAGGAGTGCAGTGACAGCAGAATCCACCCCGCCACTTAATGCGCAGATCACCCTGCCGTCTCCAACACGGCTTCTTATATCTTCCATAGTCCATTCTATAAAGGAGGTCATTTGCCAGGTCTGACTGCATTGACAGATACGGACTACAAAATTATGGATTATCCTCTTTCCCTCGTGGGTATGGACAACTTCGGGATGGAACTGAAGGGCATAGAGTTTTCTGTCATGGTTCGCCATGGCGGCAATCGGGGAGTTTTCACTATGTGCAATGGGGGTAAAACCATCCGGGCATTTCTCTATCCTGTCTGCGTGGCTCATCCAGACAACCGAATGCCCGGAGATTCCCCAAAGGAGGTCCCTGTCATCGTCTATGATGATCTCGGCCCGGCCGTACTCACGTCTGTGGGCCTTCATCACCTCACCGTTGAGGAGGTAGGCCATCAGCTGCATGCCGTAGCAGATCCCGAGCACCGGAACGCCAAGGTTGAAAATCTCTCTGCTGGGTATCGGGGCTCCTTTTTCGAATACGCTTGAAGGGCCGCCGGAGAGAATAATCCCCTTTGGGTTGAACTCCCGGATCCTGTCTATAGAGACATTATAGGGCAGGATTTCTGAGTAGACTTTTGTTTCTCTTACCCTGCGGGCAATAAGCTGGGTATACTGGGAGCCGAAATCAAGTACAAGAATCTTTTCTCTTACCATAGCGATTAACTGTTATGTCAGAAGTCAAGCTCTCCGGCCAAAAGGCGGAGCTTGCCAATGTAAGAAATGTAAGAGGGCCTTGTCCAGACCATAAATTGCCACCCCCTACCGGTCAGTACTGTAATTGGGTGATTCCTTGGTAATAATCACATCGTGTACATGGCTTTCCTTGAGGCCGGCATTTGTAATCTGTATAAACCTGGTTTTCTTTCTCATTTCCGCCATGTTTTTGCATCCACAGTATCCCATGCCTGACTTGAGACCACCTACCAACTGGTGTACGCTATTGGAGACAGGTCCTTTGTAAGGGACACGGCCTTCAACGCCTTCGGGAACGAGCTTGGATGTCTCAACCTCCTCCTGGCCATATCTGTCCCGTGTGCCCTGCGTCATTGCCCCGATAGAGCCCATTCCACGATAGACCTTGTAGCTCCGTCCCTGAAAGAGGATAATCTCACCGGGGGATTCATCGGTACCGGCAAAGAGGCTTCCAATCATAACGGAGTGTGCGCCCGCTGCAAGGGCCTTTGTAATATCCCCGGAGTGTTTTATTCCACCATCCGCTATCAGAGGTATCGAGAGTTTCCCGGCGACTGAATAACACTCCTTGATTGCAGTCAGCTGTGGAACACCGGCGCCGGCCACAACACGTGTGGTGCAGATAGAGCCGGGACCGATTCCAACCTTTATGGCATTGGCCCCTGCTTCAATCAGGTCCCTGGCACCTTCTTTGGTTGCAACGTTACCTGCTATTATATCGATATCGTATTTCTTCTTGAGTTCCTTTAATGTCTTCAGAACTGCATTGCTATGCCCATGTGCCGTATCGATTACCAATACGTCAACTCCGGCCTTGACGAGCAGTTCCGCCCGTTCAGTGGCATCATTCCCCACGCCTAAAGCAGCCCCGACACGGAGACGGCCGACCGAATCCTTACAGGCGTCGGGGTACTTTCTCCTTTTTTCTATATCCTTGATAGTTATGAGGCCTTTCAGGTTCCTGTTTTTATCGACGATGGGCAGCTTTTCGATCTTGTACTTATGGAGAATTTCCTTTGCTTCATCGAGGGTTATATTCTCCTCGGCAGTGATAAGACCCTTTTTGGTCATCACATCCTTGACCTTTCGCTCCATCCTTGTCTCAAACCTCAGGTCCCTGTTTGTCAGGATCCCTATAAGCTTCCCCTTAACGGTAACGGGAACTCCCGAGATCTTGTATCTTTCCATAAGGGAAAGTGCATCGAGGATAGGGGCATCGGGTAATACGGTTATGGGGTCGATTATCATTCCGCTTTCAGACTTCTTGACCTTATCGACTTCAAAGGCCTGCTTTTCGGGGGACATTGCGCGGTGTATGAACCCGATTCCCCCCTCTCTTGCAATTGCAATTGCAAGTGATGCCGTTGTAACGGTATCCATTGCAGCACTTACAATCGGTATTTTCAGCTGGATGTTTGGTGTAAGATTTGTGGTTACATCAACATCCTTAGGGGTTACATCGGATTTTGACGGAAGAAGCAAAACATCATCAAAGGTTAGACCGACCGGAACATCTTTTTGAAGCATTGGCACCTCATGAATTTATTGAAATAATCACGGATATTAACATTATCCCCAAGGTTAAAGCAAATTAAACATCCTAACCCTTTCTGATAAAAGCGACGGTAATTTCCCCCTCATTTTTAATCTCGATGATCTCATTACCTGTTTTTTTGCACCATGCCTTTACGTCAGGTTCGAATGCCTTGTCATCCGCCGTTATTTCCATGATCTCCCCGCGGGTCATTTCTTTAAAGAACTTCGATAACTTAAGGATCGGTAATGGACATCTCAATCCCTTGGCGTCAAACTGCCTGTCCGTTCTCATAAACAAATCCTCCTCCTTTATTTTCTTGTCGTTTTTAATGAACCTCCCTGCCGTCCCGTACTTAGTACGGGATTAAGGAGAGGGTGAAAACATAAATTCAATCACCCCCACCTCCGGTGGTGGATGAAGGCAGGCAATTATAATGTATTTTCAACTTCCTTGCAATGTTCTTTGCCGAAAGCACCGAAGTGCCGGAGGCAAAATAAAATATCAATGCCTTACATTGCTATACCATTAGGCATGCTATTGGCAAGGCACCACCTCAGGCGGTGGCGCTTGACTATTTTACTATTTTAAAGTCAGATATGCATAGAAGTATAAAGAAAAACATTAAAACTTGCAACCCCTTAAAAGTTGACAAGACTATCAAAAAATAAGTATTATGTTTCTAAGGAGTAGTTATCTTGAGTTATAGTTCAGAACTGTAACAGCAGTTAAAAGGAGCCTTTATGTTTGAAAAGTTCACTGAGAGAGGGAGAAAGGTTATTATTTATGCAAAGGAAGAGGCAGAGAGAAGACAGAATGACTATCTGGGCACTGAGCATCTCCTTCTCGGTCTTGTAAGGGAGCAGGACGGTCTTCCTGTCGTTATCCTGAAGAAGATGGGTATTGCTATTGAAGAGGTTAGAATGGAGATTGAGAGAAACCTGCCCGCCGGAACCAATCTCCTGACCTTTGGAGACATACCTTTTACTCCCCGTGCAAAAAAGGTGCTGGAGCTTGCTATAGAAGAGGCAAGGCTGCTTGGCCATAATTATATCGGGAGCGAACACCTGCTCCTTGGCCTGATCCGAGAGGATGAGGGTATCGGTGGTAAGATATTGAGGAACCTCGGCGCTAACCTGCTGGGGGCCCGTCAGTTGTCTATTAATCTCTCCATGAGGGCACAGCCCCATGTAAAGGAGAAGAAGACGGCAACACCCGCCCTTGATGAGTTCGGGAAGGACCTTACAGCGCTTGCAAAGAAGGGCAAACTCGATCCCGTTATAGGAAGGGAGAGGGAGATGGAGCGGGTTTTACAGGTGCTTGGTCGCAGGATCAAGAATAACCCCGCTATTATTGGTGAGCCGGGGGTAGGAAAAACAGCCATAGTCGAAGGACTCGCCCAGAAGATAATCGCAGGAGATGTGCCCGACCAGTTGTTGGGAAAGAGGATAGTATCCCTCGACCTGGGTGCCCTTATAGCGGGTACAAAGTACAGGGGGCAGTTTGAAGAAAGGCTTAAGGTCGTTATGAAGGAGATAAATCATTCCGACAATATCATACTCTTCATTGATGAGTTGCATACCCTCATCGGCGCCGGTGCTGCGGAGGGTTCTGTTGACGCCTCAAATATGCTCAAACCGGCCCTGTCCAGAGGAGAGATACAGTGTATAGGTGCAACGACTGTGGATGAATACAGGAAGTACATTGAGAAGGACGGCGCCCTTGAAAGGAGGTTTCAGCCGATATATGTCGAGCCGCCGAATGTAGAGGAGACCGTTGATATACTTGTGGGATTGAAGAGCAAGTATGAGGCGCATCACCGTGTGAAGTACAGTGAGGATGCAATAGAGTCTGCGGCAAAGATGTCAGCCCGCTATATTTCCGACAGAAACCTTCCGGACAAAGCGATTGATGTGATAGATGAGACCGGATCAAGAATAAAGCTTAAGAGATATACGCCACCCTCCGACCTGAAGGATGTTGAGCAGGAACTTGAGAGACTCTCAAAGGAGAAGACCCTCTATATAAAGCTTCAGGATGTTGAGAAGGCGGCTTCTGTAAGAGGTGAGGAGGAGAAGCTCAGACGTCTCCATGAACAGATCCACCGTCAGTGGCGGGAGAACCTGACAAAGGAGATCCCCAGCATTGAGAGTGAGGATATAGCTTATACGGTTTCAAAAATGACGGGTATACCTCTTATAAAGCTTGGTCAGGAGGAAACCGAGAAACTACTTCAGATGGAAGAGGGAATTCATAAAAGAATTATTGCTCAGGATGAAGCGATTAAGGCTGTCAGCAGGGCGATCAGACGTTCAAGAACCGGCTTTAAAAGCAGGAAGAAACCGATTGGGTCGTTCTTCTTCCTTGGACCGACGGGCGTGGGGAAGACGGAACTCGCAAAGGCCCTTGCCGAGTTCCTCTTTGATGATGAAAACTCCCTGGTAAAGATCGACATGTCTGAGTATATGGAGAGGTTTAATGTCTCCAAGCTGACAGGGGCGCCACCTGGATATGTCGGTTATGATGAAGGTGGACAGCTTACGGAAAAGGTTAGAAAGAAGCCTTACTCGGTTGTGCTTTTTGATGAGATAGAAAAGGCGCATCCGGATGTCTTTAATATCCTTTTACAGGTTCTTGATGAGGGTGTTCTTACCGATAGCTACGGCAGAAAGGTGGATTTTAAAAACACCGTTATAATCATGACCTCAAACCTCGGAGCACGGATCATTGAGAAGGCCACCCCGCTTGGTTTTTACAGGGACAGTGCGGATGACCTCTATGGAAAAATCAAGGATAATGTGCTGAATGAACTGAAAAAGACTTTTAATCCGGAGTTTCTTAACAGGGTTGATGAGATCGTTGTTTTCCATCCTCTGGATAAAATCCATCTCTATTCCATCATTGATCTTATTGTTGAAGAAACCAACAAACAGCTTGTTGAGCACGAACTCGTCGTCGAGTTGACCGATGAGGTCAGGGAGTGGCTTGTTGATAAATATTACAAGCCTACCTATGGCGCCCGTCCAATGCGCAGGGCAATTCAGCGGGAGATAGAGGATTATCTCTCTGAAGAGATGCTCAGGGGAAGTTTTATGGGCGCCAATAAGGTTATCGCCGTCCTCAAGGATAACAAGCCGGCCTTCAAAGTGGCTCATGAACAGGGTGTTCTGGCTGCAAGCGTAAACTGAATACCGGGTCAGGATTAAACCGGATCTCCAGTTAAGAGTCTGTTGTCTGCGGTTTTCGTATTTCCTTCAAAACTCACTGCCACAATTTAAAGAAATATTATGAGATCCCTGAATATTGCATTAAGGAGGATAAGAGAAAGTGCGGTATAAGGGTGCGATCCTTTTTATAATACTTGCCGTAGGCTTGTTTTTTGTTTTTTTAAGTCAACGGGAAAAGGTGGATCAACCACAGAGGGCCATAGAGGGGCTTGAGGTTCCTGAGTTTTCACTCGTTGCTGCAGATGGAAAGACGTATAATATCCGTGAGCTGAAAGGGAAGACCGTGTTTATCCATTTCTGGGCGGCATGGTGCAAGGAATGCAAGAAAGAACTCCCTTCCCTATATGCTCTCTATAAAAGAAAAAAGGATGATCCCGGCTTTGTGTTTTTTAGTGTAGCATGGCGTGAGGATCCTGTAAAAACGAGAAAATACCTGAAAGAGCAGAATATGGATATCCCTGTATATATTGATCCTGATCAGAGGGCTGCAAGGATTTTCGGGGTTACGGGAGTGCCTGAGACTTATATAATAAACCCTGAGGGTGTCCTTCAGAAGAGGGTTATCGGCCCGGGAAAATGGGAAACTTTTCAGGTCCTTTCTGATCAGTGATAATTGACAAAGTTGTGATGTAACTGTTATAAAATGCACATATATTTTCATCAGGTGCCGGGAGGCTTAATAGGGAATCCCGTGGGGGCATAAGCCCAATTCGGGAGCGGTCCCGCCGCTGTAACCGGGGACGGAAGTCAGATATGCCACTGGTCACTGACCGTTTGAAGGGCCGGAACCATCAACCTGCCGTAACGGTTGAAAGGGCTAAAACGGTTAAACCGGGAAGGCTGGCGAGTAGATTGATCCGGGAGCCAGAAGACCTGCCTGATGATCCGGGGTCGGTTATCGGTGATTCGTCTGCAGGAACTGCGGTGTCCTGTTAACTGGCTGCTTTCCGAAGAGGAAGCAGAGGATGAAGTAAATCAGGGTGCAATCCTCAGGACTGACTATAATGGTTCTGGGGATTTTTTTATGACCGGCCCGGGTGTATCCATGAAAGAGAGAGAGATTACGCTGATCACAGGTGGTGCAAGGAGCGGCAAGAGTTCCTTTGCCCTTAAAGAGTCCGAAACAATGGGGGGCAGGAAGATCTTTGTGGCTACCGCCGTCTCCTGTGATGAAGAGATGAGGGCAAGGATTCAAAGGCATCGCATGGAAAGGGGGAAGGAATGGGAAACCATTGAAGAACCGTTTGAGATAGCGGGGGTGATCAGACACAGGGATTTCGAGGATGTGGTTATTGTTGTTGATTGTGTTACGGTATGGCTCTCAAATATGCTTCTGAGTCTGGTAGGTGAAGCCGGTGCGGAAGCACCTGAGAATGATGACTATATAACCGGGAAAATAAACGAGAGGCTGGATGACTTAATTGAGGCACTGAAGAGTATGAGGCATGCAAGGGTTTTTATGGTTTCAAACGAGGTTGGGATGGGGATCGTACCGGAGAGTAAACTCGGCAGGTTATTCAGGGATGTTGCAGGGATAGCAAACCAGAGGCTTGCAGGGATAGCGGGAAATGTTTATTTGATGGTAAGCGGTCTTCCGCTGAAGATAAAATAATGCACGTACATAGAGTTGGAATATTTTTAAAGAACTGCGCCGGGAACCCTTGTTAATAAACGCAGGGACCGGGCAGGAAAAAATCTCAAAGGAGTATGGCCATGAATATTAAAGAGGTTATAGCGGGGATAAGCCCCCTGGATAATGATTTTTTTGATTCGGCACAGAAAAGGCTGGACAACCTTACAAAACCACAGGGAAGCCTCGGGCGTCTTGAAGAGATTGCAAGAAGGCTTGTAGCAATTTACAGGGACGGGATGCCGGAGATCCCTGGAAAGGTCGTCTTTACCTTTGCAGGAGACCATGGTGTTGCAGAAGAAGGTGTAAGCGCCTATCCATCGGAGGTAACAAGGCAGATGGTCTTCAATTTCCTCAATGGGGGGGCAGGGATCAACGTCCTTGCCCGGCATGCCGGTACCGAGGTGGTTGTGGTTGATATAGGGGTTGATTATGATTTTGACGACGTGAAGGGTCTTGTGAAGAGGAAGGTTGTCAGGGGAACGAAGAACATGGTGAAGGGACCTGCCATGACTTCAGAGGAGGCGGTTGCTTGTCTGAACGTCGGGATTGAACTTGCCGGGAGCTATTATGATATGGGATACCGGATGTTTGCAACGGGAGAAATGGGGATTGCCAACACAACCCCCTCCTCTGCCGTGGCTTCCGTTATAACGGGGAAGCCTGTTAGTGAGGTGACGGGTCGGGGAACGGGGATTGGTGAAGATGCGCTGAAGCGGAAGATCGAGGTGGTTGAGAAAGCCATTGAGAACAACCGTCCCAACCCCGACGACCCCGTGGATCTGCTCTCAAAGATAGGCGGTGCAGAGATAGGCGGGATTGCCGGATTATGTCTTGGAGCTGCATCCCTTGGGGTTCCTGTTGTTGTGGATGGATTCATATCTACTGCCGGCGCCCTGATTGCCTTTAAGCTGAACCCCCTTGTCGGCGACTACCTCTTTGCCTCCCATAATTCGCAGGAGAGGGGACACATGGTGATGCTTGATTACATGGGGCTCAGGCCAATACTTGATCTTGACCTCCGTCTCGGCGAGGGCACAGGAGCTGCCCTTGCAATGACGATATTGGATGCCGCACTGAAGATCTACCGGGAGATGGCTACCTTTGGTGAGGCAGGGGTGACCGATGAGCTTGTCAATTAAGTGAAGAACTTATTGCTGGCATTGAAGTTTCTCACGATTGTTCCACTGCCGTCGTTGAAAGGGCGGATACGTGAGGGAGATCTCGGCAAGAGTTCGGTGATGTTTCCGGTCGTGGGGTATTTACAGGGAATACTCATTGTACTGACAGGCATAGTTTTCAGAGGGATCTACAATGAAGAGATCTCGGCCGCCCTGATGGTGGCGGTATTGATCCTGACTAACGGCGCATTTCATCTTGACGGCCTCTCTGATACCTTTGATGCCCTGGCATCGCGCAGGACACGGGAAGAAAAGCTGAGGATTATGAAGGACAGCTCTGCAGGCCCTGCGGGGGTTGTCGCAGTGGTGCTTGATATCCTCCTGAAGTTTCTTCTTATCAAAAAACTCCTGCTTGTTTCAGGGGCAGGGCTCGTGTTTATCCTGTTTTTTCCGGCGATCGGTAAGTGGACTATGGTTGCCGCCATGTACAGTGGAAAAAGTGCCCGGACGGATGGTCTCGGCAGGATCTTTATCGAACAGACCAGGGGTGGTATTTTCCTGGCATCTACCTTCATCCTGACATTGGTTATGGTATTTACGGCTTTCTATGCCGGGATAAATAATGCCGGAAGCAGGGTTTTACTGTTCAGCCTGTTCAGCCTGTTCAGCCTCCCGGCAGTTTATATCTTTACACGAATAACGGTGCATATCTTTCAAAAGAAATTTGGTGGATTGACAGGAGACAACCTTGGTGCAATTTCTGAACTTTCCGAGGTTTTCTTTCTGCTCCTTTCCGCTGGTTTGGTATCGCAGTTGAGCTTGTTATGAAATGTCCTTATACATCCCCGTCGCCTGGGCGGGGTATTGCATGACCCGGTTTTTTTAACCGCAAAGGAGGAGACAGTGCAGTGGCAAAGTCTTTAATGGTTCAGGGAACGGGTTCAGGTGCCGGGAAGAGCCTGCTCGTTGTCGCCCTATGCAGGATCTTCAGGGATATGGGGATCAGGGTTGCCCCCTTTAAGTCACAGAACATGGCCCTGAATTCCTATATCACGATCGACGGCGGGGAGATCGGGAGGGCCCAGGCCTTGCAGGCGGAGGCCGCAGGGATTGAGCCCTCTACCGATATCAACCCGATTCTCCTTAAGGCCTCCGGAGAGATGGGATCACAGGTTATCATTCAGGGCAGGGTGGTAAAGACGATGAAGGCAAGTGAGTATTATGAGTACAGGTCTCATGCCTGGGAGTCTGTGAAGGAGTCCTACGGCAGGCTTCAGGAGGATTACGAACTGATAGTTATCGAGGGTGCGGGAAGCCCTGCTGAGATTAACCTCATGGAGGTTGACATTGCAAACATGGCAGTGGCAAAGCTCGCTGAAGCCCCGGTAGTCCTTGTCGGCGATATAGACAGGGGCGGTGTTTTTGCATCCTTGTATGGGACGGTTTCACTTGTTGGGAAGGACAGGGAATATATCAAGGGATACCTGATAAATAAATTCCGGGGTGATCCGGATATCCTGAGTCCGGGGCTGGATATGCTGGCTGATCAAACGGGCATACCCGTCCTTGGAGTGATCCCTTACATGAAGGAGATAGGACTTCCTGAGGAAGACGGGATGTCCGTAGGTCTTCGGAAGGAACACGGCTCCTTTAAAAGTGGTTTCAATGCGGTCAGGATGGTCGTGCTTAGACTGCCCTATATATCGAACTTTACCGATTTCGATCCTTTCACGTTTGAACCCGATGTAGAGGTTCTCTATTCATTAAACCCTGCAGACATCGAAAACGCCGATATTCTTGTAATTCCAGGATCCAAGAATACGGTTGATGACCTTCTTTTTCTCAAGAGAACAGGGCTTGATGAGAGCATAAAGAGGGCCTGCAGGCGGGGTGTCGACGTAATAGGGATCTGTGGAGGGTATCAGATTCTTTCAAAGAGGATACTCGACCCTTATGCCGTTGAATCACCCCATAGTGAGGTGGAGGGATTGGGTCTCCTTGATGTTGAGACATCCTTTGAAAGTGAAAAAATCACCTCTCAGGTGTCGGCAGGAATAGTAAAGAGGGAGGATTTCTTTTGTTATAGCGGGGGTGGAGGGGAAGAGGATATGGGGGCCTTGTGGGGGTATGAGATACATATGGGAACAAGTTCAGGTGATACAGGGCTGTTTCGCGTATCAAGAATCAGAAGAGACAGAGACGGGGTTCACCGGACGGATTCCGTTATTGACGGATCGAAAAAAGACAACTGCTGGGGGACGTACCTGCACGGCCTGTTCGAGAACGACCGGTTCAGGCGGGAGGTTATCAATCATGCAAGGGCAGGGCAGGGCCTTGAGCCCCTAAGTATCCTGACAAGGTACGGGGAGATACGTTCTGCAAGGATTCAGGAGGTTTCCGACATGATAAAAGAAAACATCGATATAAAGCAGATTATGGGTATTATTGGTATATGATAAGGCCTGAGCATATCCTTCTTGCTTTTGTTGTGGACCTGGCCGTCGGGGATCCGCGCTGGATTCCTCATCCGGTTGTCCTGATCGGGAACCTGGTTAATAAGTTAGAGGAAGCCTTGAGAAGAAAGGGGGATTCAACAAGGGTTGAGTATATCAAGGGAGGTATTCTCGTCCTGATAACACTGTCTGTTACCCTGGTTTCCGTCTTTCTGTTTCTCTGGGCCGTTAATCTTTTCGGAAGAAAGAGCGTGATTATATCCGGGGCATTGCTTGTCTACCTTGTTTCCACCACAATTGCAACGAGGGGGTTGATGACATCGGCAAGAAGCGTTGTCAGGGCATTGGAGGGGGAGAACATTAAGCGTGCCCGGGGAGATCTTGCCATGATAGTCGGACGGGATACCGGTCACCTCGACAGGAAGGATATTCTTAAGGCAACCATTGAAACGCTTTCAGAGAATCTTTCCGATGGTGTGATAGCGCCGCTTTTTTACCTGGCTGCGGGGGGGATTCCTCTTGGTATGCTGTATAAGGCGGTGAACACCATGGATTCGATCGTGGGGTACAGGAATGAAAGATACCGGTATTTTGGAACGATTGCCGCAAGGCTCGATGATATTGCCAACTTTATCCCGGCACGGCTGACCGGTTTACTTATAGCAATCTCTGTTTTTATTTTTGTATCGATGAGAAATATGCGGGAGGCGGCCAGGGTTTCCGTTCGTTCGATCCGGACGATGTTCAGCGATGGCAGGAGGCATTCAAGTCCGAACAGCGGCGTCCCCGAGGCAGCTATGGCAGGCGCCCTTGGTGTGAGGCTTGGCGGCCCGTCACGATACAGTGGTGTAATTGTTGAAAAGCCTTATCTTGGCGTCGAGACCGGCCGGAGTTATATGCAGGCCTGTCATGATGCATTAAAAGTGGTTTTTGTTGCATCCTCTTTGGGCGTAATACTTTCTGCATCGGTTTTATATGTCAGGTGATGTTGAATTGAACCTGCTATCCCGGATTTTGCTGCAAGGATGTTTATTCTACAGAGGGCAATAATGAAATATCTAACAACAGCACACGGTGGTAACATTTACAGGTTCTCCGAAGAGACGGGGATTCCCTTGCGGGAGATCATAGATTTCAGCGCCTCCATCAATCCCCTGGGGAGTCCGTGCTCTGTATTGGATGAGATTAAAGACAAGAGTGCCTTTCTTAACAACTATCCGGACCCTGAAGCAAAGGAACTCCGCCACGGCATTTCGGAGTATTATGGTATAGCCACGGAGCAGATTGTCTGCGGCAATGGCTGCACCGAGTTGATATACATGACTGTCCGTTCCCTGAAGCCGGAGAGGATCCTGATCCCGGCGCCTTCTTTTTCTGAATATGAAAGGGCCTGTAATACCCTTCCCGGTACTGCCGTAAAGAGGTATATAGCCAATGAAGAGACGGGATATCAGATCGATACCGGGTCATTTATCCATTCCATGGAAGACTGTGATCTTTCATTTCTTTGTAACCCGAACAACCCAACGGGAAAAGTCATCCCCAGGGACAGGATGATGGATATAATCGAGGCTGCAGAAGCATTAAGGTGTTATCTTGTTGTTGATGAGGCATTTATGGATTTCTGTCCCGACCGGACGGTGATGGATCTGGTATCTGAATATGCTTATCTTATCGTGCTCCGTTCAATGACAAAGTTTTATGCCCTTCCCGGGCTGAGGATAGGCTATGGTCTGTTTCCTGTTGGTTTATTGCCGGTGGTCTTGAAAAACAAGGAACCCTGGACAGTAAATTCACTTGCCATTGCCGCAGGTGTGGCGGCACTTAAGGATGAAGACTACAGGCAGGAAACATTAAGGGTCGTTAAAGAAGAAAAAAACTATATGGAAATGAAATTCAAGGAGATTGGCATCAGTTATTTTGAATCGGATGTGAATTACTACCTTGTAAAGATGGAGAGGTCCGAGGAGATCCTGAGATACATGGCCCGGAAGGGGATCCTCCTCAGAAACTGTCACAACTTTATCCCGCTTAATGAGTCGTTTCTCAGGATTGCAGTTAAAAAAAGAGAGGATAATGAACGCTTTTTTACCGAGCTGACCGGTTATGAAAGGAATCGTTGTTGCAGGGACACATAGTGGTTGCGGGAAGACGACCGTAACCCTCGCCCTCCTTTCCGTCCTTACGGACAGGGGGCTCAGGGTGCAGTCCTACAAGGCAGGGCCCGATTATATAGATCCAGGTTTGCACCGGATGATTACAGGCCGGCCATCTCAAAATCTGGATCTCTGGATGTGCGGACGGGATGAGGTAAGGCGTGTATTTGAAAGGTATATGCAGGATGTTGATTTTGCTGTTATCGAAGGTGTTATGGGTATGTATGACGGGGACTGTAACACCGCCTTGCTTGCAGATGTTCTGGCCCTTCCCGTTTTACTTGTGGTTGACGCCTATGGTATGGCGGAAAGTGCAGGGGCCGTTGTGAAAGGATACAGCGAGTATGGGAAGGCATCCGGACGGCCCGGCGGTTACAAAACTACCGTGAGTAATTCCGCTCCCATGATAGCGGGGGTCCTGTTTAACAGGGTTTCATCAGAAGGACATTTCAGGAGACTTAAGTCTTCCGTAAAGGGTATTCCCGTTATCGGGTATCTGCCGTCGGATAAGAACTTCGGTATACCGGAACGACACCTGGGGCTGACGGTGGCGGAAGAAAATCCACTTTCTGATGAGAATATCCGGAGACTTACCAGGACTTTTTCGGAGACCGTCGACATCGGTTTACTGTTAAGTTCAGTGCAGAAAGACGATATATCGGTGCAAAAAACACAAGAGCCCCCCGCAAAGAGCTTTTTTGTACCGGGCAGGGATAAGGGAAGAATAAGAATTGCAGTTGCCTACGACAAGGCCTTCTGCTTTTATTATGATTATAATCTCGATCTGCTTAGGGAAGAGGGGGCCGAGATTACCCTGTTCAGTCCTTTGAATGACAAACAGGTTCCCGGTAATGTGGACCTGGTGTATATCGGGGGAGGATATCCCGAGATATTCTCAGAGCAGCTCTCCCTGAACAGGGCAATGATGGATTCATGCCGTGAATGGTCTCTGAAGGGTGGGGCTACCTATGCGGAGTGCGGGGGGTTGATCTATCTCTCAAGAGCCGTCATCGATCTAAAGGGGATCTATTTCGGTATGGCCGACGTGTTTCCCTTTGAGATGGAGATGAAGAAAAGACGGTCGTATCTGGGGTACAGGGAGGTGGAGGTCAGCGAGGAGGTGCTTTTCTATCCGGAAGGGGGGAGACTGAGAGGTCATGAGTTCCATTATTCAGAGATCAAAGGCGGGACAGACAGCGTTGCTATGGAACAAAAAGGCATCTCTTGCGTATACAGGGTTCTTAACAAGCAAGGTGATGAGATAAAGGCGGAGGGATACAGAAGGTCAAATACCCTGGCAAGCTATATACACATCCATTTTGGAAGCAGTAAGCACTTAAGGGAAGGAGTCAGGGCGTTCATTAAAAAACTGAAAGAGGTTATTTGACATGGAGAAGATTTTTATTGTTTCCGAAGCCAAGGAAAGCGGCTATCGCGAGAGTATCGGCAGTATTGAAGAGACATTGCATCTTTGTTTGCATCAAGACTGTGATGGCGATTGTGTAAACACAATATTCCTGGATGGGGATGACGGCAGTTTTTTTGACCGTCTGGATGGTTACCTCGATAAGGGGACGGGGAGGGCGGTCTTCTTTCCCGTACTCACGGAGGGTGAGAGGATAAACGACCTGATCGGCAAGGCCATGGAGCGGTTTCCCGGGGTGGAATTCCGTTCTTCCGGCTCAGAGGATTTTCTTGGAATTATCCGGCAGCTAAGGAATGAGACCCTAATGCCGGAGGAGATAGAAAAGAGGAGTTTTGCCATTCTCTCCGAAGAGGCTGAGCTGAACGCTCTATCCCATGAAGAACAGGCCGTAATTAAAAGGGTTGTACATGCAACGGCTGATTTCGGTTTCATCAGAAACATTGCGTTGCACCGTGATGCCATCGAACATGGAATCACGATGATCAGGGAGGGAAAGGATATCCTCACGGACATCGAGATGGTAAGGACCGGGGTTAACGGCAGAACACTTAAGAGGTTTGGCGGCAGGGTCATATGCGGGTTATCCGGACTCGATGCGGAAAGATATTCAGTGCCGGGTCAGACCCGGTCGGAGACGGCAATCGAGTTGATGTTCAAAGAAAACACCAATATCGGAATTGTTGCGGTTGGTAATGCGCCAACGGCTTTATTAAAGGTTATCGAGATCCTCAACAGGAACGGGTCGGATGCTGCTTTTCCCCTGGTTATAGGGGTTCCCGTCGGTTTTGTAAAGGCCCTTGAGTCGAAGATACTGCTTTCATTACAGCGGTTTCCATTCATTACAAATATATCGAGAAAGGGGGGCACCCCTGTTGCCGTTGCCGTTGTTAATGCCTTGTTAAAACTCGCAGATGAGCGGGGAGACAAACATTGAGTCAAGCTATCAGACCAAGGGCCGGGGCTTTCGGCAAGGTGCATTGTAAGCAGAGACCCGGTGGAACCCCTGCCGTTTGACACTTTTATGAGTTATCTGTTTAAATAGAAATGCCTGATTAAAGGAGTTTCCTTTTCAGGCACGGACAGATGCGTGGAAGAGGGGTGAGCCGTATGGCAATTCCCCCGCTGCCCCGCAGCCGTGAAGGGAACGAAAACCCGAAAAAAGCCACTGGTAAACTGTTCAAGCGGTTTAAACTGTTAGAACCGTATGAGCCGTTGCCGGGAAGGCGGGTGAGTAGGAGAGAGTGACGGTTTAACCCGTAACTCACAATTGTCTCATCGCCCTGAGCCGGAAGACCCATCCGTCCGGAAATCCTCGAGGGAGGTGTGCGCTATGAGTGCCTTTATTCCTGCCAAAAAATCTTTTACCTGTTCCTTTTCACTCTCTCTAACCGGACTGCCGTAAATTTCCGTTTGGAAGCTGAGTTAGCCATTCAGCAGACTGTTGCCGCTTCCTGCCGGGAGCCTGCAGCCCTGCTGTAACTTAATTCTTTTGTTCATCCGGGTAACGGATGGTAAGACTTCTGACCGGGGGTGAGTATGTTCAGGTACATCCAGAAGAGGGATGAAAAGACCGTAGAGTTCAATGCAGCAAAGATCACAAATGCAATTGCAAAGGCCGGTGCGGCAACTGGTGAGTTCGATCACGATGTTGCCGGACGCCTGACAATCAGGGTGTTGAACCTGGCAGCCCAGATTATAGGCAGCGGGGTTCCCACTGTCGAGGCGATCCAGGATATAGTGGAAGAGGTGCTCCTGTCCTCAGTTTACCGCAGGACGGCCAAGGCTTATATACTCTACCGGGAGCAGCATGCCAGGATCAGGGAGGTCACAACAAAGGCGGATATCGACCTCGTAGATCATTACCTGAAACAGATAGACTGGAAGGTAAACGAAAACAGTAACATGGCCTTCTCACTCCAGGGGCTGAACAACTACATCTCCTCTGAGATCAGCAAGATCTACTGGCTGAACAAGATATACCCCCCGGAGATAAGGCAGGCCCATCTCGATGGTGACTTTCATATCCATGACCTGAACATCCTTTCGGTGTACTGTGTCGGATGGGATCTCTTAGACCTGCTGATGCAGGGGTTCAAGGGTGCGTCAGGGAAGATAGAGAGCAGCCCTGCCAGGCATTTCCGCAGCGCCCTCGGCCAGGTCGTGAACTTCTTCTATACCCTGCAGGGAGAGGCTGCGGGTGCACAGGCATTCTCAAACTTCGACACACTCCTGAGCCCGTTCATAAGATACGACGGGCTGGGTTACAGGGAGGTCAGGCAGGCCCTGCAGGAGTTTATATTTAATATCAATGTCCCTACAAGGGTCGGGTTCCAGACCCCTTTTACAAACATCACCCTTGATTTAACGGTTCCCGGAAATTTTGCCGGCCAGCCCGTTGTTATAGGCGGGATGCTGCAGGAGGAGACCTACATGGACTTCCAGGAGGAGATGGACCTCTTTAACAGGGCCTTCCTGGAGGTGATGCTGGAGGGTGATGCAAAGGGCCGGGTCTTTACCTTCCCGATCCCCACCTACAATATCACGAAGGATTTTGACTGGGAAAACCCGAACCTCGATATCCTGTGGAAGGTGACCGCCAAGTACGGTATTCCCTATTTTTCGAACTTTATAAACTCTGATATGAAGCCTGAAGACGCCCGTTCCATGTGCTGCAGGCTGAGGCTCGACAACCGCGAATTACAGAAGAGAGGGGGCGGGCTCTTTGGGGCAAACCCCTTAACAGGTTCCATAGGCGTGGTCACTATCAATATGCCGAGGCTCGGATATTCAGCCGGTGATGCAGTGGAATTTATTACCCTCCTGGAGAGGCTGATGATCCTTGCCAGGGAGAGCCTCGAGATAAAGCGGAAGATCCTGGAGAAGTTCACTGAAGGCAATCTCTACCCCTATGCAAAGTACTACCTCAGGAGTGTCAAGAAGAGGTTTGATGAGTACTGGAAGAACCACTTCTCCACGATCGGCCTTATAGGGATGAACGAGGCATGTCTGAATCTCTTCAACAAGGGAATCGACTCTCGGGAGGGACATGCCTTTACACTCAGGGTGATGGACTTTATGAGGGATAAACTGCTGGAGTTTCAGGAAGAGACCGGCAACAGCTATAACCTCGAGGCCACACCCGCAGAGGGGACGTCGTACAGGCTGGCAAAGGCCGACAAGGAAAGATTTCCGGATATCGCCTCTGCCAACGAGGTTCAATACCGCACACTCGATGCAGAACCCTTTTATACGAATTCCACACAACTGCCCGTGGATTTCACCGACGATATATTCGAGGTCCTCAAACGCCAGGACATGATACAGAAGAGATATACAGGGGGAACGGTACTGCATCTCTTTATCGGCGAGAAGATAGAAGATACCACAGCGCTGAAGAGGCTTATAAAGACGGTCTGTGAGCAGTATCATCTTCCGTACTTTACCATCACCCCTACATTCAGCGTATGCCCTGTGGACGGATACATCGCAGGAGAGTTTGCCGAGTGTCCACGCTGTCATGAGGAAACAGAGATTTATTCCCGCATAGTGGGCTACCTGCGTCCCTTAAAGCAGTGGAACAGGGGCAAGAAGGAAGAGTTCAGGACCCGGAAGGAGTTTGAGCTGGTATGACGATCGGAGGTCTTCAGAGGGTTTCCTTAATAGATTATCCTGAGAAAATCAGCGCTATTGTCTTTATGCAGGGCTGTAATTTCAGGTGCCCCTACTGCCATAACCGGGAGCTTGTCCATCCGCATTTGTTTAAAGAATCGATACCGGAAAATGAAATCCTCTCCTTTCTTGAGCATAGAAAGGGGTTGCTGGAAGGAGTGGTTGTGACAGGAGGCGAGCCCCTCCTTCAGTCTGATCTCGATGGTTTCCTCCGGGAGGTTAGGGCAATGGGCTACCAGATAAAGCTGGATACAAACGGCTCAGAGCCGGACCGGCTTGAGGGGCTATTGGAAAATGGCCATATTGATTATATAGCGATGGACTATAAGGCCCCGCTCAGGGCTTACGGGAGGGTCACCGGTGTTGAGATCGATAAAGAGAGAATAGTCCGGTCCATAGAAATGATAACAGGAAGCGGACTCCCCTACGAGATGAGGACAACTGTTTACAATGGATTGGGCATGACTAACATCCTTGATATGATGATGGAGTTACGGTCCATGAATGTGGAGGGTTATTTCCTGCAGGTCTTCAAGCCTTTTTCAGGATGCAACGAAGACCTTTCTCCGGTATACCTGGATATTGAGTACCTGTATGAAAATCTCATGTATAGGTTCTGGAAATACGGTATCAGAAATATTAAAAAGGAGACACATGAATATGCTGGTCATAGGTGAAAAGATAAATGTACTTACCAATATCGTATATGAGAGTATAGTTTCTAAAGACCTTTCTCCGATTGTAAGCCTTGCCATCCAGCAGGTTGAATCAGGCGCAGAGGCACTGGATGTAAACATTGGCCCGGACATCGCCGGTGGAGAGCAGGCCATGAAAGAACTGGTCGGGGTTATCCAGCAAAATGTGGATGTGCCGCTTTGCCTTAATGGAACGCCCGGGATGATACAGGCGGGACTCGGGGTTCACAGGGGAAGGGCAATAATAAACGGAGTTACCGGCGATAGGGAGAGAATGGGGCGACTACTGTTGCTTGCAGGTGAGTTCAATGCAGGTATTATAGGCATGGCACTTCCGGAAAGGGGATATGCAAGCGATGTAAATGAGAGGTGCAGCATTGCGATGGATATCGTTGAGGAGGCTGATAGGCAAGGGATTATGCCGTCTGACATCTACCTTGACCCCGTACTTGCTTCGTTCTCAATGGACCCTGCAGCACTCACCGAGGCATCCGGCACCGTACGTCTCTTTAAAGAGACCTTCCCGGGAACAAAGACCCTGGTGGGATTGAGCAATATCTCACAGGGACTGAAAGGGCAAAATAGGTCCATTATGAACAGTTCCGCCCTTGGAGTGCTGGTAGGAGCAGGTCTCGATGCTGCGATACTGAATCCGCTTGACAGACTGGTTGTGAAGACGGCAAAGACCATGAACCTCCTGTGCGCAGGCGGTATATACTGTGATGCCTATCTCTGCGGGTAGGGCCAGGCCGTGACCGGAAAGAAACTGAGAAAAAGGACGCTTAATGTAGTGTTGATGGAACTGGTTTTTCTATTGACACTGTTGACCGGGGTATTTCCATATTCGGCATTGTCCGAAACAGGGGAAGAAATATCTAAGGGTGACTCTAACAGGATAGTGATTACTGCGGAGGATATCAGGAGGATGAATGTCCGTTCCATTGTAGAGCTATTGAATCACCTCCCAGGAGTCAGTGCAGGTGAATCCGTGGTTCGCATCAGGGGATCTTCAATGGTAAAGGTATTGCTTGATGGACGGCCGATTAATGACCCCTTATCCGGTCACCGGGGCATTAAATGGAATCTCGTTCCCTTCAATGCCGTTAAGGAGGTAGTGGTATACAAGGGGGAAGGAAGTGTTGTCTTTGGTGAAAACACCACAGGAGGGGTAATCAGTATAACCACTGAGAAAACAGGGGACTCTCGTGGAAACATCGAGATATCAGCGGGTAATCTGGACACCTCAAGATTTAATCTCGATTATTATCGGAATATAAGTCTCTTTGGTGCCGGTATATCTCTGGCTTGGGAAAAGACAGGTGGCTACAGAGTAAACGGGGACAAAGACAAGAAAAAAATGGGGCTGA
>VAPE01001249.1_pt1 | contig 43370 bp, 39 predicted proteins | sample 3393911 | NCBI WGS metagenome assembly VAPE01 (sample SAMN08290436, study PRJNA428436) | hydrothermal vent metagenome | isolation source: Deep-sea hydrothermal vent chimney | place: Atlantic Ocean: South-mid Altantic Ridge
AGAGAAGGTGTGACGAAGTGACGAAGAGAAGGTGTGACGAAGTGACGAAGAGACGAAGAGACATGATAACCTAATGACCAATTATCACATTAGCACATTATCACATTAGCACATTATCACATTAGCACATTATCACATTAACACATTATCACATTAGCACATTAACACATTAGCACATTATTTCATACCTTGCAAGGTCAAAAAATCAAATACCAATTATGAACGAAGACTTTCTCTATTACCTGTGGAAGTACCACCTGCCGGGAAAAACGATGATGGGCAGCAAAAAAGAAACTATTTTCATCAAGCATCCCGGTCAACAAAATGCGGACAGCGGCCCCGATTTCTTCAATGGCTCCATCAAAATTGATGACACACTTTGGGCAGGGAATATCGAGATACACACCAAATCTTCCGACTGGTACCGCCACGGACATCAAAACGACCTGCACTACGACAACATTATTTTGCATGTGGTTTATGAAAATGACCGGCCTGTACGCCGGAAAAGCGGAGCGCTTATTCCCACGCTGCTGCTGAAAGATAAATTCGACGAAAAGCTGTTTGAAAAATACCGGGGATTCCTGCTTTCAAAACAATGGATACCCTGCCGGGACGATATCGTGAAAGCCGGCCATTTTGAAATTCTGAGTTGGTTGCACCGACTTGCCATCGAACGGCTGGAACGAAAAGCAACAGAAATTGAGCAAATGCTGCACGAGAGTAAAAACGATTTCAGAGAGATATTCTACCGGAAACTGTTGCGTAGCTATGGCTTTAAAACCAACTCCGAGGCTTTTGAGCAACTGTCCTTGTCTCTGCCTTTTTCCATACTGGCGAAACACAAATACCATTTGCCGCAGCTCGAAGCGCTCCTTTTTGGACAGGCCGGCATGTTACAGGAAAACTTCAGTAATGAATATCCTCAGCAGTTACAGGCTGAATATCAGTTCCTGTCGCAGAAATACGGGCTCAAAGCTATGCAGCCCGAAGCATGGAAATTTATGCGGATGCATCCCCAAAATTTCCCAACCATCCGCATAGCTCAGTTTGCCCATCTTTTTTGTCGCTCAACGGCGCTCTTGCAGAAAATTCTTGAGGCAGAAAAGCTTACCGACATCATTAGTCTGCTACAAACCGAAGCTTCCGGATACTGGCTTACGCATTTCCGTTTTGACAAATCCGGTACATCCAAACCAAAAAAGATGGGAAAGCCATCGCTTCAGCTCATACTTATCAACACCATTATCCCCTTCGTTTTTGTTTACGGAAAACGTACCAACCGGCAGCCTCTCTGCGAAAAAGCAGTGGACTGGCTGACCGCCCTGCCACCGGAGAAAAATTATATCACACGTAATTTCAGCCTGTTAGGAGTAAAACCGGAAAATGCCATGCAATCACAAGCACTCATTCAGCTGAAGACATTTTATTGCCAAAACAAGCAGTGTTTACGTTGTGCTGTTGGTCATCAACTGTTGAAGACTACCCGTTTTTAACAACATTAGACCATTTTATTTTCAATTGGAAATCATTACCTTTGCACGCTAATATTTAAATGCTAATAATAAATGAAAAAGACAGCATTAAACGCCATACATCGTCAAATGGGAGCAAAAATGGTGGAATTCGCCGGCTGGGATATGCCGGTACAGTTTGAAGGAATAAGCATCGAACACACAACCGTTCGTACCAAACTGGGTGTTTTTGACGTATCACACATGGGCGAATTTTGGGCTGAAGGCCCTCACGCTTTTGCACTGGTTCAAAAAGTTACCACCAACGACGTGGCTACACTAACAAATGGAAAAGTTCAGTACAGTTGCTTCCCCAACGGCAAAGGTGGCATTGTGGACGATTTGCTTGTTTACCGTTTCAATGCCGAAAAATATCTGCTGGTGGTGAATGCTGCCAACATCGACAAGGACTGGGCACACATCAACAGCCAAAACGATGTTCATGCCCACCTCACCAATGTATCCAATGAGGTCTCTCAGCTTGCCATTCAAGGGCCGCTGGCGCTAAAAGCCATGCAAAAGCTGACCAAAGAAAGTGTAGAAGACATGGAATATTACACTTTCAAAGTGATTGAATTTGCCGGTGTTCCTGACATCATTTTTTCCACTACCGGATATACCGGCTCGGGCGGCTGTGAAATTTACATCCCCAACGACCAGGCCGAAAATATTTACAAAGCTGTTCTGGAAGCCGGAGAAGAGTTCGGAATGAAGCCTATTGGCCTCGGTGCCCGCGACACCCTGCGCCTCGAAGCCGGCTTTTGCCTTTACGGCAACGACATTGATGATACCACCTCCCCCATTGCTGCCGGCCTGGGATGGATTACCAAATTTACCGATGGCAATGATTTCATCGACCGTCCCCTGTTTGAAAGCCAGAAAACCAACGGCGTTCCCCGTCGCTTAAAAGGATTTGTGATGGTTGACAAAGGTATTCCCCGCCATGGATATGAGGTAGTTAACGCTGCAGGCAACGTAATCGGACAAATTACCTCAGGAACCATGTCGATTATGTTGCACAAAGGTATCGGCATGGCATACATTGATAAACCTTACTGGAAAGAAGGCTCCGAAATTTATATCAAAGTACGCAACAAACAATTAAAAGCCGTGGTAACCCGGCCGCCTTTTTATAAGGCATAGGCTGCCGTTTTTATGTCGCCGAAAAAGACCATAGAAGTTATTCTTGCCCCCCGGTTGTTTTCTAATATTTCAACCCGGAAACCTTATGTCGTCGTGGTAACGGATGTTTTCCGTGCCACCACTTCCATTTGTGCCGCCCTCGACTATGGTGTAAAAGCCATTATCCCCGTGAAACGTATCCGCCATGCCCGTTTTCTCGGAAGGCTGGGATATATCGTGGCAGCAGAACGCGGCGGCAGCAAAGTGAAATTTGCCCATCTCGACAATTCAGCTACTTCATTTTTCCATTCCATATTTAAAGGTAAGGAGATTGTTTATTCCACCACCAACGGCACCAAAGCCATCAAAATGGCCTCTTCGGCTTCTGAAATTGCTATTGGTAGTTTTGTGAACCTCAATGCATTGGCCGAATGGCTTAACCGGCAGGACAAAAATGTGATTATCCTGTGTGCCGGCTGGAAAAATAGAATCAACATGGAAGACAGCCTTTTTGCCGGAGCTCTGTCAGAAATTCTTATGAATCAATACGGTTTTGTCACCGATTGCGATTCCGCGAAGATGGCACTGGATCAGTGGGATATGGCCAAAGGCGATCTTTTGGGATATATCGACAAATCCGCTCACCGTAACCGTCTGCGTAACCTGATCTCCGACAGGCTTCTGAAATACACGTTCACGCTGAATTCCAGCAAGGTAGTGCCTGTTTTAAAAAGATACAAAATAGTACCCGCCAAAGATTAATAACGGTATTTGCCCTTCCACTTGTTTTTCAGCGATTTCCGCATATCTTGCTCCCTTGGGTTGTTGCCCGGTTCAAAAAGTGTGTTTCCACTGATTTCATCCGGAAGGAATTCCAAATCCACAAAATTGCTTTCATATTCGTGGGCATAGCGGTAATTATTTCCATAACCCATATCCTTCATAAGACCGGTGGGTGCGTTACGTAAGTGCAACGGCACCGGCAGGCTTCCGGTTTTCTTCACCAGCGATTGTGCTTTTTTAATGGCAGTATAAGCCGCATTACTTTTGGGAGAAGCAGCCAGATAAATGGCTGTTTGCGAAAGGATTATCCTACTTTCAGGCCAACCGATTTTACTCACGGCATCAAAACAGGTGTTAGCAAGCAAAAGTGCGTTGGGGTTGGCATTGCCGATGTCCTCCGAGGCAAGAATCAACATGCGGCGGGCGATAAATTTCGGATCTTCCCCGGCTTCCACCATACGTGCCAGCCAATAAACTGCTGCGTTGGGATCGCTGCCCCGCAACGACTTGATAAAAGCCGAAATAATGTCGTAATGCATCTCGCCCTTTTTGTCGTACATCACAAGGTTTTCCTGGATGGTACGACTCAAATTTTCGTTATTGAGAACCAGCTTTTCAGCACCTCTTTTCTCCTGTTCCACAAAAAGTTCCAGCGCGTTGTAAAGTTTCCGGGCATCACCACCCGAGAGGTGCAACAAAGCCTCCGTCTCCTCAACTTCAACAGGTATCCCGTGTTGTTCTGACAGCAGTTTCACCGCTTTTCCTGTCAGTATTTCCAAATGCTTTTTTTCCAGCGGTTTCAAAACATACACCTGGCATCGCGACAAGAGCGGCGAAATCACCTCAAACGAAGGGTTTTCGGTGGTGGCTCCGATGAGTGTGATAATCCCTTTCTCCACAGCACTCAGCAGTGAATCCTGTTGTGATTTGCTAAAACGATGAATTTCATCAATAAAAAGAATGGCATCGCCGGCATATTGCGAAGCCGACTCGATGATTTTACGCACATCTTTCACCCCGGCGCTTACCGCGTTCAGCGTGTAAAACGTCAGGCTGTGCTGCTCGGCAATGATATGCGCCAAAGTCGTTTTTCCCACCCCCGGCGGGCCCCAAAGAATCATCGATGGGATATTTCCCGATATAATCACCTTGCGCAAAATGCCCCCTTTGCCTACCAGCTCTTCCTGTCCGATAAACTCATCCAGCGTACGGGGACGCAATTGCTCTGCTAACGGAATGGCCATATCATACTTTTGTTTGTCTGACAAAAATAAGGTAATTTTTTCCTAATTTTGCTCCTTCAAAAAAAGCTACGTAACATGATTGAATCCAAACTGGCGGAAGCCCTGACAAAAGCGGTAAATACGCTGTATAAGCAAGAGGTGCAACCGGATATTTTCCAGATACAAAAAACACGTCCCGAATTTGAAGGCGACCTTACCATTGTGGTCTTTCCGCTGCTGCGCTTGTCGCACAAAGCACCCGAAGCTACCGCTAACGAGCTGGGACAGTGGTTAATGGGACAGCTGGAGGAGATTACCAGATACAATGTCATCAAAGGCTTCCTTAACCTGGAAATTTCTGATGCCTACTGGCTTTCTTTTTTCAAATCGGCATCGGGTAATGAGAAATTCGGCTTTAAACCGCAGCAGGATGAACCGCCCGTGGTCATAGAGTACTCCTCTCCCAACACCAACAAGCCGCTGCACCTCGGCCACATTCGCAATAACCTGTTGGGCTGGTCGGTAGCAGAAATTCTGAAAGCCGATGGGAAAAAAGTAATGAAAGTGAACCTCGTAAATGACAGGGGAATCCATATCTGCAAATCAATGCTGGCCTGGCAAAAATGGAGTAATGGCAATACACCGGAAAGCTCCGGACAAAAAGGCGACAAGCTGGTGGGCGGTTATTACGTGCTTTTTGACAAAAAATACAAAGAACAAATTGCCGGACTCGTGAAACAAGGCATGGATGAGAAAGAGGCAGCTCAAAAGGCGCCGCTCATCCTCGAAGCCAAAGAGATGCTGGTGAAATGGGAAGCCGGCGATGAAGAAGTGCTGAAACTCTGGAAAGAGATGAACAGCTGGGTTTATGCTGGTTTCGACATAACCTACAAACGCATGGGAGTGGGTTTTGATAAGATTTACTACGAATCGGATACTTATCTGCTCGGCAAAATACTGGTAAAAGAAGGGCTGGAAAAAGGAGCCTTTTATAAAAAAGAAGATGGCTCTGTGTGGTGCGACCTCACCGGTGAAGGCCTGGACGAGAAGCTATTACTCCGCGCCGATGGTACTTCCGTTTACATGACACAGGACATGGGAACAGCCCAACTGCGCTACAACGATTACCATCCGCAAAAATTGATTTATGTGGTGGGTAATGAACAGAATTATCATTTTCAGGTACTGAAAGGTATTCTTAAAAAACTGGGGAGAAACTGGGCGGAAGGTATCTATCATCTCTCATACGGCATGGTGGAACTGCCATTTGGCAAGATGAAATCGCGCGAAGGAACCGTGGTGGATGCTGATGATCTGATGGAAGAAATGACCAACACAGCCCGAAAAACTTCGGAGGAACTGGGAAAATTTGACGATTTCACTCCTGAAGAGTCGGCACAGCTGTATGAAATGATTGGTATGGGGGCACTGAAATATTTCATCTTGAAAGTGGATCCGAAAAAAACCATGCTTTTCAATCCGGAGGAGTCCATCGACTTCAATGGAAACACCGGATCATTTATCCAATATACTCACGCCCGCATTCGTTCTGTTCTCCGCAAAGCCAATGCCGAAGGTGTCGTGCCGGAAGAAAAAAATCTTTCTGGCATTTTTCTGGAAAAGAAAGAAAAAACACTTTTAAAACTGCTCTATGACTTTCCACAGGTCGTCAATGCTGCTGCCGAAGCATACAGCCCGGCACAAATGGCCAATTATAGCTACGAGCTGGCCAAAGAGTTCAACCAGTTTTACCACGATCACTCCATTCTGAAAGAGGAAGATACCGCTAAGCGTGATTTCCGGGTGTCGTTATCCGGTTTCACCTCACAGGTACTGAACTCAGCCATGGGGTTGCTGGGTATTCAGCTCCCCGAGCGGATGTAGGAGAGAAAGCCTGGAGACTGGCAGACAGTTGTCATTTGGTTGCCAACAGTTGCTATTCCGGCATCAGGTTGAAATACTTATTCATGCGCCCCACCGTTCCGGTAACAGAGTGGAACTATTTTTCACAACCTGTCGATGAGGTTTTGTATGACTATAATCGGGCTATCACCTACTACCGGCCTTCACAACCTCCGCAACAAAAGTTAGCGGTCTGCCTTAAAAAGTCGTATCTTTGCAGGACAAAAACAGATTGTCATGCGTTTAGTTTTTTTCAGAACCCCGAAGGCTAAGAAGTTTGGTTACCAGCCAAGGTATTACGATGCCAAAAAAGAGGAATGGGAACGCAGAAAAGCCGAGTTGGGATACCAGGCCAAGCTAACCAAAGAGGAGCAACTGCGGCTGAGAATGTCGGGACGTTGGCAAAAAGACGTAGTGACCGGCAACAGAAGAGCAAGACGTTTGCTCTCCTATTTTATTTACACGGCCTTTATTCTGGGCAGCATTTACGTGATACTTTTTACCAACCTTGTTGAGAATTTTCTGACTCTGTTTGGCCTCGTATCCAAATAAGTAATCACGGGCTATGTCTAATATTATCAAACTCCTCCCCGACTCTGTTGCTAACCAGATTGCTGCCGGTGAAGTCATCCAGCGTCCGGCTTCAGCGGTGAAAGAGTTGCTCGAGAACGCCGTAGATGCAGGAGCTTCCGAAGTAAACCTCATCATCAAAGACGCCGGAAAAACCCTGATTCAGGTTACCGACAACGGCTGTGGTATGTCGGCCGTGGACATGCGCATGTGTTTCGAGCGCCATGCCACTTCCAAGATTCAAAAAGCCGAAGACCTGTTTGCCATCCACACACTGGGTTTCCGTGGTGAAGCCATGGCCTCCATTGCCGCCATAGCCCACGTAGAAGCCAAAAGCCGGCTCCATGAAGAAGAGTTGGGTACCTGCTTGCGCATCGAAGGTTCCAAAGTCATCAGTCAGGAGCCGTGCCCGTGTAAAGCCGGAACAACCATCTCCATAAAGAATCTGTTTTTTAATGTCCCGGCCCGGCGTAACTTTTTGAAATCGGACACAGCGGAAACGCGCCATATTCTTGAAGAGTTTAACCGTGTCGTGCTAATTCATCCCGAAATTGCGTTTTCGCTGACACACAATAGTAAGCTGGCATACAAGCTGCCCGGAACTACTGAAAAATCACGTATTGTGGGTATTTTCGGAAAAGTATATGACGAGCGCCTGCTGCCGGTAGAACAAAAAACCGACCTGGCACATATTAAAGGTTTCATCGTCAAACCACAATATGCCAGAAAGACTCGTGGCGAACAGTATTTCTTTGTAAACCAGCGGTTTATCAAACATCCTTATCTTAACCATGCAGTTACCAATGCTTTCAGCGAGTTGCTGCCGGCGGATGCTTTTCCCTCCTATTTTATCCACATAGAAGTGGATCCGTCCGATATTGACGTGAACATCCACCCCACCAAAACGGAGGTGAATTTTAAAGATGCCCGGTATATCTATGCTATCTTACACGCTGCCGTCAAACAATCCATCGGTGTTCATAACCTGATACCGACCATAGATTTTAACATAGATCCGGAGCTGAATACCACGCTGGGAATGCCCGCTACGGGTGACATCAAACAACCAGGTATTCATTACAACCCCGATTACAACCCTTTTGAAGCGGACAAAAGTAAACAGGGAACACAGTTTCCGAATTTTAACAAGGAAAAGAAATACCAGGACTGGCAAAAAATTTTCCAGCCTGAAACCGGGCAAGCCGAAAAGGAACCAGGCGAACAAACGGAACTGACATCCTCTCAGGAGGAGCAACCAGGCACTTTTTTTCAGATACATCTCAAATATATTGCTTGTAACGTGCGTTCAGGACTAATGCTTATCAACCAGCACAGGGCACATCAGCGCATTTTGTATGAATATTATCTGGAGTTGCTTGCCGAACGCCGGCAGGCATCGCAGCAACAGCTTTTTCCACAGGATTTTCCCTTCTCAGCGGGTGACCTGTCCATATTGAAAGAGATGGAAGAGATGCTGGGACGGCTGGGCTTTGTATTTGAAGATTTCGGCGACAACCGCATTGTGGTAAAAGGTATCCCTGAAAATTTCGACAGCGACAACATCCGGGAAACGCTGGAACGGATTGTGGAAGACTATAAAAAACAACACAACCAACCCGGTATGGACAATACCATAAGGCTGGCCGGTGCGCTTGCATCACAGCTGTCCATAAAACAGGGAACTGCGCTGAACAACGAACAGATGACTTATCTTTTCAATAATCTGTTTACCTGCAAATTACCCGAGCAGGCACCGGATGGTTCACGCACTCTCAGCATTATTCCTTTGGAAAAGCTGGAACAATTTTTGAAAGGGTAAAAAAATTAATAAACGAAACTATGCAAAGTTATAGTCCATCAGGATTCAAAATATTACCACCGGTTGTTAAAAACCTGATTATCATCAACACACTATTTTTTCTTGCTACGCTGGCACTGAGGAGATTCCATATCGACCTTATCAGCATCCTCGGCCTTCATTACCCCGGCGCTTCAGGATTCAGAATTTACCAGTTTGCTACTTACATGTTTATGCACGGCGGCTGGGCACATATCTTCTTTAACATGTTTGCACTCTGGATGTTCGGAAATTTAATTGAAAATGTGTGGGGAGGGAAGAAATTTCTCATTTTCTATTTGCTAACCGGTTTGGGTTCCGGCATAGTCTATATTTTCTGGATTCATTTTTCACTCGGAAAAAATCTTGATATGCTCAATGCCATCATATCCCACCCAACGGTACCGGCTGTGGAAGCTTATTTCCACGAGTATGGTTTTCGATTGAATGAGCTGACCACCGCCCTATCGCAAAGCGACCTCAATCTGTTTAACCACAACATGACCCTTCTCGCCAGCGGTTCAGCGGCACCGACAGACATACAGCAGATCATTAGTTTCCTTTCGACATATAAAGCTGAAATGATAAACGAAATGGTTGTCATCGGCGCTTCGGGAGCTATTTTCGGCCTGCTACTCGCTTTCGGCATGATGTTTCCCAATATGCTTATTTATCTCTATTTTGCCATTCCCATCAAGGCTAAATGGTTTGTTATCGGTTATGGATTGATTGAACTTTTCTCAGGCATCAGAAACAAGCCGGGCGACAATGTGGCACACTTTGCCCACATTGGCGGGATGCTGGTAGGATTTTTGATTATCATGTACTGGAAAAAGAAAGGCCATCTTTTTGGCCAGGAGATGTAAAATAAAAGATTATGCAGGGATACTATAGACAGCCGCAAAACACAAATGAGTTTATCAAACGTATTTTTCTGGGGAAAAATGTTCTGTCGCGTCTGATTCTCATCAACACTGTCATTTTTCTACTGACAGCTGTAGTTCACCTTGTTACATGGCTTTCAGGTATTCCCGAACAATCCAACCTCACTCTTTTGGGGAGTTATCTTGCCCTGCCTTCCGGTCTGTCCCAGCTCGCATCAAAGCCCTGGACACTCTTTACTTACATGTTTTTGCACGAAGGCTTTTTGCACTGGCTGTTCAACATGATCATGCTCTATTTTGGGGGTATTCTGTTTACCGAATATTTAAGCCAGCGAAAGCTGCTGATGACCTATCTGTTTGGGGGTCTGGCGGGAGCCGTTTTCTTTGTGCTTGCCTTTAATTTTTTCCCTGCATTTGCCGCTATCCGTCAAAATGCTGTAGCACTGGGGGCTTCCGCCTCAATTCTCGCTATTATTGTTGCCATATCGACTTATGTCCCCGATTACACGGTTCATCTCTTTCTGTTGGGAAAAGTAAAACTGAAATGGATTGCGGTAGCTTTCGTCTTGTTGGATCTTTTGAGTATTCCCTCCAATAACCCCGGTGGCCATATTGCCCATATCGGAGGTGCCCTCTGGGGCTTTGTGTGGGCACTGTCATTACGGAGAGGTAATGATTTTCTTCGTATTTTTGATGGGATTAAAATGCCGGAAATAGATCCTAAAAAGAGAAAATATAGAAAATTCGACACCTCACGACCAGTTTCCGGACATCCCTTTACAGATGAAGAATATAACCGGAAAAGAGCTGCCAGTCAGGCTGAAATAGATAAAATTCTGGATAAAATTTCCAAATCGGGATATTCGAGCCTGACAAAGGCGGAAAAAGAATTATTGTTCAAATCAAGCAACAAAAGTTAATCGAGCAGGAACGACAATTCTCTTTTCTGCCGTTAGCAAAAAAATATTTTCATATTTCTATACCTTATTTATGGAAACAATCATTGGTTACGTTGTTATTTTTGGTTTTGGTATCCTGTTAGCTGCCTTTTTTTTGTTCAGGAAAGATAAGGAAATGTTACTCCCCATTACCGAACAAGCCTATCCCCAACTTATCATGGCTGTTCTTATCAAGAAAGAAAATCGTCAGGTAACCGAAATTATCCTCCAGCTCAAAACATTAAAAAAGACCTTGCAAGTCAGTGGTTTTCATCTTGAACTAACCAATGAGCACCATGACAAAGAAACTGTGGATATAAAACCCATTATGGAAATGGCTAATGAAACCCTGGAACTCCAGGCTGGCCAGTCTTTTCGGTATTCCATTCCTTTTCGGTCATTGGAGACTTTGCTGAGTAACCAACCCGAATCCTATGACAGGTTTCGCTTTGTTGTTGTAACTTCAGAAAATAAGAAATTCAAATCGTACGCATTGGCGCTAAATACACGCTGGGGACTGTTCAAACAGGATTCCGGCAGGTATAACTGATTTGTATTTCCTCTTTTGCCACAATCCTTCCCTAAAAGGGAACTTTTCCATCCTGGTAATTGCTATTCATCACTGGTTGTAAACACTTTATATATTATGGCCTGAATATTGTAATTGGAAACTTTAATTAAAAACAAAACCAGAACTGATTAGTTTCAAAATAATATGGCAACAAACTCAGCCAAAAAGGCAAATCACAGCAATAAGGTAAGCACCGATAAAGAAAAGGAGTTCAGTAAGAATATTCAACTCATTCAAGCTCGTGAAAAGAACTTGAGAAATATGAAAACCGACATGGGTAGGTTAGACAACGAAATTGAAAAAGCCGAGCAGCTAAGAGCACAGTTTTTATCCAATGTAAGCCATGAAATCAAGACACCTTTAAACAGCATCTTAAGTGCCACTATTCTGTTGCAACAGAAGTCACTCGATGCTGAAACAGCAGAATTGGTGGATACCATTCACCATTCCGGGCAATACTTATTCACCTTGCTGAACGACATACTTGATTATTACAAAGTATCTTCGCACCAGCTAAACCTCGACCACATTAATTTCGGGCTGAGAAACGAGCTGGAAGAGATCTATAAAATTTTTGAAAAAAAGGGAAAAGAAAAGGGTATTGAAATGCAGCTGAAGGTCCAAAAGAACATTCCCGGTTTTTTGGTTGGCGACCCCACACGAATGAAACAGGTTCTTGCCTGTCTTCTGGACAATGCGATAAAGTTCACGCCCTCCAACAGAAAAGTTTCTTTAAGTATAAAGCCCGTCTCTTTTAAAAACGGGGAACATGAAATTAGCTTCTCTATATGCGATAACGGAGTTGGCATAAGAAATAAAGACAAAAAAAATATATGGAAGAGCTTCAATATGGGCGATATGTCGCTAACGCGCGAAAACCAGGGAACAGGACTTGGCCTTACCCTGTCGCACCAGATATGCCGTTTGCTGGGTGGAAAAATGTATTTTGAATCCGAACATGGAAAAGGGAGTGTTTTTACATTTACCATCAAAATGGAAGAGGGGAAGCCACCACAACAAAACAACAACCGGCAACAGAAGATACTGGACATCCTACTGGTGGAAGACAACCTGATAAACCAAAAGCTTACACAGAGAATACTGATGAATCAGGGCTTTCGGGTGGATGTGGCTGACAATGGGAAGATGGCAGTCAAGAAATTCAGCACCCATCATTACGATTTGATTTTCATGGATATACAAATGCCTGTAATGGATGGATTGGAAGCCACAAGGAAAATAAGGGAAATTGAAGTGGCAAATCGCGTGGGCAAAGAGAGAGTAAAAATCATTGCCCTGACGGCCAACTCCCAACAACAGGATAAGGAAAGCTGTCTCGCTGCCGGCATGGATGATTACATTAACAAACCTTTCAATGTGAAAAAGTTCCCAATTATTATAAGTAATCTGCAAGCACATTAATACTGAAGTTGTTAAAAGAGTAAACCTGTATTAACCTCAACTCCTGACAAGTTATCATACATTGGTTTAAGAATTTGGTATATTTGCCCATTGAAAAAAAACATCTTCAACCGGAGCAAAGTCATAGCTTTTTCATCGGCACATTTTGTGCATGATACTTATTCTTCATTTCTTGCGCCCCTGCTCCCGCTTTTGCTCAAAAAATATGGCATCAACCTTGCGGCAGCAAGCTGGCTAAGTCTTCTCCAGCGGATACCTTCACTTTTCAGTATCGTTCTGGGGACATTTGCCCACAAAATCCCCTGGCGTCCTATTATTATCCTTGCCCCATTGGTTACGGCAATTAGCGGCAGCCTGCTTGGCGCAGCTCCCAATATCATATTACTCGGTATTTTACTTTTCACCATTGGCATGAGTGCAGCCGTCTTTCACGTTCCTGCTCCTGTGATAATTAAAATTTTCTCAGGTAACCGTGTCGGAAAAGGGATGAGCTTTTATATGCTTGGGGGCGAAAGTGCCCGTATGTTGGGTCCGTTGCTCATCGTCAGTGCCGTATCCTGGTGGGGACTGGAAGGCACATGGCGGCTGGCTATACCGGCCATAATTGCTACGATTATCCTTTCGCTTACCATTGAAAAAATACCGTATGAAACCATTGACACAAAAGATGTTGCCACACTTAAATGGAAAACCACTTTAAAAAAGTACTCCGGCTTTTTTATTGCACTTACTGTTTACATGCTATTCAGGTCAGTCATGCGGGCTACCCTTTCCACATTCCTGCCAACTTATATGGTCGGGATGAAAGGAAGCAGCCTGATGTATGGAGCATTTTCGCTTTCCATCCTGCAAGCTACAGCTGTGTTGGGGACGTTTGTGTCGGGAAGTATCTCTGACAGAATAGGGCGCTTCAACACGTTACTCGTTTTGGCCGTGGTGTCTCCTTTCTTCATGTTCCTTTTTTTGTGGTCAGGCCCTGCCCTACAGATAATTTCCCTACTGGCACTTGGCTTTGTTTTGGCAGCCTCCACACCTGTCTTGCTGGCGCTGGTACAGGAACAGGGCTCCAACCAGCCCGCTTTAATGAATGGAAGCTTCACCACCATCAATTTTGTCAGCGGAGCACTGTCAGTTTTGGCGGCAGGCTATATTGGGGATGCTATAGGCCTTGTAAAAATGTTCCAAATATCTGGTTATCTTGCATTTATAGCCATACCAGCCGTATTCCTGCTAAAGAAAAAAAGTCGTAACCAACAACAAAATGCTACCACACAAAAGTTTGACTAACGTTATCAACTATTCGTTGTAAATAAGTTTAGTCCGCATGTCTCATGGTATTAAGAAATCCTTTATATTTGCTTTAAAATGGGTATAAATTTGTCTGTCAAATTAACATTGTTCCATTATGAAGAAAAAGATACTTATTATTGATGACGAACTGTCTATACGCATGTTGCTGGAGAACTTTTTAAGCAAGACGTATGAGGTTGTCACCAAAGTCGATGGACTGGAAGGCTTAAAGTATATTGAAGAAGGAAACATTCCGGATTTGGTAGTTGCTGACATTCAAATGCCCAACCTCAACGGGCAGGAATTTCTGGAACAGATAAGAGCCAGTGGTTTTTACAAACACATACCCATCATTGTACTCTCCGGAATTGAGAGCAGCCAGGAAAGAATTAAATTGCTGAAGATGGGTGCTGACGACTTCATTGTTAAACCTTTTAACCCTGAAGAGTTATCTATTCGTATAGAAAATATTATCAGCAGAACCAGCAAGTAAGACAGCTACATGGCCCCTAATCCGAAGAAAAAAATAAAGCTGCTTTACATTGGTAGTTATTCAGATATTATTACTGCCCTCAATGAAAATGACGGTGAAGCGGAAATAGTCTTTATGGACAATGGGTTGCGCGGTATTAATTACCTTAGAAAAAACAAGGATATTGATGCTATTATTTCAGATTACAACCTACCCGGAATTCGGGGAGACAATCTCGCCACACACATTAAGGCCAAGCTGGGACTTTCGAATATACCATTTATCCTGCTTGCTTTTGGGGAAGATGCGCAATTCAGGGAGACTATTCTGAAAAAAAAGGCTGTCATCGATGACCTCTATCTTACACCTCCCAAAGCAGAACATCTTTTCACCCGGATTCGCTTTCTTATTTACTATCTGAATGAAATAAAAGAAGTGGGCTCTTCCGGAATAAAGCCACAAAATGATTATAAAATACCTTTTATAAAAAGGGTTTTCGATATTATCACTTCTGCAACAGCACTTTTGATACTCTCTCCTATATTGTTATTGGTGGCTCTGGCCATCCGTATTGAGTCCAAAGGGAGTGTTGTTTACAGGTCGAAACGAGTCGGAACAGGCTATAAAATTTTTGATTTCCTAAAATTTCGTTCCATGTACTCGGGTTCTGATACCAAACTGGAAGAGCTGGAGCATCTTAACCAGTACAGCCATAATAAAGACGAAGATATTGGGAGCAACGAAGTACCTCCCTGTCCCAGGTGTGCCAAACTACCGGATGGCGAGTACTGTTCCCCGGTACTTTACATCAAAGGGGAAAAAGTATGTGAATATTGGTACAACGAGTTGAAAAAGAAAGGTAAGGCAGCAACATTTATTAAAATTAAAAATGACCCGCGTATTACAAAGGTAGGAAAGTTAATAAGAAATACCAGCATTGATGAACTTCCACAATTAATAAATGTCCTCAAAGGAGACATGTCAATTGTTGGAAACAGACCACTGCCAATGTATGAAGCAGAGCAACTAACCTCCGATGATTGGAGTGCCCGTTTTCTTGCTCCGGCAGGGATTACAGGTCTCTGGCAGGTCGAGTTGAGAGGAAAAGGAGGCGTCATGTCAGAGAATGAGAGGAAAGGTCTGGATAATAAGTACGCCTATACTTATTCCCTGTGGGGAGATATTAAATTAATCCTCAGGACAATACCGGCCTTATTTCAAAAAGAAAACGTATGATAAATTGTTCAAAACTTTTTTAATAACTAATAATAAAAAATTCAAAATAAAAAGGGGAAACCCGTAATTTTCACCGTAAAATGGATTGATTGTGAGAAAGGATAAAACAACGAAGATTAGGTTATTGGGCAACATCCGTACAATTGGTGTACTATTAGCAATTTTTTTGTTTATAGGTCATGCTTTCGGACAGCAAAGAACCGTTGACAGCTCCTTGTTTTTTAACCCGATTACCGATAATATTGTTAAACGCCTTCCCCCTTTGAATGTTCTTATTGATTCGGCAGCTTATAACTCTCCCGATATGCATTATCAGGATTTAAAAGCGCAATATTACTACTACGAGCAACTTTCGGCTCAGCGCGCATGGCTTGAGCATTTCAGTCTTAACCTTGACCTGAATCTTGGCAAATGGAATTTTTGGGATAGAAGTGAAGCCGCCCAACAAACAAAATATTATCGTTCGGAGTCCTGGCGTGATAATTATGCCGTTGGATTTTATATTCGTTTTCCTCTTGCCACATTTTTTGACAGGCGAAACCGTATTAAAAAACAGAAAAAATGGATTGAGATTTCCCTGACCCAAAAAGAAATTAATCGGCGCTTTTTGGCCAAAGAAGTTATTCAATATTATAATGACCTGGTTCAATATCAGAATTATATAAGAATATACAATGATTATCAGAATTTCACAATGATGCAGATGAGGATGGCTCAAAATGAATTTCTCAACGGCGAAATATCTACAGCAGAATATACCCGATTAAAAGAAATTCAAACCAGAGGAGCCATTAACTTCCAGCAAGCTATTGCAGAGTTTAACAAAAACTATCAGCTTTTGGAAGTAGCTACAGGAATGAGATTCAATCTGATAAATATTTTGCGCTAATAATTAAAGATGAATGGATTTATTATACTTCATACGGCTTTTTAAAAGAAATGTCATCATTTTGTTCGGGGTACCTTTGTTGATGTCCGTGGTGGTCTATTACTTTGTACGCAATCAGGAAAAGGTTTACCAGTCGGAGGCTGTAATCTATACTGGTATCACAACAGGTTATTCTATTGAATCCACGATTCAGCGATCCACTGACTTTTTTAGCACCAGTGCCCAGTTTGATAATATGATTAATTTACTGAAGTCACGACAAACAGTGGTGGAGACATCGTTGCGCCTTTTGGCTCAGGACCTCTCTTTAGAATCTTATAATCCCCAGTACATTTCAAAAGAGAATTTTGATTTACTGCAACATAGTATTCCCCAAAGGATTAAAGATCTTGTCGTTAAAAATAATAAAAACGGTGTTGAAAGAAAAAAAGAAGAACAGGTTCATTTATTAGAAAAAGAGATTCATTCTCTTGAAAAGAAAATTAGAAAGAAAAAAAACATTGCTGCCCGCGAAACTGCGACTTTTTCAGAAAACCAACAAAACACAAAAAGTAAGTCGTCTCAGGGATATGGTGTTGAAAAGAATAATACTGAGACAGCATCAGGCACAGGCAGCAACTACATAACACACACTGTCTTACCTGGCGAATCGCTTGCTGCTATAGCGAACCGTTATGGTGTATCGCGGGGTGAGCTTATGCAGTTAAACGGGCTGAGCAACGGAAATATCAGTGCTGGTCAAAACCTTATTATCAAAAAGCTTCCTTACACAAGCTCAACCAGACAGTATCACGTGGTGAGACCGGGCGAGAACCTTTATACTATCGCTAAACGATACGGAATTAATATCAGTAAGCTCAGAGAAATGAATCATCTGGGTAACAGAGGGCTAACCGTTGGGCAGAAAATACTTATCAGCGGAAGCACCACAGGCAATGCTTATGACGTTGCCATAAAACAGGTTTCACCCGGCTACTCTGTCAACAATACCACTGAAGCTCAGGTACCTGCCACCAGCAATACTTCGGGAAATCTATCCGCCAACAGCTACACAAGCGAGGGGAAGATTTTTGTAAAAGACCCTATCGTACCTCCTGGAGTAAAGGTATCTGATTACGAAAAGACTGTTGCTAATCTTAGAAATTATTACGCTTCAAGTGATACTAATTTTATTTACGGACTATTGCACTATGGCTTTAACAAACATTACAGTATTAACTCTATCAGTAAGATCCAAATATTCCGTATCAGCAATAGTGACCTGGTAAAACTGACTTATACCAGCAACGACCCGGGTATTTGTGAACAAACGTTGAAAATTATTTCAAAAGTGTTTATGATCGACTACAAATCGTTACGGGTAAATGAAACCGACCGTGTGGTCAAATATTTTGAACGGGAAGTTAACTCAGCCGACCGGAAACTTGCAGAGGCAGAGGATCGCCTTCTGCACTTTAACAAATCAAACAATATCATCAACTACTATGAACAAAGTAAGGCCATAGCCATTCAGAAAGAAGCACTCGATAAATATTTTCAAGATCAGCAGATAAGGTTATCTGGGGCCTCGGCCTCTTTGTATGCACTGGAAACAAAGATGACTGCCCGCGATTCCATATATCTTAAAAGTGATGCCATTAAGCAACGGGAGAAAGAACTTGCAGAGGTGACACAAAATATTATTGTCAACCAGTTAGCCCAAAATTATAGCGAAAAAGTTAAGATCAGGCTCGTTCAGTTGAAAAAGCGACAAAAGCAGTTGCGCAATGAAATAAAACTTTATGTAGATCAGCTCTACTTATATGGACATTCTACACAGGGAATCTCCATTCAAAGCCTCCTTAGCAGTTGGCTCAAAAACAGAATTATTTATGTTGAGGCGCGTGCCGGACTTAGGGTACTGACACAACGGAAACTTGACTTTATCCGCACTTATCAGAAGATGGCACCTCTCGGAGCTATGCTTACACGTATTCAAAGAGAAATTAAAGTGGCAGAGCAAACCTATCTGGAGCTGCTCAGGAGCCTGAATCTGGCAAAGATGAAACAGCAAAATATGGAAATGTCAACCAATATTAAAGTTGTTGACCCACCCTTTTTTCCCATTCAGCCCAATCCCTCCAAAACAAAATATATTGTACTGGCAGCCGGGTTTTTTGGATTTCTGGTAGTAGCCATGCTCATCATTATGCTTGAATATTTTGACACTTCATTGAAAAATCCCAGCCGTGTTTCCGAGCAAACAGAAATGCAACTGGCAGGTGCTTACCCCATTTTGTCGTCAAGCCATCAGGCCAACGAGCTTTCGCAGATCACCAATAGGCTGGTGGATATGATGATACAAAATATAAAGCTCAGCCTCGGTAAATCTGAATTAAAACCAGAGAAACCTTATGTGGTGCTTATTTTCAGTACACAAAACAAAACAGGCAAAACGCTGATTGCCCAAAAAATCATCAACAGGATGCGCTCAATGGGTGATAAGGTACTGTTTTTAAACTATGACGACGGTAAGACACTGGCAGATGAGGAGGACTTTAATTATTCCTATCGTTACGAAATAAAGAATAACTTCATTGATGTTGCCAACCTGCAGCAGCTAATGGACAACAGATACCTGAGAAAAACAAACACAGCATACGATTTTATTTTCATCGAACTGCCTTCCATTATTTATCATATCTATCCAATTGGACTTTTGTCTGAAGTTGATATGGCTCTATTTGTTATCAAGAGCAACAACCGATACACAAAAGCCGACAAAACAGCCATGGGTATCTTCAAGGAGGCATCTAAGTCAAACCCTGCCGTTATACTCAACGAGGTAGAACTTTTTAATCTGGCAGATTTGATGTCGGAGTTGCCCAAAACTAAAAAAAACAATTTTAACAAGTTCAAAAACTTGTTAAAATATCCGACGAAGTTTAAAATTATTTTCAAGAAAGAAGTATAAAAAGGTGAATAATGTACTTGCAAAAATACTTAAGAACAAAAACTTTCTTTCTCTTGCCAATAACGGGTTAGTAGCAGTATTTGGATTTTTTGGTTTTTTACTCCTGGTTAGAAGTCTGAGTACAAATGAGTTTGGTGAGTGGGTTTTGCTGATAACCACAGCCAACTTTCTGGACATGCTTCGTTTTGGAATTACACGCACGGCTATCGTTCGTTTTCTGGCAGGTGCAGATAAAGAAGAAGCACACAGGCTGATTGGTTCAAACTATGTTATCAACCTGTTTTCTACCCTTATTCTTGTATCCATCGTTTTGGCAGTACGCTATTTCTTTTATGATGCTGTAAATAACTCGGGCTTTGTACTCTTCTTCAAGTGGTTTCCGGTGCTGGCATTCATTAACCTGCCTTTCAACAATGCACAATCAGTGTTACAGGCAAAAATGAGATTCGATTATATGCTCGTCTTAAGGGTCATTAATGTAGGGGGGTTCATGCTTTTTCTGTTGGTGAATTTCTTTTTCCTGCATGTAAGTCTCCAGGTTATCATATATGCCTATCTGCTGGTTAATACACTCACTTCAATAGTATCCATGATTTCTAACTGGGACGGCTATCGGTATATTGGTAAAGTCACCAGGTCCACCAACAAGAAAGTTCTCGATTTTGGAAAATATTCTACCGGCACCTTAATTGGCAGCAACCTTTTAAAAAGCGCCGATACTTTTATCATCGGTTTAAGTCCGTTTCTGGGGACTGCCGGAGTTGCCCTTTACAGTATCCCGTTAAAGCTTACTGAAATCATTGAGATCCCATTGCGAAGCTACGCCATGACAGCTTTTCCAGGGATGTCAAAGGCAAGTATAGAGGGGAACAAAGATTTGGTAAAACATATTTTTTATACCAATGCAGGAGGAATAACCCTGCTCATGATACCTATCATGCTCTTTTCCTTCATTTTCGCAAAAGACCTGGTTTACATTCTAGGAGGAGTCGGTTATGAGACCACCACCGGCATATTTCGTATTTTCACAATTTACGGATTGTTACTTCCGCTTGATCGCTTTATCGGGGTAGCACTTGACAGCGTGAACATGCCGCGATTCAACTTTTTAAAAGTAGTTTACATGGCTTCGGCCAATATTATTGGAGATTCATTGGTCGTTTTTGCCTTTTATTATGTGGCGATTACTACCAGCATTTTTACATTGGTTTCGCTACCTGTAAGTAATTTCCATGTTTTAGCACAGATTACACATAACTTTTCTGTCATTACAACCCTTGAAGGAGTAGCCGTTGTAACCATTCTTTTCACACTGATTGGTATCTTTGTAGGATATCATTATTTGAGAAAAAGCTTTGACCTACGCCTTCGGAAAGTGTTCCAGGGAGGAGTCTTATTTTATAGCGAATACATTTTTCGAAAAAAGAGTTAAGAGGGACTTCTGATAATTACTTTGCATCAAGATTCTCAGAGTTTTTTATAGATGACGAAAATTTTTGATGAACGACGGGATAATACAGAAAAATTTGAAGAAGGATATGAAAAACTCTGGAAACCTTACGGGAACAAACCTGATAAACAGTCTGGCAGCATTAAATTCTTTCTCAATAGCTTCGGCTATTCAGAAAAATTCATGCCTTGCACTTTGTTCATCGCATTTGTTTCTTGAAAGAAAGGAATTATTAGAAGTTCCCCTAAATTGTTTGCTAAAAATTTATACTTTTAACTTTTAATAATTTATATGCTGGAATCGCTAAAAGATAAAACAGGAGCAGCCAGGCTTCAACATCCTTTGGTTATTACTATTATTTTTATAGTAGCCACTGTGTTGGGGTTTATCATCAGCAGAGGGGGCTTCAAAGTAGCCATTGCCCTTGTTCTGCTGGTGCCTATGTTTTTCTATCTGAACCGGCTTTTTGTCCATCCCATTATTGGCATCTATTCTACTCTTTTCATGGCTTTTACAGCTATTGGACTTACACGGTACATACAGGGAGTTCCGTTGGGCTTAAGTATTGACGGACTTCTTATCATCACAATTATTGCCGTATTCTTTCGGAATTTCTTCGATAAGGTTAATTTTAGTCTGCTCAACCGCGATATTGTTTACCTTTTAATTATCTGGTTCGCTTACACTGTTCTCGAATTTTTCAATCCCCAGGCATTAAGCCGTACTGCCTGGTTTTACGCCATGCGTGGTCTTTCTCTTTATCCTCTGCTGGTAGTTCCTTTGGTACTTCTTATTTTTACCAGACTCAGGCACTTATACGGCTTCCTCATATTCTGGGCGGTTTTTTCTTTGTTAGCGACACTGAAAGGGTTACAGCAGAAATATATTGGCTTGGACTTTGCAGAACAACACTGGTTAAATACCATTGGCTATGTTACTCACATGATCAACGGAAAACTTCGGGTATTCTCCTTTTTTAGTGACGCCGGACAGTTTGGGGCAGCTCAGGGTGCTGCCGGAATAGTTTTTGCCGGCGTTGCAGCAGCCATGAAAGGATGGAAAAATAAATTCTTTTTCTGGTTTGTGTCTATCATGTCGTTGTGGGGGATGATGATTTCAGGTACACGTGGTGCTATGATTGTCCCGGCTTTGGGGGGTATCACTTTTGTCATCCTCTCCAAACGAACAAGAATAATGATTATAGGAGGGATTACCATGCTTTTCCTCTATCTTTTCTTTGCCCACACATACATCGGTGACAGTAATTATACCATTGCCCGGATGCGTACCGCTTTTCATCCAGAGACGGATGCCTCGTATCAGGTCAGGCTGAAAAACCGGCAAATACTGAAAACATATCTTGCCGATAAGCCCTTTGGCGGTGGTATTGGTGCAGCTGGCAACTGGGGCAAAAGGTTTTCGCCTCAGGGCTTTCTTGCCAACGTGGCTACCGACAGCTGGTATGTTCAAATCTGGGCAGAACAAGGTCGCGTGGGACTCATCCTACACCTGTTTATCCTCATGTACATAGTTTTTAAAAGTTTCTTCCTCATTATGGCCAAGGTGAAAGCCAAAGAGCTAAGCAATATTTTGGGGGCGCTGCTTGGAGGGTACGTTGGCATAATCGGTGCCGCCTATGGGAATGGTGTGCTCGGACAGATGCCTACCGGTATTCTGTTATACATAAGCTGGGTCTTTTTATTTTCAGCACAACAACTTGATCGTGAGTATAATGGCCGATTAGCACAAGGCGTTTCCCCCTGGTCATTTGCAGTGAAAGATTAATAATCCAAAAAAATGGAAAATAAAATAACAGATTGGCCTTTGGTGTCGGTGATTACAGTTAACTACAACCAGTCGGAAGTAACCTGTGAGTTTCTGCACTCCTTTGGACAAATCAGTTATCCGAATACAGAAGTTTTTGTTGTGGACAACGCATCTCCCAACGACCATCCCAAAATTATAAAAGAGAAATTCCCAAATGTCCATTTCATTCAGACTGAGAAAAATCTTGGCTTTGCCGGAGGTAATAATGTAGCTCTCCCCTATTGCAAAGGTAAATACATTCTTTTTATAAATAACGATACGGAAGTTGCCCCTGGTTTTCTTGAGCCTTTGGTGGAAGTGCTGGACAGCAATCCACAGATAGCTATGGTGAGTCCTAAGATTCATTACTTTCATACTCCCGACACTTTTCAGTTTGCCGGTTTCACGCCTATTCATCCCATAACCATTCGGAATTTTGCCATTGGCTTTGGTGAGAAAGACAAAGGACAATTCAACATAACCTGTGAAACCGGCTCTATTTTTGGTGCCGCCATGCTGGTCTCCATGAAAATAATTAAAAATGTGGGGATTATGACGGAGAAGTTTTTCCTCTACTATGAAGAACATGACTGGGCCGAGCACATGAAAAAAGCGGGATATAAAATCTATTTCCAGGGTAAGTCACTGGTGCTTCACAAAGAGGCCATCTCAACCGTGAAAGAGAGTCCGTTTCAGATTTTTTATCTTACCCGCGGACGTATTCTTTACGCCAGAAGAAATAACCATGGCCTCACAAAACTTTTGAGCTTTCTGTATCTAAACCTCGTAGCTGTTCCTAAACAAATATTATATTACCTCGTTCATAAGCGACCAGATTTGGCCAAAGCCAGTTTCAGGGCTATGTGGTGGCACTTCACTCATTGTAAAAATATTCACGGATTACCCAAATTGCCTGAAAAATAATAAAGCCTATGGAAACTTTTAAAATTCTACTCCTTATTATCGAATATACACTTTTCGTTTACCTGCTTCTTGCAACGCTTTACATTTTTGTGTATTCGGTAGCCGGACTTTTTTACAGGCAAAAACAAAAAGATAATATATCCAAAACCAGGAAGTTCGCGGTACTGATTCCCGGCTACAAAGAGGACTTGGTCATTGTACAGGTAGCAAAAGAAGCAGTACTTCAGGACTATCCTAAAGATAAGTTTGAAGTCATCGTCATTGCCGATACTTTTAAAAAAGAAACTTTAAGTGCACTTCGCCAACTGCCTGTCCGTGTTGTGGAAGTTGTCTTCGAAGTGAGCAAAAAGTCAAAAGCACTCAACAAATGTATGAAAGTCATTGGAGATGACTACGATGTGGCTTTTATTCTTGATGCAGACAATATTATGGAGAAGGATGTATTGACCAAAATCAATGCTGCTTTCGACCATGGATTCGATGCAGTTCAGGGACACCGGACAGCCAAAAACCTGAATGCTGCCTTTGCCATCCTCGATGCTTTAAGTGAAGAAATAAACAACCATATTTTTCGCAAGGGGCACCGTGTATTAGGGATATCCTCTGCGTTGATTGGCTCTGGAATGGGCATTGATTATGCACTTTTTAAAAAAACTATGGCTACTATTGATTCGGTGGGCGAAGATAAGGAAGTTGAGCTGAAACTCATAAAAAAAGGCTACACCATCGAATACGTGGACGATGCCATTATTTACGACGAGAAAACGCAGGAATCCGGAAACTTTGTCAACCAGCGTCGTCGCTGGATTGCTGCCCAACTAGGTTATTTCAGAAGTGATTTTCTGGATGGCATACACGCCCTTTTCACAGAAGGCAACTATGACTATTTCGATAAAGTGATACAGATGATACAACCACCACGGATTTTGCTCAGCGGAATTTTGTTTTTTCTCAGCCTTTTGTTTGGCATCATCCATTTCCTGCCCTACCCCGGACTGCAACAGTATTTTGCACCTGGTTTCTATTGGTGGCTGGGGTTGCTTGTTGCCACAGCCTTTGCATTGTTATTTGCCATTCCGGGAAGATTTTATAACAAGCAGACTTTCCTGGCACTGCTTTCCCTGCCAAAAGGATTTATCCTTATGTTTCTGAGTCTGCTGAGAGTGAGAGGCGCATCCAAGCAGTTCTTACATACTGAACATTCGCATCCGGGAGAGATAAAACATAATTAACCAAATGAGTTTCAAGCTTAAAAGATATCCGCTCGTTTCCATTATCACGGTCAACTATAACCAGGCCGAGGTAACGTGTGCTTTGCTTGAATCACTCAATAAAATCACCTACCCCAACCTCGAAGTTATTGTGGTGGACAACCATTCCACCAAGGATGATCCTTCAATTATCAAAAAACGTTATCCAAACATTGTATTTATTCAAAACCCTATAAACTACGGTTTTGCTGCCGGAAATAACTACGGGCTGATGCGTGCCCGTGGTGAGTACGTCATGCTGCTCAACAACGACATCGAAGTCCCTCCCGGCTTTCTGGAACCGCTCGTTGCCAAGCTCGAAAAGAATCCGGATATTGGCGCTGTCAGTCCCCGTATCAGATTTTACTATCAACCGGATACTATCCAATATGCAGGCTATACGCCTATGGATAAAGTAACCATACGCAATGCTGCCATTGGTTACCGCGAAAAAGATAAAGGGCAATACAACGAAGATCGCGAAACACCATCGGCACATGGTGCTGCCATGGTAGTACCCATGCGTGTGGTGAAGGAAATAGGCCTTATGTCTTACATCTTCTTTCTCTATTATGAAGAGGCCGACTGGTGCAAACGTATCCTTCGGGCAGGATACAAGATTTATTATGTCGGCAGCTCCTATGTGCTTCATAAAGAATCCGTTTCGACTGGAAAACTCAGCCCGCTGAAGATTTATTATCTCAACAGAAACCGCATCGTGTTTATGCGCCGCAACCTTCATGGCAAGGAGTATTACGTGGCGCTGCTTTATCAACTTTTCATTGCCATTCCGAAAAATGCATTTAGCTTTCTGATGAAGGGAAAAATATCCTTGTTTCTCGCTTACTACAGAGCCATTGGTTGGCATGTTACCCATTTGTTCTCAAAAGAAATTCATGAAAATCCTATGTTATGATACTGAAAATATGGCATATTGTTGAGCTGGTCGTCTTCATATATCTTGCATTTACAGATATTTACCTGTTTATCTTTGCTTTTTTGGGTCTTTTTCCCTTGAAAAGAGCACATAAGATACCACAGAAAAAACGAAAAATTCTTGTACTTATTCCAGGCTTTCGTGAAGATGCGGTTATTCTTGATGTGGCAAAAGAAGCGTTAAATCAGGACTATGGCACAGAAAATTATGATGTTGTCATCATTGCCGATGGTTTTAAGCCGGAAACCATAGTCAGCCTGGAGACTATTCATGTCCGTGTGATAGAGGTAAACCTGGAATACAGCACCAAATCGCGGGCATTGAATGCAGCATTGGCACAAACTGATAACCGTTATGATGTGGCTGTGGTGCTGGATGCCGACAACATCATGGCAAAAGATTTCCTTTCCCGGATAAATACGGCTTTTTGTGACGGGTATCTCGCAGTACAAGGCCATCGTGTAGCAAAAAATCTAAACACTCCATTTGCCATTCTCGATGCCGTGAGCGAAGAGATGAACAACCATATTTTCAGAAAAGGGCATCGTGTACTCGGACTTTCCTCGGCACTTATCGGATCGGCTATGGCTTTCGATTACCCTTATTTCAAAAAGATGATGAAGAAGGTAGAGGTTGTGGGAGGATTTGATAAAGAATTAGAAGTAAGACTATTACAAAAGAAACACAAAATAGAATACCTGCCGGAAGCTTATGTTTATGATGAAAAAGTTCCCAACGCCAAAGTCTTTACCAAACAGCGGAGACGATGGCTTTCGGCACAGGTTCATTATTTCGGAAAAAGTTTTCTACCTGCTCTGAGAGACTTGTTTCTGCGGGGAAATATCGATTTTTTCAACAAAGCCCTGCAATTCATTCTTCTTCCGCGTATTATGCTAATCAGCCTGCTCCTGGTCATTACTATAATCTATTATTTTGCTGCTTCAGCTGTCTCCTTTTTCCTGGTCCTCGGTTTGTTGGTTGTCAGCATACTCGTATTTGTGCTTTCCATACCACGATATTTTTATAATTTCCGTACCTTGTGGGCATTAACCCGGCTTCCGGCCGGTATTCTGTTAATGTTCTTTTCTCTGTTGAAAATAAAAGAAGGAAATAAAGAGTTTTTGCATACAAAACATACGTACAATGCTTTTCAGATAAAACATCCTTATTTTTACGCTAAAAACAAGAAAAAATGAAAATAGGAATAGAAGGTCAACGGCTCTACAGGAAACGAAAACACGGGATGGACATGGTAGCCCTGGAGCTTATCAATGAGCTTCAGAAACTGGATAAAAAAAATGAATACGTAGTTTTTATCAAGCCTGATGAGGACAACAAAGTTTTTGAGCAGACCGATAATTTCAAATTTGTGGAACTCGGCGGTGGCCCCTATCCAACATGGGAGCAGTTGGCCCTCCCCAAAGCTGCCCGCAGGGAAGGATGCGATATATTGCACTGTACCAGCAACACGGCACCGTTAAACCCGGGAATACCGCTGGTGATAACGCTGCATGATATTATCTACATGGAAAGCATTAGTATTTTTAAAAAGGGAGGCACCTGGTATCAAAAATTCGGCAATATGTACCGCCGTTTTGTCGTCCCGAGGGTAATGAAGAAAAGCGACAAGATTATCACAGTTTCCGAATTTGAAAAAAACCGTATCAAAGAGTTTTTCGGGTTCTCAACCGATGACGACCGGCTGGTGGCTATCTACAACGGAGTAAGTGACCATTTTCGTAAAATTGATGACCAAACAGAACTTCATCGGGTGAAAACACTTTATCATCTCCCTGACCGGTTTCTGTTTTTCCTTGGCAACACCGATCCTAAGAAGAATACCAAAGGAACATTGAAAGCTTTCTCCGATTATCTGAAAAAAACAGGTGACGACATGTACCTCGTTATGCTGGACTACGAACAAAATGCACTTGAGAAAATCCTTGCGGAAATTGGTGACAAAGAGCTGATCAACAGGATTATCCTTACCGGATACGTCATCAACACCGACCTGCCGGCTATCTATAACCTGTGTAAAGTTTTCCTATATCCGTCGCTACGCGAAAGTTTCGGTATCCCCATGCTGGAAGCCATGCGCTGCGGAGCCCCTGTCATCACCTCCAACACCGCTTGCATGCCCGAAGTCTCCGGTGGTGCCGCCTGCCTTGTCAATCCTTTTAAACCGGAAGAGATAACAGCAGGTATCGAAAAAATTCTGTCGAATGAAATTTACCGGCAGGAGATCATTGAAAAAGGATTCCGGCAATCGGCAAAATTTTCATGGAAAAATATGGCCAAAAAGGTGATGTCACTTTACGAGACCGTTTATAATAAATATTACTAAAACCCTTTGTTATGATAAAAGACAGAGATATTGTCATGGTTGGCCTGGCTTCACTCGACAGCCGAATCGGAAGCAACGTTATTAACCTTGCCGAAGTGTTTTCGAAGCACAACCGGGTGCTTTACGTAAACTATCCCATGGACAGACTGACCCTGTGGCGCGGACGCCAGGATACTATAATTCAAAAGCGAAAGAAGGTTTTACGCGGCAAAATCCCCGATATGGAGCAGGTGAATGAGAACATGTGGAGTTTCTTCCCAAAGACAATTCTGGAATCTATCAACCAACTGCCTGTCAACTGGTTATTTGATATCCTAAACCGAATCAATAACAAGCGTTTTGCGAGAGAGATAAACAGGGCTATCAAAATACTAAATTTCAAAGACATCATTATCTTCAACGATACGGATATGTTCCGTAGCTTTTATCTGAAAGAACTTATCCATGCCAAAACTTACGTTTACTATACCCGGGATAACATGCTTGCCGTGGATTACTGGAAACGCCAGGGCACACGCATCGAGCCCGCACTGATGAAAAAGGTGGATTTGATCGTTGCCAACTCCACTTACCTCGCCGACATTGGGAAACGCTACAACCCGCACTCTTACTACGTTGGCCAAGGTTGCGATGTCTCTCTTTTCGACAAAAAGCTTATCAAAGAGGTACCTCCGGATTTAAAGCCCATTAAAAAACCTGTTATCGGATACATTGGTGTTCTTTATACGCTACGGCTGGATATTGATGTTTTGGTACACATTGCCAAAAGTCGTCCGGACTGGTCGCTGGTGTTGGTAGGTCCAGAAGATGAGGAATTTAAAGCCAGTGAACTACATCAGATTGATAATGTCTATTTTATGGGTAGAAAGAAGATGGAAGAGCTTCCGGCTTACCTTTCCGGATTTGATGTGGCTCTGAATCCGCAGAAACTCAACGAAGTAACCATTGGAAACTACCCGCGCAAAATAGACGAATATCTGGCCATGGGAAAACCCACTGTTGCTACCAAAACTAAGGCAATGGAAGTTTTTGAAAAATGGGTTTATCTTGCCAAAAACAAAGAAGAGTATGTACTCCTAATTGAAAAGGCGCTGGCAGAAAATACACCTGAGAAAGAAGCCGAACGGGAGGAAATAGCACGGAGCCACACTTGGGTTGCCAATGCTGAAGCTATATTTGAAAAAGTTGAGATGATTGAAAAAATGAAATGATATGGGAGTTAAAGAGAAAATAAAATCAAACGAAAAGCTGAAAAAGCTGGTATTGTGGATGCTTATGCCCCGCAACCAGGCCAGACCACGCCTGTGGGTCAAGTGGTTTGTAAATCCCATGAAACACAAGCGTGGTAAAAGGTCGCTGGTGCGAAGACGTACCCGCATGGATCTGATGCCATTCAACAATTTTGTGCTTGGAGAAGACTCGACCATTGAAGATTTCTCAACCGTAAACAATGGCGTGGGGGATGTCATTATTGGCAACCGCACCCGCATTGGGATGTCCAACGTCCTCATAGGCCCGATAACCATTGGCAGCGATGTTATGTTTGCTCAAAATGTGGTTTTATCGGGACTTAATCATGGCTACGAAGACATAAACCTGCCTCCCAGCCTCCAAAAAGTAGAGACAAAACCCATCACAATAGAAGACCAGGTGTGGATTGGGGCAAATGCGGTGGTTACGGCAGGTGTTACCGTTGGGAAACACTCTATTGTTGCCGCAGGTTGCGTGGTGGTAAAAGATGTTCCTCCTTATGCCATTGTCGGGGGAAACCCGGGGAGACTATTAAAACAATATAATCACGAAACCAAAGTATGGGAACGCATAAAAAAATAACCGAAAAGTCTTCCCGTTTTCATCGTTTTTCTATTTTAGCATGATGATAAAATATGGGGGAAGAACTTCCGGTTATATAACACAAAGAGAATCAAGCCAATGCACAAAATAAAAACCTTTCTTCAATACTTTAAAGATTTCATAAAATGGGGTGAATATCGCTATATATTCACCTCCATAAAATATATTCTGCTTCACAGAACCACTTCACGAACACAGGTTTACCGTAGCAGTCTGGGGCTGTTTTTGTCAAGAAAGGGGACGCTGGACTTTCAGTTTGCCAACTACGCCTATGAATGGGGCGTAAAGAAGTTTGTGTACCAGTATTTAAACGAATGTGATGTGTTTTTAGATATTGGAGCAAATATCGGCACCTATGCCATTTTGCTGGCCCAAAAAGGGATGCACGGATACGCTTTTGAGCCCATTAAAAGCAACTGTGATGCATTGCGTATCAACCTTATTTTAAATAACCTTGAAGACAAAGTAAAACTCTTCCCTCTGGCACTGGGTGCCAAATCACATCAAGCCGAGTTTGCTTTCGACGTTGTCAATACCGGTGCATCCCATCTGGCTTCCATTCAGCCTGATGACGAGGTTCCCCAAAGAGAAAAAAGCACCTTTTCTGAGATTGTTCCGCTGGACAGCCTGATGGACCAAATTGATTTCAAAAAGGAAGACCGTATCTTTATCAAAATCGATGTGGAAGGTATGGAAGAAAAAGTACTGCTGGGGGCGAAGAAATTTCTTCAGACCTATCCTGACATTTTGATAGTCATGGAGTCAAAACACAGTGGAAGAAAACGGCTGTCACAGGTACTGAATGAGATTGGCAATTTTGAAATTCTGGATGTGGACGATATGAATATGGGAGCCCGAAAAATTATTGATAAAAAATAATATCATGATGACACTCAAAATACTGTTCTGGCTGTTTTTGTTTATCGTATTCTATGCCTACCTCGGCTATGGTATTTTGCTGTTTTTTCTGGTAAAAATAAAAAGACTATTCTTCAAAAAGCTCCCTCCCCGGAATCCTGATTATGAACCTGAAGTCAGTTTGTTCGTGGCAGCATACAACGAAAAGGATTTTGTTGATGCTAAAATAGCCAACTCTTTCAGCCTTGAGTACCCGCCGGAAAAAGTGAGGCAGGTATGGGTTACCGATGGCTCGGATGATGGCACACCTGATTTGTTGAGAAAATACAGCAACAAAGGCGTTGAAGTTTACCACGAAGACAAAAGAGGTGGCAAGATAGGCGCTATGAACCGTGGGATGCAGTTTGTAAAATCCCCCATCGTTATTTTTTCAGATGGTAATACCATGCTGGGCAAAGAATCTATTCGACGTATTGTCAAGCTGTTCGCCGATCCAAAAGTAGGCTGTGTTTCTGGAGAGAAACGTGTCTTTAATAAGAATTCTGCAGCTGCTACCGAAGGAATCTACTGGAAATACGAATCCAAATTAAAAAAGTGGGATGCTGAACTTTATTCTGTTGTTGGTGCTGCCGGTGAGTTGTTTGCCATCCGTACTGAGCTTTTTCAACCCGTGGAGAAAGATACCCTGCTCGATGATTTTATCATCTCGCTAAGGGTGGCCATGGAAGGTTATACCATTCAGTACGACCCGGAAGCTTATGCCATTGAAAATCCATCGGCCAGTGTAAAAGAAGAGCTGAAAAGGAAAGTCCGCATTGCTGCCGGTGGCATTCAAAGCATTATCCGCCTGAAACCGTTATTGAACATTTTCAAATATGGGATACTCAGCTTTCAATATATCTCTCACCGGGTGCTGCGATGGACGCTGGCTCCCCTTTCGCTGCCACTGATATTTATTTTTAACTTCATCCTTGCCTGGCAGGCCGGCTTTACAAATTTTAGTAATGTTTACACTCTGCTTTTTTACGGTGAAATCATCTTTTATGCCATGGCTCTACTCGGATGGTACCTCGAAAATAAAGAAATAAAAGTGAAAATTTTATATGTCCCGTACTATTTTCTGATTATGAATTATGCTGTTTACGCGGGCATTAAACGTTATTTTAAAGGACAACAAACGGTCAACTGGGAACGCGCCAAACGAGGATAAACGTATGAAACGAAAAGCCCGTCTTATATTATTATTGTTAACTGGTTTCTTAAGCCTTCAGCTCACAGCACAAACGTGCAAAATAACCATTGACTCTATTACACCTTACATCGACTGGAAAAATTCTACTTTTAAGGATATCCTGCCAGGCGATACCGTTTGTCTGCAGGCAGGAAACTGGAACTATATTCAATTGAAAAATTTCCACGGAACCGCTAACAAACCCATTGTTTTTATTAACTCTGGCGGCACGGTTATCATCAACACCGACCATTTTGTGGGAATAAAAATTGGTAACTGTTCACATATTGTTTTCACCGGAAACGGTGATCCTCAGGCACCCTATGGATTTAGAATATTGAAAGTTTCCAAAGGAGCAGGAATGGGAATCGACGATTATAGTACCGATATTGAGGTAGCTCATGTGGAAATTTCCAACACCTTGCTGGGAGGTGTTTATGCCAAAACCGATCCCACCTGCACCAATTTGGGTGCTACCCGTGGCAAATTTGTGATGCGCAACTTTTCATTTCATGACAACTATATACACGATGTGGCAGAAGAGGGACTTTACATTGGAAATTCCCACTACACAGGGCTCTATTTAAGTAGTTGTGACACTACGGTTTATCCACATGCTTTAAAAGGTGTGTTTATTTATAATAATCTTGTGGAAAATACCGGATGGGATGGCATTCAGGTCAGCTCGGCTGATTCAAACTGTCAAATTCATGATAATCATATTAATTTTGATTCACAGGCCGGAATAACTTACCAAATGTCTGGTATTCTTATTGGCGGAGGAAGTGTATGCAAAACTTATAACAATACCATTACCAATGGACTAGGAGATGGAATTGATGTTTTCGGAATGGGAAATTTTAACATTTTTAACAACTTGATTGTCAATGCCGGAAAGTATTACCTCCCTAATCAGCCGAATATGATGAAGCATGGAATTTACGTAGGAAAAGTGGTAACAACTACCAACGCTGTCCTCGGTATTTATAACAACACTATTGTAAGTCCCAAAAGTTACGGTATGGTTCTGTCTAATAATGAATTAAGTTCTATTATCGTAAAAAGCAATATCATTGTAGCTCCCGGAAAGCTGAGCGAAACCGGCAATAGTGCTTATATCAGTATTAGCAACATGGATGCGGCACGCGTTGACAGCAGTAATAATTATAACGTAGTCGATGTCAGCGAGGTTCGTTTTATAAATGCAAATGCAGGAAATTATGATTTACAACCCTCCTCTCCTGCTGTTGATTATGGAAATGATCTCACTGCCGAAGGTATTACCTTTGACATTCTCAACCGTTCACGTCCTTTCCACGGACTGTTCTCTGCCGGAGCTTACGAAAGTCATGATCCGTCAGTAGGCATGCGCTCCCAAAAAGCCCTTGATGTTGAGATGTTTAAAGTTTATCCAAACCCTGCTAATAATAAAGTTAATCTTTTGATAAAGACAAGTCTGGAACAGGAAGTTCAAGTTGTGATATCCGATATACAGGGCAGAACAGTGCTCAGAAGGAAGATCCATTGTAACCCATTTGAAAACCACATAAGCAGGCTTTCCATCCGCCATTTGAAAAGTGGCGAATATTTGGTTATTCTTTTCAGCTCAGAGGGTCTCAGTAGCCGTCCTTTACTCATTAAAAGGTGATATTATGCTTAGCATTAAAAATTACATTCCACCAGTACCGGGAAGATTACTAAAAAGTATCTACCTGACTCTACGTGGCTTATATTACCGTGGAAGCCATTATACATGTCCGGTTTGCGAGTATAGTTTCAGGAAGATGTTACCGGGAGGCTTCGACCTTCCCGTTATCAAAGAAAAGCATATCATTGGTGCCGGACGACGCGACAACGACATCTGTCCCTATTGTCAAAGTACTGACCGCGACAGGCTTATCTATCTCTACCTAAGGTATGAGCAATCATTTTTTGAACGGCACCACAGCCTGTTGCATATTGCCCCTGAACCTGCGCTATACAAAATTTTCAGCCATAGCAAAGTCATCGATTATCACCCTGCCACCAAATATGCCGAAGGATTTTATTACAATACAAAAATAGAAACCGCCGATTTGCTTGACCTTCATTTTGAGGAAGCTTCTTTCGACTGGGTCATTTGCAACCATGTTCTGGAACACATCCCGGATGACAGGCTGGCTATGCAGGAGATTTTCCGTGTGCTGAAACCGGGAGGGAAAGCTTTGTTACAAGTTCCTTACTCCTTTCAGCTAAGTGAGACCTTTGAAGATACTTCCATTGTATCGGAATCTGACAGAGAGAAATATTTTGGCCAGTTTGACCATGTCAGGATTTATGGCCGCGACTACCCCGAACGTCTGAAAAATGCAGGTTTTGTTGTCCGGCAAGTGAGTCAGGAAGATGGTTTCAGACATATCTCCTCGTTGGATAAATTTGCAGTCAACCCGGAGGAGCTGCTTTTTGTCTGCACCAAGCCATCAAAAAACAGCAGGTTATGAAAAGGATGAAAATCAGGGTACTGTTTTTGGTTTTCCTGACATTGCAGGCTACACAGCTTTTTGCCGGCGGGGCCATCGTCTCTTCCACAACATCGGGTTGGCTTTATCTTTCGCTGGCTCTTTTTCTGGCTACTGTCGGTGTGGCCTTTGTCCTGCGCAAAAAGCAGAAGCAGAATGTACTCCGGTTGGAAAAGCTGCAAAACTCTTTAAAAACCTTGCAGCAAGAGCTGACTTCGCTAAAAGAAAACAGAGAAGAAATTATCCAACAGCGAATTAAGTCCCTCCATGATGAGCTGGAAAGTCGTAAACAGAATCTGGAAGCTATGAAGAAGACGCTGGAGGCGTCAAAACGGTCTGCCAACCAAAACTCGTTCCTGTTAACAAAGATCAGTCATACCCTGCGTACCAATCTCAACGATATACTCGGTTTCTCACTATTGCTTGGAAATGAGTTCGCCCTGAATGAGGAGCAGGAGCTTTTTGAATTTAATGAGAACATTCGAAAAAGCGGGGCATCACTTATGCATCTGCTAAACAACATCATAGACATCAGTAAGATTGAATCCAAAAGTTTTTATCTGCATACAGAGGAATGTCATTTGGCTGACATCAGCCATAAACTTATCAGCCAATACGAGCCGGCAGCCGGACAAAAAGATATAAAGATTGTCTTTCAGGATAACAAAGTCCCACCCTTTGCCGCCGACAGTGAGGCGGTGAAACATATCCTCTCCAATTTATTGGACAATGCTGTACGCTATACCGAAAAGGGTTTCATAAAAATTTCACAAACACTTCAAGATAATGAAGTTGTATGGACTATCAAAGATACCGGAACGGGTATTGACAAAGCCTACCTTTCTGATATTTTTGAGCCTTTCCGTCAGCAGAGTTTGGGTTACAGCAAAACCAATTATCAGGGTGCCGGGCTGGGACTTCCGTTAATAAAGAGTATGCTGGACATCATGGGCGGAAGAATTGACATTCACTCTGAGAAAGCAAAGGGCACAACAGTTACAATCTATCTGCCTTTCAAGCCGTTTACTGCAAAAAACATTCAACCCGATGCCAAAAAGGCTATTGTTCCGAACGACAAAAAACTGGGATCCAAAAAACCTGAACTGAAGAAGGCAAATGCCAAAATACTTATCCTGGACGAAGACAGGCTGGGAAACATGCTGATTAAAAAGATTCTTTCCAGCACACAGGTGGAAGCTTACAATAAAGGGGTCAACCCCTACAAATGGATAGCGCAACGACTTGAAAATAAACCCAGACCTGATATTCTAATGATTGAGATGGACTTCACCGGGAAAAGAAAAGCAACAGTTGTACTGCAAAAAATAAAGGAAATGCATCCGGAGATAGAAAATACGCCGGCTATCGTACTTTCAGCCTATCCCGATACAAATGGGTCAGAAAAAGCAATCCAACAGGGTTTTGACGCTTATTTGCAGAAGCCTTTCCATAAAAATGATTTAATTTTTCTATTGAATCGGCTTATTACTTCATGAATTTTCTTACTTTCGTTTTTTAAATAAAAGCAGAAGCACTTATGCCCAAGAATTTCGAAGATACTTTAAATATTTTGGTGGTTGAAGATAATGACTTAAATGCAAAATTTTTATCAGCCATTTTGAAGCGACTAAATTTCAAGTTCGACTTGGCCGTTAACGGTAGTATTTGTGTTGAGAAATTTTTGGAAAACAACTACGACCTGATTCTTATGGATATTCAAATGCCCATAATGAACGGCTTGGAAGCTACTGCCAGGATCCGAGAATTAGAACAGCAAATGGAAGTCGAACATCGTATTCCCATTATCGCCATAACAGCCTTTGCATTTGAACACGACAAGCAAAATTGTTTGGATGCCGGTATGGATGATTATCTGACAAAACCCTATCGCCCACAAGATCTTATAGATATCATCAAAGTCTATTTCCCCGAAAAATAAGCCTATAAAAAAAGAGTTGAAATAAAAAAACGCCATGTGGAAACATGGCGTTTTTTTATGGAAAACTAATTTACCAATCTATTTCTTTGGCTTCACAGGGTGATGAAAATTGACCAGTTTAACATCAAAAACCAATGTGGAGAACGGCTGGATAGGCCCCATATTCCGAGTACCATATCCCAGCGAAGAAGGAATAATCAGTTTAGCCGATCCACCTTTGCGCAACATGGCAATGCCTTCGTCCCAACCGGGAATCACCTGATGCATTCCCAACGTAAACTCAAAGGGTTTGCCCCTGTCCACTGAACTGTCAAATTTCTTACCATTCAACAGATAACCTGTGTAATGAACGGAAACTTTATCACCCTTTTGGGGATGAGGCCCCTTTCCGGATTTTTTAAGAATAAAATAGAGACCATCCTGAGAGGGTTTTACCGTAATATTATTTTTCTTGAGGTAAGCTTCTCTCTCCTTTGCTTCTGCATTTTGCAATTTCATCATATGGGCACTTTTCTCAGCCTGCATCTGCTGCAAAGTCTGCACCCCTACCAACTTAATGGCAAAATAGACATCTTTGGTGGAATCTACAAATTTGGGGAGTTTCCGCATACGGAATAATTTTTTGAAAACAGAATCGGCATTACTCTGAAAAACCGCACTATCACCCACATGCATCATCTCAAGGCCTTCATAGATATCGCCTTTGTAAATAGATCTGATGATTGGAATTTTCATGGGGCGCTGCGTAGCAGGTAAAGTTCTGCTGTCGAACAAAACAGAATCGGGAATCCCATAAACCATCTTCACCAAAGCATATTCGGCAAGCTTGGCTTTTGTGGTATCATTACTTCTGTGATAAAATTTGTAATACAACCCGGTATCCGTCTTTTTGAAACCGGGATGGCGTGACTGGTTACAGGATGTCAAAAACAATCCGGAAAGAATGCCAAGAAAGGCAAAGGTTAAGAAATTTTTCATTTTACGATATTTATTTAAGTTTTAATAATTCCACATGATAGATAATCGGCGTGTGGGGAGGAATTTTATCGCCATCGCCCGACAAACCATATGCAAGGTGCGAAGGTAAGATGAATTTTGCTTTATCACCCTCTTTTAACAAAAGAATTCCTTCTTCCAGGCCACTTTCTACACCGCCATAGCCTATTCTAAAGGTTGTTACACCCGAATAAATTTTTTTACCATCAAACAGTTCAACAGAGTATCTGATTTTTGCAATCTGCCCGGTGCGGGCTTTCGTACCTTTTCCGGTTCCTGAGATGTGATATCGCAATCCGGTTCCACTCTCCATCATGTTCCAGTGGTGCACTTTGATAAAGGTATCAATAGCCCTCTTTTCCTGACGCATAATCTTTCGATTAAAAACCAATAATTGCTTCTGTGTCAGATACTTATTATTATGCTCCACAGTACTTTTGTCAACATTTTGACAACTCATCCAGCCAATAACCATCAGCACGACAAATAGGGGCAGGAGTTTTTTCATTCTTTATAGAGAAACAGTATAATCCAGTTCTTCTTTTAAATGCCGAAGCACCTCTTTGAGCTTATCGATGGTGTCATTCATACCCAGTTTTGAAGTACCTCCTGAGGCATTAATATGACCACCACCATCGAAAAAGTCACGTGCCAGCTGGTTCACAGAAAAATCACCTTTGGAGCGAAAAGATATCCGAATTTGGTTATCCTTTTCTGTCAACAGCATAGCAAGATTTATATTCTCCATAGAAAGGCCGAAATTTACCAGCCCCTCAGTATCGCCCACCTGATAATCAAACCTCTTCAAATCATCTTTGGTCAGATAGATAACAGCAGTGTGAAGATCATTCCACACTATCAGGCGACTGCTCAAAGCAAAGCCCAGCATACGGAGCCTGCTTTCGGTGTAGGTATCGTAAACCAGTTTGTGTACGTTTGCCGCATCTATCCCCAGCTCAATCAGTTCAGCAACAATATGATAAGTACGTCCATGGTTACAATTGAAACTAAACGAACCCGTATCGGTCATAATACAGGTATAAAGTGCCAGAGCTTCCTCCATTCCCAAAAGGGCCTTGTCGCCCATAGCTTCTATAAACTCAAACAGAAGCTCACCGGTGGAAGAAGAGGCTGTTGAACAGAAATAGTGGTCAAACTCATCACTAGGATCCAAATGATGATCTATGACGATTTTTTTACCTGTAAACTTTTTCAGATCAGGTGCCAGATTTCCAGTACGGTCAAGACTGTTAAAGTCGAGGCAAAACAGCAATTGTCCTGCTGCCAGAGCAGCTCTTACAGCACGTACATTCCGGTCGAAGATGACCATTTCGCCGGCTCCCGGAATCCACTTATAATAGCCGGGAAAATCATTGGGAACCAATGCAGTAACATCATGGCCTTTTTTACGTAAGTAATGCAGCATGGCCAATGCAGCACCAATGGTATCGCCATCGGGATTTTTGTGGCAAACGAGAACTATCTTTTTGGGGGTGGCCAGCAATCGACCTACTGCTTCTATTTCCGAGGAATCAAACATAAACATTTTTCAATTAGCGCACAAAGATAAATATTTACCCGGGATGGGGGGACATCCCGGCAAGCTTGTTTACCTAATTCATTTACCTTTGCACAAATTTTTTAAAATCTATTAAAATGACCGGAAACATCACCTTTACAATGATTAAACCCAAAGCCATGGAAAATGGTAACATGGGTAATATTATCGCTAAGATTACCGAAGGCGGATTTAAGATTAAGGCATTGAAGCTCACCAATCTGACCAAAGAACAGGCCATGGAATTCTATGCCGTCCACAAAGAGCGCCCATTCTATAACGGCCTAACCGACTTTATGTCATCAGGGCCAATTGTAGCCGCAGTGCTGGAGAAAGAAAATGCCATAAAAGTGTACCGTGATTTTATCGGGGCCACCAATCCTTCAGATGCAGCAAAAGGAACCATTCGAGCAATTTATGGAAGCAGCATCGAAGCCAATGCAGTACACGGTTCGGACAGTGACGAAAATGCACAAGTAGAAGCCGGGTTTTTCTTCTCAAAAAGAGAATGGGTATAGAAATAGATATAATAAATAGCATAAAGGCCTGTTCCACCTCGGTAACAGGCCTTTTTTTTCTCCGGATAGCGGAAAAACATCAGTGTGGAGAAAATTCCTGAAAAGTACCGTCCGCATAGATAAATAGAACTCTGGAAACCCTGCCTGCAGCTCCTTTCACAAGATACTCAGCCGGAGCTTCCTCTCCGGACACCAATGCCTGATTCGTTTCGGCAGGTTGATTCTCTAACGAAGGCGCTGCTTCGTCAATTTTCTGAGCAACTGAAGAATGCTGTGCAGCAGCAGTCCCAACTGTAAACAAATCCTTCCCTTCCAAAGCATCACCCTCAAGCATATTTCCCTTACCCAGCGTCAGCCAATCAAGACTGATTTCCGGAAAATGTTTTTTAATCCGTAATACAAAATCAAGACTGGGCTTGTTGCGCCCTGACAAAACATGAGAAACAGCCGAACGCTGCATACCGATAGCATCGGAAAATTGCGCCGCCCTTAACTGATAATATGCCATGATGGTTTTTATTCGCTCAACCATTTGTTTTATTTTAGTTACAAATGTACTAATAATAATATATCTCAGCAATATTATTCTGGAAAAACATCAAGATACATTTGTAAATACATCTTTTTCTAAAGTATAATATCTATTATATATCTTAATATATTGTTTTATAGCTAATTATTCATTGGTTTACAAAAAACCAAATCTTTATTAAATTCATAGATAACTATTAATCAATTTTATAGATTTTAGTAGTTATTTATCTGATTAACAGTTATTATAGAGGCAAAGTATAATTATTTTCTTATTATTTACAAATGTATCCGACAGATAAAAATATTAAAAGAATGTACTTATGTGTATTACACTATCAATCAGTACAATAGAATATACTAATTACATTTGTATTCATTGTATCATTTTGTTTACAAAACTAAATTTGTATAAATGTAGTTTTGTAAACGTAATAAAAGTAACATTTGTAACTCCTTTTATTTACCGAAGTGACCGTAATGGATTTACTAAAACCTATTTTTGTTTTGAGTCCACCACATCAAAAACAGGGTCTCCCCTATTTATTAGTGAAACTCTATTTTGAAAATCCGCGATAATCAGAGCATTCGAAATATACTGAGGCTACTTGAATTTACATTTCAAAATTCAAGTATAGCCGAACCATGCCGCTCTCATTTTTGCATTTTACAATGGAAGCGGTATAGTTAGTTGAACTAATCCCGCTTTTTCAGCGGGATCCCCCGACCCTCTGGGTCGGTTCCTTATATTGGGTTCAGGGTTCTACCCTGAGGTTTGCCTTTTTATTTAACCTGAGTTGTATGACATTCCATGAACCTGCTGCTAATGAATCGCTAGCAGTAAGAATATCCAAGTCCACAGAATTGCAGAAAAATAACAAGAAGGAAGAGAAATACAAAGTTATACGCTGACAGGTGTTATTCGTAACGCAGCGATTCGATGGGATCGGTACGGGCAGCTTTGTTGGCAGGGATAATACCAGAAACAAGGGCCACGACAAAAGTCAGCAAAACACCGCCGAAGACCCACTCCCAGGGAATGATAAAAGTGCTGCCGGTTACCATAGAAATAATATTTCCCATAAAGACACCGGTTATAATGCCGAGAACACCTCCAATCTGGGCGATAACGATGGCCTCAAACAAAAACTGGTTACGGATAGTTCGCCGGCGCGCTCCAATAGCTTTACGGATACCAATTTCCCTTGTTCGCTCGGTTACCGACACCAGCATAATATTCATAAGCCCAATGGCTGCACCAAACAGCGTTATCAGCCCGATGATGGTGGCGCCGATGGTAATGTTTCCGGTAAGTCCGATGAGCATGTTGGCAATATTATCGCTTTTCACAATGGAAAATGAATCCTTCTCACCCAGGCGATCTTTACGAATTTGTCGGAATAATCCGGTAGCCTCACCGATAGAAGCCGCCATCTGGCTGGGATGGCTCACCATAATACTGATAGTGTAATTCATATTGGGGCGCGAGAAATACTGACGTACATTATTCAGTGGCAGAAAACAGGCACGGTCGCCGGTGAAGCCCAAACTGGTACCTTTTTCCCGCAAAGTCCCGATAACCCGGTACATCCCCGGCCCAATGGAGATAATTTTTCCAATAGGATCTTCATTGTTCTTAAAAAGCTTCTTCACCACATCGCTACCAAGAACAACAATATGGTCGCCATCCGTCACTTCAGAGGGTTGAAAATCACGACCTCTGTCCAGTTCCAAACCAGCTGTAACAAGGTAGTTGGCATCTATACCTGTCACACGAACATTAGGATTGGTTTTTTGTGATTTGTATTTCACCGTGGCAGTTCCTGTTCCAACAATGCTCACAGAGGTAACGGCAGGAAAGTCATAGCGTTTCTTAAAAGCCACGGCCTCCCGGTAAGTTATGATGGAATAAGCTTCCGCTCTGGTACGGTGACGGCCGATCTGAACACGCAGGGAACGGTTTCGAATATTGAAAGTATTAGAACCCATCATAGCAAAATTCTGAGTCAGGTAATACTCGACAGAATCGATGGCTGTAAGTATGCCCACCAGAGCCATAATACCAAAAGCAATAATAGCGACAGTAAGGATAGTCCGTACCAGATGGCTCCTAATGGAATTGAGGGAAATGCGAATGTTTTCCCGAACAAGCTTTAGATTATTCAATTTTGTCCTCTTTTTTGCCATAAGCCAAATCACCGGCATCACCAAGACCCGGCACAATGTAGGCTTTGGCTGTCAGTTCATCGTCAATGACTCCCGTCCATATTTTTATTTTATGTTTTGAAAATGTCTTTTTCAGAAACTGGATTCCTTCGTTGCTTGCCAGCACCGACACAATGTGAATTTCTTTAGGTATTCCCTTCTCCAGCAGTCCTTTTATGGCCGCCACCAGCGAACCACCCGTGGCCAGCATAGGATCGCTGATAATCAAAATCCGCGACTCCGTACTGGGCGAAGAGACGTATTCCAGTTTTATTACAAAGTCTTCGGCAGCATCATATTTACGGTAAGCCGAGATAAATGCATTTTCAGCATAGTCAAAGAAATTCAGCATTCCCTGATGCAACGGAATACCAGCCCGTAAAATAGTGGCCAGCAATGGCTGCTGCTGTATTACCTGCATGTGGGCGATTCCCAAAGGTGTAGTGACATCCTTCTTTTCATAAGGCAGTTCTTTACTAATTTCATAAGCAAAAATCTCACCCATACGTTCCAGATTTCGCCTAAAGCGTAAACGATCCTGCTGTATGTGGATATCCCTTATTTCAGAAAGAAACTGATTAAAAACGGAGTTGGCTTTTCCTAATTCTCTAACCATCGGTATTAGTTTTAGACAAAGATAAAAGAAAATTTTCAGTAAACGGGAAAAAAAATCAGGAACATCCGTGGTTTGTCCTCTCCGGATTACCAACTGCCGACTTATATTAGGTTCTACTGCGAATTTAGTGGAAGATTAGATGTATTATGTAATTATTATTGCAGGTGGTCGGAAGTCGGAAGTCGGAAGTCGGAAGTCGGAAGTCGGAAGTCGGAAGTCGGAAGTCGGAAGTCGGAAGTCAGAAGTCGG
>VAPE01021169.1_pt1 | contig 42833 bp, 36 predicted proteins | sample 3393911 | NCBI WGS metagenome assembly VAPE01 (sample SAMN08290436, study PRJNA428436) | hydrothermal vent metagenome | isolation source: Deep-sea hydrothermal vent chimney | place: Atlantic Ocean: South-mid Altantic Ridge
GGCTACTCCCTACGGGCATTATAGCAGATATACTACTGTTTCGTTGAAACTACTTGAAGCTACTAGTAGCTCCTCGCATAGTTTTGCCTTGCATTAGCATATCTGCTATAATGCTGAGAACATATAGGGTTTCTATAGGTGCCCTATACATTAATAACATTATAATTGAAATAGAGGTACTATAATGATTGAAAAAAATATATCGGTAATAAGACAAAAAATGAAAGATGCCGCGACAAGAAGCGGAAGAGATGTTTCTGAGATTTCGCTTATGGCAGTATCAAAAACATTCGGCGTTGACAGCATAAGAGAGGCATACAAAGCCGGGTGTACGGTTTTCGGGGAAAACCATGTTAAGGAAGCGGCTGATAAAATAAAAGAATGCAGCGACCTTGATGTAGAGTGGCATTTTATAGGCCATCTTCAGAAAAATAAAATAGCTAAGGCGGTTACTGTATTTGATAGTATAGATTCGCTGGATGATATAAAAACTGCAGAGTTAGTCAATAGCAAATCCAAAAATATAGATAAAATTATGAATATTTATATTGAGGTTAATATTGGCGGAGAATCTCAAAAAAACGGTATTAATGCTGATGATGTTCTTGAATTTGCGCATCGATTATCTTTTTTTACAAACTTGAAGATAGAAGGAGTTATGGCAATTCCACCTATAAGCGCAGATAAAACCTCCCGACCTTATTTTAGGCAATTAAGGCAGCTATGCGACAAGTGCAGCGATGCCGGCTTTAATTTCGGTTTATCCATGGGTATGAGTAACGACTTTGATATTGCCATTGAAGAAGGTTCAACTATTATAAGAGTAGGAAGAGCAATATTTGGCAAGCGAGACGGTCAATGACCGTTGAAATATTTCAAAATTAGCAGAAGTATCTTGATTTTAACAAAAGTTTGCAACAGGAGGAAATAATGCTTATAAAAAAGAATGTGGGCTTTATTGGCGGTGGAAGGATGGGGGGATCATTAATCAAAGGTATTTTATCAAACAACTTCGACAGATCCAGGATATTTGTGTCGGATCCTTCAAAAGGAGAACAGCTTGAAAAAGAGTTTCACATTAATAACATAAAAAATAACTCTATATTGGTTGAAAATGCAGATGTGGTAATTATAGCTGTAAAACCTGCAAATGTTTTTGACGTAATTGATGAGATTAGCGATGCGGTAGATGATACCAAGCTTATTATATCAATTGCGGCAGGCGTTAATTTAGATGATATTAAAGAACATATCAAGGGCAAAGGGCGCCTAATACGGGTTATGCCAAATATATGCGCACTTGTGAGAGAGAGCGCAAGCTGTATATTTTGTGGTCCTAAAACAACTTTAGATGATCAGGAAGCTGCTATTGCTCTGCTCTCTTTGGTTGGTAAAACGGTTGTCATAAAAGACGAATCGCTTATGAATGCAGTTACCGGACTTTCAGGGTCAGGCCCTGCATATGCTTTCATCGCAATTGAAGCGCTTTCAGATGGTGCGGTGAAAATGGGGCTTGATAGAGCAAGTGCAAAGCTTTTGGCAGCTCAGAGCTTGCTTGGTGCAGCTAAAATGGTTTTGGAAACAAAGATTCATCCCGAAGAACTTAAAGACATGGTAACATCACCGGGCGGAACAACGGCTTTCGGATTATCGGTATTGGAAAATAGAGGATTTAGATCTGCCCTTATAGATGCGGTGAACGCTGCTGCAATGAGATCTATTGAATTAAGTGGAGGAAAAGATAACAAGTGATAATCGGTATAGGTAAAAAATTTTGCAGAACAGGTTTTTTAACATTCGATCCGCTCTTAAGCTTATAGATATGGTTTAACACTAATGGCTATTGCAATAAAACGCCATTTAAGCGATATAACGATTGTAGCTGGAGTTCTAATTATACTCGGCATTCTTATAATTCCTCTTCCTTCGTTTATGTTGGATTTTGCCATAAGTTTGAGCTTTTCATTGGCTCTGCTCATACTATTTATATCAATTTATATTTCAAAACCACTTGAATTTTCAACGTTTCCATCGCTTCTTTTGATTGTAACAATTTTTAGGTTATCTCTGAATGTTGCAACTACACGAGCCATACTGCTTCATGGAGCACAAACTCCTGCTGCTGCAGGTCATATTATACAGTCATTCGGCAAGACGGTTGTGGGCGGAAATTTCATAGTAGGAATTATAGTTTTTTCGATTCTTGTGATAATAAATTTCATCGTCATTACTAAAGGCGCAACGAGAATAGCTGAGGTAACCGCTCGTTTTACACTTGATGCAATGCCAGGAAAGCAGATGAGCATTGATGCAGATCTCAATTCAGGTTTAATAGATGAAGCTGGGGCACGGGCAAGAAGAGAGGAGATATCAAGAGAATCCGATTTCTACGGCGCTATGGACGGTGCAAGCAAATTTGTGAGAGGAGATGCCGTGGCAGGTCTGCTTATTATATCGATAAATATTATGGGCGGTATTATTATAGGGCTGGCTCAATATGGTATGACAATTTCAGCAGCGACAAGCAGGTTTACTCTTTTAACGGTTGGCGATGGATTGGTAAGCCAGATCCCCGCTCTCATAATAAGCAGTGCGGCCGGACTTATAATATCACGAACAGCTTCAAGCAAAGAGAGTCTTCCTGCAGGACTTGTCAACCAGCTTATGGGACATTCAAAATCGCTTATTACAAGTGCGTCTATTCTCTTTGCTCTGTCTCTTGTTCCTGGTCTTCCCACCCTTCCGCTTCTTTCATTTGCCGCTATCTTAGCGTTTTCTGCATATATTAAGAATAAAAAAGAAAAGAAAACCGTAAAGGAAAGCGAACTTGACAAACAGAAAAAGAAGGAGCCTGAAAAGGAGGAAAATATAACCGATCTCCTAAAGGTTGATCCGCTTGCTCTTGAGGTTGGGTATGGTTTAATAGCACTTGTAAATCCGGATGAAGGTGGAAATCTTCTTGATAAGATAAAAGGAATAAGAAGACAGCTGGCATTGGAAATAGGTATAATTGTACCTCCGATAAGAATTAGAGACAATTTGGAGTTTGGAAAAAATGAGTATGTTTTTATGATTAACGGCTCGGAAGTCGATAGATATACAGTATTACCCGATAAGCTTCTCGCTATGGGCGGTATAGGCAAACTCGACAATGCCATATTGACGCATGAGCCCTCATTTAAGCTTGAGGCATATTGGGTGGATTCATCAAACCAGCAGGATGCCTTAAAACATGGCTATACCGTTGTTGATCCTTCTACTGTGATTGCAACCCATATATCGGAAATTATAAAAAATAGTTCTGCCGATCTTTTAACAAGAGAGGATACTCAACAATTGCTGGATGTGCTTAAAAAGCAATATCCTAAAGTAACCGAAGAGCTTTTCAAAGCGTTGTCTTTGGGGATTGTGCAGAAAGTGTTAAAAAATCTGCTTAGAAGTGGGATTCCAATACGAAATATGCTCATCATAAGTGAGACATTAGCCGATTTTTCAAGTTATACAAAGGAACCTGATCTATTGACCGAACAGGTTAGAGCAGCTCTGTCAAGAATAATAACCGACCGATTTAAAGAACAAGACGGCAAGCTTTACACGGTTTTTATTTCGCCCGCTGTCAATAAGACGATTGAAGATAATATAACAGGGACAAAGAAACTTTACCTGTCATTGCCTGCCGATGAATCGGATAAACTTGTGAAGAAAGTTGCTGAGGTTTTAGATAAATCAGCTCAGAATGGCAGTGATGCGGTGCTTGTGGTTAATCCAAAGGCAAGGCAGCCGCTGGAAGATTTTTTGAGGCGGTCAATTAAAAATATTCATGTTCTTTCATTTGCAGAAATATCGGATAGCGCTTCCATCGAATCGGCGGGTATAATAGAATGAGGTATAGGACATATTTGGCAGGATCGCAAAGTGAAGCAATTGAAAAGATCAAAAATGAGATAGGACCGGATGCAGTCATAGTCTCTGTAAAAAAGATAAAGAAGAGAAAATTTCCATTTTGGCTTGTTCCGAAAGAGTTTATAGAAGTTGTTGCTGCAGTTGATAATGAATTGCCGCCTAAAACAAAAACAACATATAAAAAAACCGATGCCATAGGAGCAATTTATGAAAGAACGGTTTCAAGAGAACTGCAAGATATCAAACAAGTTATAGCTGAGAATTTCTCAAAAATTGATTTTAAAGATGCGATTGACCAGATGAAAAACGATCTTTCCGTGTTAAAAAATTCTATCAATAAAAAAGGCAGTGAATCAATACCGTTTGAACTGCTTCATTGTATAACCAAAATTGAAAATTCCGGAATTAAGGGGATATATGCAAGGAAGTTTGTCATGGATATAACGAAACATATGTCACATAACGAGTTTGCAGATAATAGAAAAACGGATGCATTTCTTACTGCGATGATAGCAGAACTGATAAATGTAGAAGATATTAAATTTGACAAGGAAAAGAAGATTATTTGTCTAATTGGCCCTACCGGTGTCGGTAAGACTACGACAATTGCAAAATTAGCAGCCAACGCTCTAATGAATTATAAAAAAAATGTTGCTATAATAACATTAGACACATATAGAATTGCCGCTGTTGAACAGCTATCAAATTATGCAAAAATTATGAATATTCCAATGGATGTTGCATTTTCAAATGATGATGTAAAAAGTTCAATAGAGAAATTTAGAGATTATCAACTTATATTTATTGATACGGCAGGCAGAAGTCAAAAGAATGCCGAGAGCATAAAAGAACTATCCGAATCGCTGCCGAATGAAAATCTTGATATACTGCTTACACTTGCTGCTAATGTTAAAGACGAGGACATTGAAGAGAGTTTCAAAAGATTTAGTATTCTCCCGATAAAAGGTACAATTTTTACTAAGCTTGACGAAGCAAACCATCTTGGCACTATATTTAACATATCATTTGAGAGCAAGCTCCCTATTTTCTTTTTGACAACAGGACAAAAAGTCCCAGATGATATAATGAAACCCGAACGACTCAAACTGGCAAATTTAATTCTTAAGAAATGAAAGATCAAGCGAGTAGTTTAAGGGGTCTAATGAATGAAGAATCCAAACGGAACACGAGATACATAGCAATAACATCAGGAAAAGGCGGTGTTGGAAAGACGAATATATCAATAAATCTAACTCTGGTGCTTGCAAAAACAGGTAAAAGAGTGATGCTTTTTGATGCTGATTTGGGTCTTTCAAGTGCCGATGTGCTTTTTGGAGTATCTCCAAAATATAGTATAAATGATGTTATATCAGGAAATAAACAAATGTCAGAAATAGCAGTTGCAATATCAGATAAAGCTGTCTTGATTCCAGCAGGGTCGGGTTTTGAGGAGTTGGCTAACATAACCGATAAAAAATTCGCATTCTTAGAACATCAGCTTGATAGTATTGAGTCGCCTGATTTTATTATTATTGATACGGCTGCCGGAATTGGAAAGAATGTAACACGATATCTTGAAGCGGCCGATGAGATTATTGTGATAACAACGCCGGATCCTACATCTATAACAGATGCTTATGTTATGATAAAACTGCTTAGAAAAAGAGGCAAAAACAATATTAATGTAGTGGTTAATATGGTAAAAAATAGAGCTGAGGCTGATGATATTTTTGAACATATAATGGCCATAAGCGAAAAGTTTCTAAAATTTACACCCAACTATTTAGGATTTTGTCCAAAAGACCCTCTTCTTGTAAAAGCGGTGAGAAAAAGGATGCCGATTATTAATTTGTTTCCGTATGCATCATTTTCAAAGCAAATTGTTAAAATAGCAGGGAAGATCAATAGAATCTCCGTACGGCAGAAGACGGGCTTTATTGATTTTATTAAGCGATTGTTTACAAAATAAAAATTATGAGACCACTGCATAATGAACTATAGAGAAAAAGGGGCTTTCTGCTCAAACAGCTGTTTTTTTCTAACGCATTTTCACTTCTGTTTATTCGCCTGTTTTGTCAGGTCGGTTAGAGAAAAAGAGGGATAGATTGCTGAATTCAACACTGAGATTGCCGCGCATGAAAACTCCTCGCAATACAAGAATAGACTCTTTTTCTCATGCCGCTCTATTGCCGCTTGAGGATTGTGCAAGGTTCAGTAAATTACATCTACTGTGTCCCATTTACGGCATTGCGGGCATTTCCAAAATATGTCCTTTTGCTTGAAACCGCAGTTAGAACATTTGAATACAGGCTTTTCATTGATACTGTCAAGAAGCAGAATTAGAGTTTTATCGTTTGCGGGGTTTTCTAACATATCAAGTCTTAACTTCCAGTAGTTGAGAAGTTTTCTACTCTCATCTGTACTGAATTGTGCTTTATTTAAAAAATTTTTCGCATCTTTTAATCGGCCATCCGAATTAAGATGAAACATAAGGTCAAAAAGCAATTCGGCACTATCGGGGAACTCTTTGAGCAACTTTTTGTAAAATTCAAGATAGTCGTCCGAGATTTTTATGATTATATCCGATGCCGCCGATATAAATCTACGATTTTTTGTTACAGCGGTTTTGAGCAGTTCCAATGCATTTTCATTATCTGAAGTCTCATAAGATAACATAGCTTGTTCACAATATGCTTCAAAACAGTCGCTATTGGTTTTTATGGCTTTCTGAAAAAATGATTTCGCAGCTTTTTTATTGCCTTCTACCTTTTTTGCTTTACCGAGAGCGACTAAAACATGAGCTTCTTCATTTCTCTTGGTCGATTTTGAACGTCTGAGAACATTAAGGGCTTCATTCCACTCAAGGTTTTTTTCATATGCTTCTTTAAGCATCTCCATAGCATAATTATCGTACCGATCCCTATCTACAAGGATTTTAAAATTTTCTGCAGCCTTTTGATGAAAGCCAGCCTTGTCATAATCTATCCCGATTGATAAAATAATCGCTCTTTTTAGTGCGTCATCTATATGCGGTCTTGCGAGAAGACTTTTGTGAATAATGAGTGCTCTGTTTAGCTCACCTCGCTTTCTAAAAAGATTGCCGATTGCAAGGTATATAGCAATAAGTTCAGGGTTCATTTTAACTAATTTTGTCAGTTCTTTTATCGCGTTATCGGTTTCATCGTCAATGATGTAATTGATACTCTGCATATATGCGGTAAAATCTTGTCTAACTTTCTTTATATCTTTGCCTTTCGGTCTTAAAGCGTAAGATATGATAATTCCGCTTAACGCACCGACAAATAAATATGAAAGATTAACATAGGTAAATGTCATTATTTTTGATCTGAAACTGCAAGCTCCGATTGTTTTTCTTTTACTTTCTCGTCTCTTGTTATTGTGAGATTTCTCAAATATCCAATCTCTTTTTTAAGTTCGTCGATTTCCGTTTTGCCCCCTTTAATCTGCTTTTTTAAACCTAATATGTCGATCAAACCATATATAAAGCTTATCATCAAACCTATAGCAAACGCAATAATCAAAAATAACCACACGGGAAGCAGCTTGGAATAAAGCATAAAAAAGCGTAATTGCATTGTCTGCGTGTTAAAAAGCGCGAATAATATTCCTGCTACCAATACTAAAATCCATATAAGTAATTTAACAATTCTCATTTTATCTCCCTAAATTTATTTGATAGTTTGTTATAAGTTGATACCAGCGCTTCCGACACAATTCTTGTTGAAGATAGAACGGGCATAAAGTTTGTATCTCCATTCCATCTTGGAACAATATGAACATGAAGGTGGTCTTTGATTCCCGCTCCCGCCACTCTTCCCAAGTTCAATCCAACATTATAGCCTTCCGGATGCATAACGTCATCTAATATTTTTAATGATAAATTTTCAAAAACAGAAATTTCAGCATGCATTTCTTTGTCAAGATCACTAAAATCAGAGGTATGCATATAAGGAACAACCATTAAATGTCCTGGATTATATGGAAATATATTCATAATTATAAAACAATATTTCCCTCTCTTCAAAATTAGTTGTTTTTCATCTTCGCCTGCTTGAGCATCGCAGAAAGCACATCTATCATCTTTTTTGCTTAATATATATTCAATGCGCCATGGCGCCCATAGCATATTCTCATTCAAGTTAGCCTCCATATCGGCATTCTGCAGATTTATATACGTTTACGATTGATTTCGCACGCGTATTGCAGCTATTGCAATGAATCTCTATCATTATAGCTCAGCCGTTTGTATTTGCGAGCAAAAGTATGGATAGTTTTTTTATTACAGTTGCAGAATATATATTTTTTATTCCTTCCATCAACTACCAGCTTCTTGCCTATTTAAAACTACGTAAAATCTAAACCTCATATATCAAAACTTCATTTTCAACAAAAATTAGATATCCTGCAGCATGTCCTCCGTAAACCTTGTCTGCAATCTCCTTATATCGTGAAACCTGGTTTTTATAATTAGATATGGTCAATAAATCATAATGCGTTTTGTAATCGATAATAGTGATTTTGCTGCCGCTTCTGATCATTAAATCAAACCTGCTCTCTTTTCCATTGTCAATAAACGGTTTTTCCCCATATCTATCTCCTTTGATAATTTGCATAAATTTTTTATTGCCAAGCAAAAGTTTGACTCTTGATTCTATTTCATCAATCTCATTTTCATCAAGAAAAATCATATATTTTTGTCTTACCTTATTTATACATAGTTTTATATCTGCGTTATCAAAATCATCAACTATTTCCATAGCATAATGAAAAGCGAGCCCAAAAATTCTACTCTTGAGCTCTCCTTCAATAGGTTTTATATCTTGAGTTTTTTTATCTTTCTCAGCAATCTGCTTAAAAAATTTTACGGCATCTTGTTTTTTATTATCTTTTTTTTCGCTTTTAGTCAATCTGCCTTTTTGGTATACTCCGTTAACGCATTCGTTTTTATCGATAACTTTTTTAATCTGCGCATAAACTCCTTGTTCTTTACCGAAAATATAAAGCGCATGTTTTGCACGTGTCATTGAAACATAGATTTTGTTTATACTATCAATAAGGGCGGCTTTTAATTCTCTGTCATAATACGCCTTTAATTTATGACTGTAATTAGTCATATTTTTTGTGAGATTAAGCAGGATTGATTCAACTTTGAGATTTCCGTCTCTTGCCACTATAAGAGAATGCCTATTATTTACTCTTGTTGGAAATATCGGCAAGATAACGGCATCAAATTCAAGCCCCTTTGATTTATGAATAGTCATTACCTGGACGGCTCCAGCAGATGCTGACGAGCTTATTTTGTTAACGCTTTTTAACATATTTTCAAACTTATCCACAAATTCGCCGTATGATGTTGATATACCCGACACTTTATAAGCTATATCATAGATTCTATACAAATTAGGATTTGCCGAAAAATAATCATCAAGCTTAAATAGAAGTATTAGGGTTCTCAAAACAGTCAGATGGTCGTATATTCCAACAATTTTTTTCATTTCTTTTATATTTGAACTAAATTCAAATTCATCTATATATGATACGATCTGCTCTTTTAGTATAGGTTCGGGGAAAATCAAATACCGTAAAATTGATGTTACCATAATACCGATATCCGTATGATAAAGATTAGATGTTGTGTCCGATACGGCGGGGACTTGATGCTTGATCAAATAATCCGCCACTTTGTCCACTTGATCATTTTTATCTACAAGAACTGCTATATCGGAAAACAGAAAACCGGCACTGCGAATCTGTTTAACAGAGCGAAAAATTTCATCGCCAATAGATGCTTCATCAAAATTATCATTGAGATTTGCATAAACATAACCGTCGTTTTCAGACTTTGCAGAAACATCTTCATAATTGAAACCGTCAACAGCTATATTTCTAAAAACGGAGTTGACAAATTCAACTATTTTGTGGTCACTTCTATAATTCTTATCAAGAGTTTTTTTGGCAATATTGCCTATCATAAGCGGTTTATCAAACAACTCGCTTGCGGCTCCTCTAAAACGATATATAGATTGCTTGGGGTCGCCCACATAAAAAAATGACCCTTGTCTATCATTGGTTCCAATACCGCTTATGAGCTCCTCTGCAATGGGCAAAATTATCGACCATTGCATAACGCTTGTATCCTGAAACTCATCAATTAAAAGGTGATCTATCCTGCAGTCCAATTTAAAATAAATATAATCAGGATGGCTAAACAGATGCCTATTAACAAGAAGGTTGTAAACTGAATTTTTTATATCGGCAAAACTCAAACTTTTATGCTGCGTTAAAACCGTTTCATAGCATGTTTGATAATTTAATAAAAGTTTCATAAAAACCGCTTGATTTATTTCTGTTTTCTTTTCAAAATAGCAGCCCACTGATTTTTTAAACAGCTGCCAAAAATTTGCAAACTGCTGTGAATTATCGCCTTCGATAAGTTTTTTATATGTAGAAACTTCCGTTATATCTTTTTTAAAAATATTAGAAAATTCTTCTACTCTGCCTGTGGCTCCAAATCGATCCACAACGGCTCTTGACCTTTTTCCAATACTATCAATATTGTCTTCAAGAAACTCATACAGCTTATCTTTATTACGAATAGTTAGATTGCCTATTCTTGAAAGTTCTTCATTTAAACTGCCAAAATCAGAATCTTTTAACAAATCGCTCAATTCAGCCCGCATATTAAAAAGCAGATTTAAGTTTTCAGATAAGAACATGTCTATTTTTTTTGTTCCGGTTATTGATCCTAAGTAAAATAAATTGTCCCTCAAGCTATGATTATCATAAAGCATCTGCATGAACAATGAATCTGTTTCATCTAACATCTTTTTTACCGCTTCAGAATCGGCCACATCGAATTCATAGGGAACGGATGCTTCAAATGCAAATCCTTTTAATATCGATAGTAGAAAAGAGTCAATAGTAACTATATGGATTGAAGATTGGCGGCTGTTTTCGTATATTTTTTTAAATTGATTTGATGTTTGCTCAGAATAATTTATGTTTAGATTGTTAAGAAAATCTTTAAGATCGTTATTACCGGAAAAATCGTATCGATACGCAATTTCATATAAACGGTCTAATATTTTATTTTTCATCTGGCTGGCAGCTTTTTTTGTAAATGTTAAGCAATAGATATTCTCAGGGCTTATTCTGTGATACAAGAGTTCTATAAAACGGCTTACCAGTGAGTAAGTTTTGCCGCTGCCTGCTGATGCAGACACGGAAACGCTTTCAAGTTTATTTAAATTTATGGCTTAACCTCTTCGGCATATTCGCCTATAACAGCATTGTTTGCAATGTTTATCGGTTTTAGTGAAGTTTATATTTATATCTAATATCTCTGCTATAACTCTTTTTATATCACCTACGATGCTGTCTATCCGATCGGGTTTAATCCAATATTCCCTTTTGAAATCAAGTAAGTTATAATAGATGAGCCCGCTGCAGCCTTTATGAGTTTTTAAGCTTTCAGCATATCCGTAAAGAGGAAGCTGAACGCTGTAATATTTATCGATTCCCCTGAATTTATCTATCTTGCCTGTTTTATAATCTATTATATTAAAGTGGTCACCATATATATCAATTCTATCGATTCGCCCTTTTACCACCACACCCAAATTGATCTTGAAATTAGATTCCACAACTATTTTATCCGCATCGCAAGCGGCTTCTTTTTTGAGAAACCCCGAATGTTTCATTCTATATAAAAAATAATCCAGCTTAACTTTGTAGATAGGATTATCGGATATTATAGAATTAGAATGAACAAGATTGTTAAATTCGTTTTCAAATTTCTTTATAATCTTATTCTCATCGTTAATCGGTTTTCCATCCGTAAATAATATTTTAAATGCTTCGTGAATGATATTTCCAATCTCAAAAGGCTGTTTTTCCAAATCTATCTTATCTTTTATTCTTTTTATATATTTTAGGTAAAACTTATACGGACAAAGTCTGTATGTATTAAGTGAAGAAGCGCTGTACTCTTTGTCTTTTAACTGTTTGATTATTTTGTCACTCTTTGAGGCATATTCGGGAACATTTTTTATAGCTTTTTCATAAATTTTTTGTTTATCAAAAAGATAGTTTGATAATCCGTTTTCCGATTTAACTTTCAATTGATTATTATTGATAACATCAAACAAAAACCTGCTTATATGCGACACATCATCGTCGATATATGCGAGATACGCTCTTTTAGATGAGTTTATAATGCTTTCAAAGTAGTATCTTTGGAGCTCTTCTTTATCGGCTGAAGTTGGAAGTCCGCACTCTTTTCTGACCGCACTGTTTAAGAACGGATCTTTGCTTATATTCGGCAGAATGCCATCATTTAACGATGGCATAATCACAACATCGCTATCTAAAAGTCTTGCTTCAAGAACACCGGTAACTTTGACTTTGCCTATTCCAACATCGGTATACCGTGCCGAGCCAAGCCGTTTTAATATGTAAGATAACATATCTTTCCCCGGTGCAGCAGCAGTAACATAATCTTCGTTAAGTAAAGAGAGCTTCTCCAATTCGTCAAACAGTTTTTCTTTTGCAGAATGATAATCAGCAGGTAAACGGCTTGTCTCGTAATCGGACGAAAGTTTTTTTAGAAATTTCAAAAGTTCTAAGGCGGCAGATTGGATTGAAACGGATTTTTTAATATATATTGATTTAATCGGCATAATAAATTGATCTTCAATATTTTGCGGCAGTTCCGTTTTTGGTAAGCCGTTTCGATATGCGTTAAGTATTATTGATTTATCCGCACTGAAAGGATAGTTTAGAAATTCGTTAATATCGCTTGTTTTGTACCTGTTGTCCGTCTGACCGTCTATAAGACCGTAAATTGTGTTAAGGTAGCGATAAAACAGAGAATCTGACATGCTAAAACCGTTGGCAAAATTGAACTGCTGCCTATCTATAGAACTTAAAATAGCCGCAATAGATTCATCAGGAAGAATAACTTTGATATTTTCAAGTCGAGTATGATTTGTGTAATACTCCTCTCTCACGGTTTTAAGTACCCACGATGCCATGTCAATATAAGAAAAGAATTTGCTTACAAATATAGCAGGTTTGGAATCGGATTCTTTTTCTTTAGGCTTAAATCCAAGCGAAGAAAGAATCGTTTTCATCTTTTTTGGAAGAATGAAGCTTTTTAGAGCGATGTGAACATCAAAACTCAAGCTTATCTTTTTGATTGCGCTAATTTCGTAATTTGTGAGAAATCCGCTTACTGCAATATAGACAGCTGTGATATTTGCAGGGATCGTGATTGCAGATTTGTGTTTAATTAATCCAATATCTGCAAATCTGTTTTCTTTGAGCAGCTTTTTGTATTCACTCAAAACCTCATCTAAAACAGCTATATGCGTTTCATAATCAGTATAAACACCCTTCTGTTTTAAGTCATTAAAATCAACCTGCTCTACGGAAACCTCCTCATAAAAACCGATAAGGTCGCTTAAAAACGCCTCTAAATGAGTAATATCTTTAATTCGTTCAAAGTCATCTTTCAAAATCAGCTTTGCTCTTTTAACCCTTGCTATCGCCTGTCTTAAAAGCATACTTTTTATAAATCGATCAACTGGAACTGCCCCGCCGGTATCTATAAGAGAATCAAAAAACTCTTCGTAGGTAAAAAGCTTGGCAATTGCAGTAGTCTTTGTTGTCTGTTCAACAAATTTTCTGACCAAGCGCTGAGTTGGTAATATGACAACAGTTGTTTCGTCTGCATGGTTAGCTATAAATTGAACGATATCGCCCGATATCTGATTAAAAAAAATGCCCATACATCAATTGTATAATATTATACAATTTAATCAATAATTTATGCTCTTGACACTATAAGATTCTAAAAAATGCCGGTGGGCTAATTATTTAATCAGTTTATAATGTTTTTTGCTAAGTTCCAGTCCAAATCGCTCTTCAAGCTTTTTCATCCAGCGATGCTTCCTCTCTTTGCGCGTTAGTTTGTAGTTCGGATCGGCATGGAAAATGTCTTCAGCTTCGGGAAGCCAGTTTTGAATTGCTTTGGGGTGAGAACCTTTAAACTTATGGATGATAGAGCTGTCAATCTGCGTATAGTCGATCGGCTTGTGGGTTTTGTTCCAGTATTTTTGGACCTTTTGGCTTTTAAGATTCATCTGTTTCTCACTGCGTATCCATCCGTAATGATATATAGTTGCATTGGTGAGTGCAGCTTTAGGATAACGCCCGATTTTATTGTGATCAAGTATTAGCCAGAATAAACCGTCCGGAGCATAACTTCTGATAGAGTTTTTTATGATGCGAGGAGCTCTTTTGTACCAACCAGGTGAATCAAGATAGCTGTTAGAGTTGCCATAAAAATGAATGTAGTCAAAAACCAATGCTTCCACTTCGTCATCATCTTTATAGCGACGCATCGCATTAACGATTTTTTCCAAATCGTTTTCATGCACCACTTCGTCAGCCTCAAGGTAAAATGCCCAATCTCCGGTACAATTAAACTGGGCAATCATTTTTTGCTGTCCATAGACATAGCCGCGATCCTTCATACTTTCATTCCACTGAGTGTGAATAATGCGGATTTTCGGGTCATTTATCGCATTAATCATCGTTTCGGTCTCATCCTCGCACGGACCCAGCGCTATGATAAACTCATCAATGATCGGCAAAATAGAGCGAATTGATTCGACAAATGGATATCCGAGTATCTGCCCATTACGGAGAAATGTAAAGCCGCTAACTCTCATGAAATTCCTTAAGAATATGCTCTGGAATATTAGATTGATAAAACTTTTCGACTATTTGATTAATTGATATATTGTTGACATCACTTTTATCGAAAAGAGATAATTTTATATGAGCTTCGCAACTAAGTCTAAATTCAGGATAGAATTTCCAAAAGAGTGAGATAATAGGTATATCAAACGCTTGTGCTATATGCATTAAACCGCCATCGCAGCATATAAAAATTGAACATTGCTTTATGACAAAGGCGCTTTCTTGAATTGATAGTTTTCCAACAAAATTTTCTACATTATTAAAATGATTCATAAGTTTTTTAGCTTGCATTTGTCCGTTGGACGATCCAATTAATATAAATTTTAAATTAGTTACTTCTGAATTCAATTTTTGAATAAGTTTATCAAAGTTATTAAAAGTACGTAAGGGATCCTCTCCTCCTATTGAGATGCCGACATATAATAGGTTTTTTTCTTTTTTAAAATCAACTTTTTGATCAGCGATATAATAGTTATATTTAATATCGGATATAGGCATATTCAAAAGCATTGCTATGCGGCAGTATCCAAGTTTTAATCTATTAAAATCAGGGCCGTAGAGAAATTCATTGATACAAAAAAACGGTATATTATGAAAAAATTTATTTTTAAGTTTTATGCTTTTGGTTGTAAAATAATCAAGAATTAAAAAATCATATTTATCATTGATTAGCGTTGGATTAGTATAAACATTTTTGAAAAAAGGATCATTTTCAAAAATAGATGCATTGTTTTTACTGGCAAGCACATGAAGCTCATAATTCTTCAAAAGCGACCTGGCTGATAATTCCATCAATGAGTCACCAATGCTATCGCTATGGCACCCTATCCATAAAATTTTCCTTATATCTTCCGGCATTGAATTGCGATATAAGGCGGTGTTACCAAAACACTTATAATAGATTAATTTACGTAATAATTTGAAATTTTCTTTAAATTTAAACAATACAGATTCTTTTTCGGCTATTGTTCGGCTATTGTTCGGAATATAACAAAAACAAGAAATATAAAGCCTTTGAAGAAATAGATATTTTAATTTCATAAAATATAATGTAAAACTGTTGACTTTCATAATGCTCATATCGTTTTCTTTCTTAAAAATATCATCATATCATGACTCATCTGCAAGATAGAGGCTACCGGTTTCAAAATTTCGGATATAAGTTTCAGAAAATGATATATGATTTTTAGCATACCTCCTTTACTTGTGAATAACAAATCTAATATCCTTAATCAATATAAATTTAAAACTACATCTATCTATCAATATTTTCACTGATGAACTGATAAATTATCGAAAAACACATTACAACCCCTATAACCATTTGTCTATTCCATTTTCGCAAACTGTTTTACGATCTTTAATTGCTTTTTCCAATAGTATATCATTTTTTGCAATCGATTGTCTATCATACTGAGAGTGAAAAAGATGATAGACAACAGCACTAAATTTAAGATTTTTTCTTTTTATGCCGCTGTTGATAAGTCTTATTGCAAATTCGCTGTCTTCTCGTCCCCATCCAACAAAATCTTCGTTGAAACCATTTATATCAATACAATTTTTCTTAAAAAATGAAAAATTACAAGTTCTTATGCCGTCTAACGTCTTATTGGGATGTTGAAAAAGATGTGCCAGCATCTTAGAACGAATCATATTTTTTCTATTCAAAAGGCCTTTATCAAACAACGAAAAAGATAATTTCTTGGATTTTAATACCTCTACTGTTTTTTTATTGGTCAATAAAACTCTTGTCCCTTGAATGAAATATCCTGTTTTCGCATGGGCAAGATGATCTTCGATAAAATATTTATTAAAAATAATATCACCATCAGTTAAAATGATATATTCTCCTTTTGCTTTAGCTATCGCCTTATTTCTCGACATTGCAGCCCTGAAACCAAGATCATCTTGCCATGAATGAATAATTGGCACAAGAGTAGTTTGGGAAAATAGCTCTATGCAATTTCGTGTCTGTTGATCGCTCCCATCATCGGCAATGATAATTTCATCAGGAAGCTGTTTTTGATTAAACACGCTTTCTAAAGCTAATTCCAGTGCTTCAGGCCTGTTGTAGGTTGTAATTATTAAAGAAACCTTCATGATTACTTGTGCCTATCATTTTCAGCCTGATATTGTTCTAATAATTTTGCATACTTAAAGTAGGATCCGAGGGCATTCAAAATTGATATGGTAAGACCATCAATACCGGCCGTAAACCCTAATTGAATAAAATAATGTTTTATAAAAGCTACAAAAAAGTGAACAAATGGAGCTAATGAGGATGTTTTCTTATGCTGTCGAAACAATATTTCAGCTTGCCAAGTCGAATATTTATTAAGAGTCTTTAACATATCTTCATAATTCTCAAAAGAGTAGTGCACAATATGTCCGTTGATACGTTTGAATTTTTTTGATGTAATTTTTGTATGAATTCTAACGGATGAAAAATCTGTTTTATTTTTATTAAATAATCTTTTAACGTAGTTAGGATACCATCCGGCTACCCTTATCCACTTTCCATGTAGAATATTTTTTCGTTTAAATTCATAAGCATCATAAAAGGAGTGGGAGCAATCTAATGATTGAATTTGTTCTATCAAATCATCGTCAAGACGCTCATCGGCATCCAAATTTAAAATCCAGTCATTTTTACAATATTTAATGCCAAAACTTCTTTGCGGTCCATCGCCCATAAATGGTTGCGTATAAACTTTTGCACCTAAATTTTGTGCAATCGCTACCGTTTTGTCGATACTGTTTGAATCTATCACAATTACTTCGTCACAGATCTTAAAAAGGCTATTGACGCACCCTCGAATATTTTTTTCTTCATTTAAAGTAATAACTAAACCGCTGATATTCATCTTTCTGTCATTCATGCTCAACCATTTTCACCTCATTGAAAACCGCCTCCGGGGTTATATTATATAAGCATTCACTTCTGCCTTTTCCATCACAGCCATTTTTGTTGCAGGGAACACAACTCATATTAGCTTGCAAAAGTGTTATATTCCCGTATTTAGTGATTGGAGGAGTATCTTTCTTCGGCGCATACTTAATAGCCAGATTTTTGAGTGGGCCGAAACCTATAAATTCGTGTTCAACAATTTTAGTATTTGGGTAGTTTTCTGCGATCTTCAAAGTTTTATCACTCGAACCGTTATCCATGATAACAATTTCATTGAACTCCTGCAGCGCATCAAGGCATCTTTTTAGATATTTCTGCAAATTTTTTGTCAAAATCGTTACACTGATCTGTTCAACCATCTGTTTACCTCGCCATAAATAGTTTCGGGTGCGATATGCTTCAGGCAATCGCTTTCGCCGTGCTTGTCATCACATCCGGCTTTGCCGCAAGCTACGCAAGGCATATCGGCCTGAAACAGTGTAACATTGCCATAGATCTGCACCGGAGCGTTTGTTGATGCGGCACACTGAAGTTCATTGCACCATGGCGACCAGATTTGCGGAAGCGTGGGGCCTAAGATAGCAAATATGCGTTTATTCAGCGCTGCGGCGATATGCATATTGAGTGTATCCATGCCAATATAGGCGACCGAATGATCACATAGAGCAATAAACCCCGACAAAGATGTTTGACCGATCAGGTTGTAAATATGGTCAAGTTTTGGAAGTTCTTCTGCGATACGTGTGCCAATGGCACTTTTGCCTCCGGTAACGGCGATTGGTATATCAAGTTTGTTTAATTGCTCCAATAATCGATTACGAAGCTCTTTGGGATAGATTTTGTAATTATATTGTGCTAATGGATGAAAGATGATAAAAGGTTTACGCCAATCGAAAGACAGATTGTTCAGTTCCTGCAATACCTTTTTATTATAATAGGCATGCATTTCAATCCGTTCGGCCGCAAAGGCAAGGTATTTTAGCGGCATTCTGTTGTGTTCAAGGATGTGACGATTGGGATCGACGACAAATGCATGTGTAAGCAGCAGCTTTTTCCACCACGATTTTTTCTTTTCTTTTTCAATTGCACTTATTGAAAATCTTGAAGCCAAGATAGCATATATTACGCTTCTATCGCTCGCCGTTAAATTTATGCTTAGATCATATTTTTTGTAGATGGTTTTTATCATATTTATCTCTTGAATAAATGGGTGTCTTTTCTTCTTTTTATACGAAAACAGATGGATTTTATTTATCCGATTTAAAGTTTTTGCGGTAGCCAAAGTATCATCATTGACAAGTAAATCAATTTGCGGATGATTATAATGTTCGTATAAAACATTTATCAAAGAAGAGCTAAGAAAAACATCTCCGTTTGAACGCTGTATTATTATCAATATTTTAGATATTTTCACTATCAAAATCCTTATATAAAAAAGAGCTGAAATATACAAATAACAAAGAAGTGTCGTGGCCCAGAAGATATGAATCACTTAGCATTACAACGAGAAAAAGTACAGGTAAAGCAAGTCTTAGTTGGCTTAATTCACTATCACGAAAAGATAGTTTAATTTGTATATAAAAGATAGAGAGCATAGCCAGCAAACCAAATATACCGGTTTGAACTAATTCAAGGATATACATATCATGCGGTTGAACTGTAAGTGCTGCATTTGGTGTATTTTTTTTGCTGATTTTTGCATATTCTGCTGGGAAATCGCCTGTGCCGACTCCGAAGAAAGGATACTTTTTTATAATTTTGAAAGAATTAGATAAGAATGTAAGTCTTAATCCTACACTTGTGTTTGGATTTTTATTCAAAACATTTATATTAGTTTTTATTAAATCTATCCTGTTATGAAAAATTTTACTTGTGCTGTATGCTGTAATAAAAACAATAGGAATCAAAATAACGGTTATTAAAAACGCTTTGACGATATTTTTTTTAAAATATAAAAAAATTAATAATATAAACATAACAAAAAACCCTACCTGTCCGGCTCTTCCACCGGTTACGAACATATTCGTGCTCATTGTTATCACAAATATTATAGAAAACAGTTTACCAAGGGTATTTGAATAGTTTTTTTGAAATATTAGCAGGTAACATAAAATAAATATACTGAAGGCAAGAAAAGGATTGTACGAAATATGACTCATAAAGGGGGTTGGATCGTAAATTGTTGCACTTTTAAATGGAGGAATTATTTTGAACCAAATACTATAAGATAAGAGCTCAGATATACTCATGGCTAATAAAAATGAGAAGATATAATATTTGATATGTTCTTTTTTTACTATTGTAATTAGGATTAGAGGGACAAGCATTCTCCATTCTTTGTTTACTATATGCAGTCCCCAGCTTATGTCATGAGTCCACAAAAGACCTATGACTTGGACCATAAAAAAGGCAACAAATGCATATGTGATATGATTTTTACGTATAATTTTGTATTTATTAAAAAAATTCCCTTCATATAGCCAAAGCACTGATATTAGTCCTAAGAGAATTATAGACATTGCAACTGAGATAGGTAATAAAAATCCCAGCAATATAATTAGATAGCTATTTAAATTTGGAATATTTTCTTTAAATGTTAAATTTTTTTGATAAAAATTCACTTATTATATTTCCTTATATTAATTTTTTCGGAATTAAACGCAATAATTATAACCGATAGTTTCAACAGCTATACCTTATAAAATTTCCGATACCAGCCAACAAATCTTCTTACCCCTTCGGAAACAGGCGTATTAGGCTTATATCCAAAATCGTTTTCAAGCTCGGTTGTGTCTGCCCATGTTGCTGCAACATCTCCAGGCTGCATCGGCATCAGTCTCTTTTTTGCCTTTTTGCCAAGCGCATTTTCTATTGCTTCTATAAAACTTGTCAATTGAACAGGCGCACCGTTTCCAATGTTATAGATTTTGTACGGAGCGCTGCTTGACGCAGGATCCGGAACTAATCCGTTCCAATCGGTATTGGCTATAGCGGACTTATTTATTACCCTTGCCACCCCTTCAACAATATCATCAATATATGTAAAATCTCTCTGCATATTGCCATAGTTGTAAACATCAATCGGTTTATTTTCAACTATAGCTTTTACAAATTTAAACAGCGCCATGTCAGGTCTTCCCCAAGGACCGTAAACAGTGAAAAAACGTAAGCCTGTCGTAGGAAGTTTGAAAAGATGACTATAAGTATGAGCCATAAGTTCATTTGATTTTTTGCTTGCCGCATACAGGCTGACAGGGTGAGAAATCTCATCATGAGTAGAAAACGGCATTTTTTTATTTAATCCATATACCGAAGAGCTGCTTGCATAAACAAAATTACCTATTTTAAACTGCCGAGATGCTTCCAAGAGATTGGCAAATCCTACAATATTGCTGTCAATATAAGCAGACGGATTTTCAATTGAATAACGAACTCCTGCTTGTGCAGCGAGATTGCATACAACATCAAAATTTTCGTTTTCAAAAAGTTTCCACAACGCATCTTTATCGGTCATGTCGAGCTTCAGAAATCTATAATTAGGATATTTATCGCTTTGGACAGATTTGCCGTATGCAATCTCTTTCTTTTTTATGCCGCTATCGGCAAGTCTGCCATATTTTATGCCGACATCGTAATAATCGTTTATATTATCAATTCCTACCACATTATCGGCAGCCATTCGCTTTGATAGATGGTGACCTATAAACCCGGCTGCTCCGGTTATCAATATTTTCATACGCTCTCCATAATTTGTGAACTTTAAAGCAAGTTTACATTATATCAAAACAATTCACTTTACCAACGCCATCTTTATTTTATGTAGAATCGCCGGATCGGAATTCTATGCATCTGTTATTTTATCAATTCCTCAAAATATTCCCAGTTATTGGGACTATCTTTGAAACCTATATAATTTTCTTTCTTGTTCATTCTGAAGTGTTGTCCTTCTTTTACTATTAATCCTCCAAAGAGATTTTTGTTTCTGCTATTTTCTTCTTGAATATATTTTTGTAAAGCCTCTGCTTTTAATTTATTATCATCTTCATTATATCCGCTGGCTTTTGTATCAAATATGCCAAGTTTGCCATTATTAAAAAGCACCAAAAAATCAGGCTGAAATGTTGATTTGCTATTGTATTTTATTCCAAAATTCAACACCATATGTTCATCGCCATTTTGCCACCACCATTTTACTTGGTCTTTTTTGGTTTCTAAATATTCTATAAAATCTTCTTCTATCAAACTATCTATTTTTAAATAGCATGGGTTATATAATGACAATTCATAATCATATCTTTTATAAGTATAAGGATTTAGATTTCTACTCTCTGCAACTTCCCATTCTTCATTCCATTCTTCAATTTCTTCAATTCGTTTCTTTATTTCTTCATCTTTGACTGGTTTATACGTTCTAACGGATTCATCAATTAGTTTTGAGAAAACTTCCGCATTATTTAATACAATGTTTTGGATATAAATAATGCCGTTACCGACAAGATTAATATTTAGATATTTCCTAAACCAACGATAAAGTGCCTGTTTTACGGTAGGAATTGAACGCTTAAAAGCAAATCCATTTAAATTGACCTTAATCAATAATCCAAAAGCATGAAAAAGGTCATCTTGAGATAAATTCGCTTTCATCAAAGTGGATTCCGAAAATAGAGTCGCTTCCCTGCCTGTTATTTTTTCCTTTGGCAGTCTATCAAACAGTTTCGCATCAAGAGATTTATTCAGAATGATTTCATCTTGGTTATCTAAATTATCAATATTAATCTTTTGGTTTATTTTCTTTCTGTTATTATCAAAAAATTCAAACTCATCAATTTTTATTCCAAAATATTTACAAAATGTTTCTTCCAATACTTTATAAAAACTTAAGGTAATATCACCAAAATCAACCCTTTTGCGATAATAGGATTTTAGTTTCAGAGGCTCATATATTGACTTTCTTTTTACAACTACTGATTTAATAATATTGGGATTATATGTTTCTTTCTTTACCTCAAGACTTTTAACATTTGTATAGATAAAACCTTTATTTAACTCATCATTATTATAATGTTCCGCTTCCGGCATTCTTAATATTCTGCCAATAGTTTGTATTTCAAAAACTATGCTTTTAATCTCTCTAAAGCGAATCAAAATGGCAGCTCTCGGACAATCCCAGCCGGTATCAATAGCCTGTTTAAAAATAAGAAAATCAACATCACTGTCATTAGGTGTTACAAATTCCGTCTCATTATTTGCCTTTTCTTCGCTAAGCCATACGGCAAGCCGTTTATTTTTATAGGTAATATCTTTGCCTGCGAGAAAACTTTCTACAAACTCTTTTTTATCTTCCCCTGCTTCACTTGACGGCAATTGTACCAAAACAAGCGGATTAATATCCAAATCTAATTTTCTATATAATTGTTTAAGTTCTTCTCTTTTCCTGAAAGCGGCTTCCATTATCAATTCTTGAGAGGTAATTTCATCATCATCAATTTGATCAATATCTTCATTGATGACAATCTCTTTTTTGATCATCCCTTCTTCAATAACATCGTTTGGGAAAACAGTAACTTTTTCGTTATATTCACCTTCCCGTAAAACAGGTGTAGCACTCATTTCAATTGTTAAATCCACATCAACAATTTGGTCTCTTAATTCCAATGCTCTTTCACTGGTGGCACTTACATGGCTTTCATCAATTATCATGATGATTGTTGTGTTTTCTTCTTTAGTGTTCCTTATTAATTCCCTGAAATTGGTAGTTTCCTTATCTTTCATCAAGATATTTTTCCACTCACCGGTTTTTTTGTCTTTGGTTCTAAGTTTTTCCCAGTTGACAACTACAATTTCATTTCTATCAATAGTTTCACGGGATCCGAAAAATTCTTGTTCCAACAAATAAACATCGGGAAAACCGTCAAACTCTTTTTTTAGGGCATTGTAGCTTTGAATATGTAAATTCCCCTTGCCGATACTGACCCACAAAAAGCAGATATCACTCTCTTCATACTCTTTGATTAATTCTTCAATATATTTTGCCATTATAAAAGTCTTCCCGCTTCCCGTAGGAGACTGAAAAACAATCGTTCTCTTATCTATTTTTTTTTCTAAAAGCAGTCTTGTTTTTAAAAGTAATTCTTCAACTGCATTTTCCTGATATCTTTTTAATGTTTTTATACTCATAATATTTCCCTACACATTATAACTGTTCAGCAAAGACTGAATATGCTGATAAAACTTTTCCACTTGTTTTAAATCATAGTCATCGTAATCACCATGAGCTGCATTGTTACCAATTGTTAGATATGTTCTATTTTCCTGCCATTCAATCTTTGTGATAACATTTTGATTTAACAAATTATCATTTAGCGTCGATATTTTTTCTTCTTTACCTTTGGCATTTAGAATATTAATACCGTTATCCTGTGAAATCTTTTGAATCACCTTTTCAAGAACCACCCGTAAAACCCTTGCTCCGTCATCTTTGTCTTTATCGGTGAATATTTTATTTTTTGCCTTATTTAAGTCGGTAAAAATGATATTCGTTTTTACAGGAATATTCATCTTCACAAGCTGTTTATAAACATCAAGGATATTTTGGGGAATGGCTTCTATTTTTATGTTTTTAATTCCTGGAAAAAGAGATTTATCAATCTCGTTTTCCAGAGAAAACATATAGATATGTTTCTTACCTTTAAGTTTTTTTAGTTCTTTTAAAAAATCGTCAAAGGTATCTTCAATGAAATTGTAATAAACACATAAAAACTCATTCTTTTTGTTTGAGGAAAATATTTTGTAATCATCAGCTTCGGTTTCCAAGTTAAAAATGTTTTCTTTCACGCAAAGCATTTCCGTGCATCTTAGGGTAAGGTCTATTTTTACCTGATCACGGTTTTTCTTCTTTTTAATAAGAGAAGTTTTGAAGTATTGAAGATTTCCGCCATATTTATCTATTGCATATTTTTGTCTTGGATATGTCGCATTTTTACAAATATTTTCTTCATTATTTGTACAAATAATATAGTTAATATTTTTGTTCTGCTCTTTTCCTAATTTTAATACTACTTCACCGACGGTCCCTGAACCTGCGAAGAAGTCCAAAACCGTAAATGTATTTTTATTAACACTTTTAATCAATCTTTCTAATAACTTTATTGGTTTTTTACCATTGGTGAAATGAATTCCACCTTCATTATCTAACCCTGTTGTTTTAATGTTAGACCAAAAATCACCAGGGTGAACAGTCAAGTAATCATCAGCAAATAAGACTTTACACCGAGGAAGTTTTGTCTCGTGGTTAAATGTACCCTTTATTATATATAATTTATTTTGTGGTGTTATTACAGAAAAGAAAGTTGGAATATTTATAAAGGATGCTTTTGTTTTTACTGCAATATCTCTAGCACCTCCAGTCATTGTAGCTATCTGTATTATCCTCCAAGCATTGCTATATTTAAAATCTTCTTGCTCTTTTTTTAGTATTTTATTTTCCTTAAAATATTCCGATAGTGATGTAAACTCCCATTGGCTTATGATGTTATCGCACTCATTAATGTCAGCTTCTGTCCGTTGTTCATCATCTCTAATCTCTTTAACCCGCAATATCTGTCTTCTGTCACATTGGTAATTATTGTTTTATACTCATTGTCCCACTGTTCTTTAGGTATTTTCTCCAAGTAAAGATTTTTAATTCCATCTATTTTAGCAATAACAAGATATTCTTTTAATTTTGCAATTCCACCATTTGCTATGCCTGTACCCATCTTCTTTATCAACATATCTATCATTATAGATAAAATCTTTATTCCCCGTATTATAAGGCGGATCAATATAGATAACATCAATCTTTTCTTTATGAGTATAATTTAAGACCGTCAAAGCATGATAATTATCGCCTTCAATTAGGATATTGTCTTCGCTGTCATCTGTTCGTATCTCTTTGCTTTTTATTCGCTTTAAAACAGGCAGATTATTTTCACAATCAAGCACAACCTGCTCCGGCTCTCTTTCACTATCCCAAACAAGGCCGTATTTTTTTGTTTTAAGCTCTTTCTCTTGTTTTGCAATTAGTTTTAACAGTTCTTCTTTACTATATGTCGAATAATCAGTCATTTTTATATCTTTCCATCAGTCTTTATTCCTTCCAACTGTTACAGATGACAATTTCTTAAAATTTAGTCAATTGTTTTATCCAATTATCATTATCATGCCCAACCGAGTTTAAAGTTATTAGGGCATAACATTCCATCATAATGACTTAACATTCTGCCAAAGCATAGCAAACAAAGACCATACCGTCAAATCAAATCTCATTAAATTTGCCGAAAGAACATCTTAATGTTAGACTGTTTTTATGATATATGATTGTATAATTATCGGAGCCGGAGCAAGCGGAGTTTTTGCAGCACTTAATCTGAAATCGGACAAGATTCTGCTTTTAGACAAAAACAACGGATTAAAAAAGCTTTCGATTACCGGTAGAACAAGGTGCAATATTACAAACAGTTTAGAATTTGAGGAATTTTTGAAGGCTTACGGCAGAAACGGACGGTTTTTGCAAGACTCATTTCGTCTGTTTTTTAGAGGCGAACTGCTCGAGTTCTTGAAATCAATAGGCATTAAGACTGTAAACGAAATTGGAAAAATCAGGATAAACAATGTTAACTCTATGCAATTTGCTAAAAAACTTTTATCGCTTTTGAGAAAAATGAAGGTTGAAATTCATCAATTTGAGCCCGTTGCAGGCATCAGCAAAAATAGTCTTTTTGAAGTCAAAACCGATAGAGCGCTCTATATGTCAAAAACGGTGATTCTATCATGCGGAGGAATTAGTTATCCAAAAACCGGTTCAACCGGAGATGGCTATAGGCTCGCCCGCAGCTTTGGTCACAAAATAACCAAGCTGTCGGCTTACGAATCGGCGTTTGATGCCGATCGCGACTTTTCTCCTATAGAAGGAGTGTCCTTAGAAAATGCAAAGCTTAAACTGAAACTTAAAAAAAGTACAAAACGGATAACAGGGGATATTATTTTTACGCATTCCGGTATAAGCGGCCCTGCCGTATTAAAACTTTCTGAAACGGATTTTGATAAAGCATTGCTTGTTATTGAACTAATCGGAATGAATGAAGCGGAATTTATCCGTTTTATCAGGGGGAAAAATGTCAAACTTATAAATGCGGTCTCTGAGATAATTCCCAAAAGATTGGCGCATTTTATTATAAAAGATGATCTGTTTTGCAAAGAGCCATCCAATAAGCTGCTGCATGAGCTTTTTAATAAGTTGGAAAACTTTTCAATCATGGTAAAAAAATGCCATATCAGCAGATCGTTTATCACAAAAGGCGGAGTATCATTAAAAGATATCAATCCAAAAACTCTCGAATCAAAACTTATCAAAGGACTTTTTTTTGCAGGAGAGATGCTGGATATTCAAGGAAGCATAGGAGGATTCAATCTCCAAGCGGCATTTTCAACCGGATTTTTGGCAGCTTATTCTATTAACATCAGTTATTAATGGAAACTATTTTCATACAGAATTATCCTCAAATCCCCCAAATGCTGAAATATTTTACGGATAAGTTTTTTTGATAAGCTCTTCGATCGGTATATAGTCAGCGGCGCTGTACCAGTTTGACGGTCCTATAACTTTAATGGCAACTAAACCTTTTTTGCTTACAACATAGGTTTCGGGAACCCCTGTTGTTTTGTATAATTCCTTTATTTTACCGTTTGTATCAAGAAGCACGGGAAACGACAAATTATTTTCTTTCATATATTTATTTACAATATTAGGTACACCTGTTGAATCAATGGAAATGGCATACATTCTGAATTTATTAGGATATTTCTTTATTAATTTACTATACATCCACTGCATTGCCGGCATCTCCTCTTTGCACGAAGCGCACCATGTTGCCCAGAAATTCAGAAAAACAACCTTACCTCTCTCTTTTGTTAGATCGATTTTTCCTCCTCCAAGCAGAGGCAAAACAAATGAAGGCGCCTTAGCGCCAACTATTATGGGCTCGTAAGAACTTTTAAGGTTAAGCACAACATATATAATAACAGCAGATACAATTAAAGGGATTGCGATAATTTGCCAAATTGAACTTTTATTTGCCATCATGAGACCCATGCACAATAAGCGCATCCGCAGAAGGCAAATAACCTGCGAGATTTAAAAATTAAAATTTGAGGTACTAACCGGTTAGTTCTGCAGAAGTTCGCCTCGCCTATGGAAAAGCAGATAAAGCTGTGAAGGTGCTTATTGTGCGGTGGTCTCATCATGCTCTCCCGTATGAATGAAGGCCCGGAAGGATAAAAGCTACACCCCAATATAAAAATGCCATAGAGAGAAATCCTACAATCGCTAAAATTGCGGTTTTTTTGCCTTTCCATCCCTTAGTTATTCTTGCATGAAGATAAGCAGCATAAATCAGCCATGTTATAAGCGACCATGTCTCTTTTGGGTCCCAGCTCCAGTATGAACCCCATGTATAGTTTGCCCATATTGCTCCTGTAACTATGCCTATGGTTAAAAATGGCAGTCCCCACGCAATAGATTTATAACTTAAATTATCCAGAGAACTGATATCAGGCAGATATTTGAAAAAAAACCCATTTTGCCATTTTGATTTGCCAAGATAGAGGAGTGCCGCAATAAAAGATATTGCAAAGGCTGAATAACCTACAAACATAGTTGCTACATGAATTTCAAGCCAATATGATTGCAGCGCAGGATTAAGATTTTCATACACTTTCATCCTGAAAGGCAAAAGATTTGTTACAAAAAAACTTAGAAAGAGGAAGACTGATATAAATACTCCAAACATTTTGGTTTTATAGCGAAATTCAAGAACAAGATAAATCAAAGCAACAAGTGCCGAAAAAAATACCATAGATTCGTATAGATTGGTAAACGGCGCATGATGAATTTCAATAGTTCTAGCCACAAGTATAGCAATATTTGACATGAAACCTAAGAAAAATAAAAGCGTAGAGTTGTAGCCAATCCATTCTTTTCTAAATAGAGAGTATATTGCATAAGATATGGCAGCCGCCGTATAAAATCCAAATGTTATGTCAAAAAACATAAGTGAAAATATCATATCGTCTCCTTTTTAATCTTATCAGAGATTTTTTGGAATTCTTTGATAAAAAGCTCGTTCTGTTTATATGAAATGCCTGAGAGTGTAAGCAAACTTTCGTCATCACTAAAATTCATCTGAATTCTTCTGTAATACATAAAAAATGACATAATAAATCCTATTATCATTACCGCCGCACCAAACCAGATCAAATTTGCACCAGGATTTCTTGCATATTGCAAACCGGTATAATAGAGTGGAGTAATTGAGGAAACAATAAGCGCATTCCCGCTTTTAAAACTTCGCAGATCGAAACTGGGATATTTTAGAAATTCCCAGATGAATGAAGGCGTTCCTTTCGGACCTTTGATCTGAAGTCTTAATGCAGGATTATTGTATTTGAATGATTTTGAGCTGATATATCCATTCTTAGCATTAAAATAAAAATCAGGTACAAACTCAACGATTTTCGCACTGTAAAGTCCAATATTAAACCACTTGTTCCATTGGACGGATATTGGATCTCCTACAATTTTTTTACTCTGCTTATTATAAAGAACAGCAACGGCTTTCTTTATTTTATTATATGACTTTCCATATCCGGACTGAAAAAACCGCATACCGCCATAATCCATAGGATGATTAACATCTATTGTTTGAGTATGCACAACTTTGCTGTTTTTTATAATAGACAGCTTGCTGTTATACTGCTTAATACTGCCGTCAGGCCAGTAATTTATCCAGAATCGGTCAACTTTTATAGAAGCATTTATTGCAGGTACGGCTTTTGTATCACCTGAATCAATAACTATATAATTTTTATATCCGTAAATTGCTCCCAGCAATGCTCCTAACAAAACAATCAATAATGATAAGTGCACCACAGCAAAGCCGAATCGGCTTATCACGCCTTTATGCGCAAACAACGATCCATCTGCAAGATCATAAATTTTGTAATGATGCGACTTTAATATATTTGCAACTCTCTTTTTTGCTTCTTCTCTGTTTTTAATCGGAATTGTATCGTTTATTTTGGAACTACCGCGAAATCGACTCGGAATGGCAACGCTTTTAAGTATTCCCGGCATTCTCGACAATGTAGTATATATCAAGTTTATAATTAGAAGCATAGTTGGAATAATCATCCATAATGATCCGAATATCTTGTCGAAGGACAATTTTACGATCCATTCCGTTGTGGTTATTCCATACAATCCGTAATAATATTGAATCGGCCTTCCCTGTTGGATAATTGTTCCTACCATAGCAACTGCAGCTATAACAAGAAGAAGGGATACACCAAATAGTGTTGATGAAAATAGATTTTTTATAAATTTAAGTATATGTTTAATGATATTCAGGTTCATCTTATATCAATTATTTTATTGAATTTGATCTAAGTAACGTTTTGCGGCAAGACCTGTAGCAGTTCGGGGAGCCAATTTAATAGCAGATTTAAATGCTGCTGCTGCCTTATCCGGATCTATATCTTTCTCAATAAATCCATAAGTAAGCCAGATTCGCTGGTTGGATGGCACTTGTTTTGAAATATTACCAATTGTTTTTACAGCCGATTTTGTTTTTCCTGCATAAAAAAGCGATAGAGCAAGATCATTTGCAGACACAATATCCTTAGGATTATTTGAGTATGCAAGCCGGTAATAGACGGCAGCATCAACGAACTCTCTCTTGTTGAAATACCATTCCCCAAGTTTAAAATAATCGCCCGGATTGAACTTTTTCTGAAGATATGCAGGCACACTGCCGTTAGCCATACGCATAGGCTCTCTGCCTGCTAAATGTGTATGGACATAAAGTATAACTTTCCATCTGTCTTTGTATGAGAGATATTTTTTAAATGAAGGCATAGCCGTGCCTGCTTTCCCTCTTGTTACAAACCATACATAATCGGCATTTACATGATGAAGCCCATGCACTGCAAGCGGATGACCTGTTTTTTCGCCTCGATATCCATGGCAGGATGCACAATTATTTTGAAATATTACCTTCCCCTCACCGATTACTTTATCAGTAACTTTAAATGGCGGCTCAATTGCTCCAAACTCCCATGTTGTTCTTTTTATAGGCACAGGATCACTTTTTGTAGGTGCGATTGTCGCAGACGACCTAATAATTTTGTCTTTCTTAAAAGTTATTATTAAAACAACTGTCAAGACCACCATTAATACAACAGCTATTTTGATAACAAAGAATTTTTTACTTTTCGCCATAATGTAACTCCTTTAATAGCTGATACATACAAAATGATAGTACAGCTTATTGTTCTTCAGCAAACCAGTGTAACAAAAGCAATTTTTATTCCTTCGGTTAATCCATTGCTTTTGTGCCATTTATAGACAATTAATACGATATTTATGAAAAGCATTCGACAAAAATGCCGATATACAAGAAAATTTTGTCGAACATCGTTAAACTTGTTTTGAGTATAATTTGTGATTTTCTTGTATCAAATCGATATTTTTCGGATTTATGACTTGACAAGAGCAGAATAAAGATTAATATTATAAATACCTAAAATATAGTATTATTTTAGGTTGATGATAAACAATAGATTTGGGAGGCAAGAATGAGAATTGCAGAGAGTAGTTTGGATTTAATAGGCAATACGCCAATGGTAAGGCTTTCCCGCATTGCCGAAGGCAAAAATCTTTTGGCAAAGCTTGAATCGTTTAATCCGTTGGGAAGCGTGAAAGACAGAATAGGACAATCAATGATCGCCGATGCAGAGCAAAAAGGTCTCATAAACAAAAGCAGCACCATAATTGAACCTACAAGCGGCAACACCGGCATAGCCCTCAGTTCGATATGTGCCATAAAAGGTTATCGGCTAATTCTTACTATGCCTGACAGCATGTCTGTTGAGCGAAGATCTCTTCTTGCTGCGCTTGGTGCAGAGCTTGTGCTAACTCCTGCGTATGAAGGAATGCAGGGATCAATTGATAAAGCGTTTGAAATACAAGCTAACACTCCAAACAGTATAATACTCCAGCAGTTTGAAAACCGTGCAAATCCTGCAATACATAAAAAAACAACTGCAAATGAGATTTGGCGTGATACCGATGGAGCAGTTGACATTTTTGTTGCAGGGGTAGGAACGGGAGGAACGATAACGGGTGTCGGCGAAAGATTAAAAGAGCTGAAACCTAATGTTAAGATCGTTGCGGTTGAACCGACTGAATCAGCAATACTTTCAGGCGGCAAACCTGGTCCTCATAAGATTCAGGGTATTGGAGCAGGGTTCATTCCAAAAGTGCTGAATCAATCGATTATAGATGAGATTATATGCGTAAAGAATGAGGACGCATATAATGCCTCAAGCCTACTTGCGAAAAAAGAAGGCATTCTTGCCGGTGTATCCTCGGGTGCGGCTCTTTTTGCAGCCCTTGAAGTTGCTTATCGAGATGAAAACAAAGATAAAAATATTGTTATACTTTTCCCCGACACAGGTGAACGATATCTCTCTGCCGGGCTTTATAAAGAATAGGAGTTTATATGACACTTACAAAAAAGAGTCGATTTGTGCATCCGCTGATCTCCGACCAATTCGGTTCTCCTGTTGCCCCTTTATACAAAGCAGCAGCTTTTGCGCATGATGCTAAATCTTTATCAGATATTTTTAACTCAAAAGGAGCCGGTTTTGCTTATACCCGCATTGGCAATCCTACTGTTATGACGCTTGAAAGTCAGATCAGCCTGCTTGAAGATGGAATAGGATCGGTTGCTTTTAGTTCCGGAATGGCTGCAATCAGCTCGGTTTCTATGCTTTTATGTTCATCAAAAAAAGAAATATTGGCAAGCAGCTCAATTTTTGGAGGAACATATTCGCTTTTTATGAATATTTTAAGCAATTACGGAGTTAAAACCATTTTTTTTGATACAGCAGATGAATTAAAACGCAATATATCGGAAAATACTGCATTTATATTTGCCGAGACCATAGGCAATCCCTCTATAACCGTTACAGATATAAAAGAAATATCATCATTGAAAGGTGATGTACCACTTGTTGTAGATGCAACTGTTACTCCGTATATTTTTAACGGCAAATCTTTCGGAGCTGATATTATCATATATTCGGCCACCAAAATGCTCTCCGGCCATGGAAGAACTATCGGTGGAGTTGTTGCTGACTGCGGTAATTATGATTGGACAAATCTCAGATATAAAACGGCACTTACGGATTATTCAAATGCAGGATATATGGCGTTTCTTGCGGCTCTAAGGCGAACTTATCTTGCCGATCTCGGCGGATGTCTTTCTCCTGAAACAGCTGACGGTATTTTAACAGGAATGGAAACGCTTGCATTGAGAGTAAAAGAGAGCTGTAAAAATGCAGAATTTTTGGCAGACTTTTTCTACGAAAAAGGGCTGAATGTGAATTATCCTAAATTTACCCGTTATAAGAAAATATCGGAAAGACAGTTCGGCGGATATTACGGTTCAATTATGACAATTGATCTTGGATATAAAGAGACGGCGTTTAGATTTATCGATAATTTAAAACTAACTCTTGATATGCCGAATTTATGCGACACAAGAACAATGGCTATTCATGCAGAATCCACAATCGGATCAATGTTGGACGACAGACAGAAAGCCGATTCAGGAATAACACCGGGATTGGTGAGGATTTCCGTTGGAATTGAAGATAAGAGCGATTTGAGGGATGATTTCTCAAATGCCATTACTTACGATATGTTAAATGACAAATGGTAATTGAAACCGAAGTTAAAGAAATGAAAAAATTGATGCGGGCATTTCTTTCTTTGCCCATTTTGCAGCATAAAAAGATTAAAGGAGAAGTTGAATGAATTTGATTATTAATGGAAAAGAGAAGAATCTAACCGGTGACGAACTTTCTGTCAGCAAGCTTTTGGTTTTAAAGAATGTTAAGTTTCCTCAAATGGTTTCTGTGCAGTTGAACGGAAAATTTGTAAAACAGGATCAGTATGACAGCACTATTCTTGAAGAGAAAGACAATATAGAATTTCTCTATTTTATGGGAGGAGGCAGATGAAGAGAGATCAGATTCTTAGATATTCCAGACAGATTATACTGGAGCAAATAGGCGGAACCGGGCAGGAATTGCTGCTTAACTCCTCTGTTTTTGTGGCAGGAGCAGGAGGACTTGGATCTCCTGCTCTTTATTATCTTGCAGCCGCAGGTGTAGGTAAAATTGGCGTTGCGGATTGGGATGTGGTTGATACCACTAACCTTCAGCGTCAAATTATTCATTTTACAGATGATATAGGAAGATCAAAAATTGATTCTGCCGTCGAAAAAATACACAAATTAAATCCTGATGTGTCGGTAGACAAGTTTAACCTCCAAATAGATGCGGAAAACATTACCGATATAATCAAAGATTATGACTTTATTATTGATGGGGTTGATAATTTTCCTACAAAATTTCTAATAAATGACGCCGCTGTTTTTCTCAGCAAACCGTTTTCACATGCAGGAATCTTGCGTTTCTCAGGACAAACTTTTACCCATATTCCGGGTGGGGCATGTTATAGATGTATGTTTCCAGAGCCTCCGCCGTCAGGGCTTGTGCCTACATGTTCGGAAGCTGGAATAATTGGACCTGTAGCAGGAGTTATAGGCTCTATTCAGGCACTTGAAGCCATTAAATATATTACTAAAACCGGTTCTCTGCTTTCGGACAGATTGTTGACATTTGACGCTCTTTTATCGGAATTCAGATCTATAAAGATAAAACGATCCCATAACTGTCCTGTTTGTGGAGATAATCCAACTATTACAAGGCTTGAGGATATCAAACTGCCGCAATGCGACCTTTAACGGAGATTAATTATGAAAATAGGGAAAAGCTTATATGATAAGATAACTGCTTATGCAGTATCAGTTTTACCGCATGAAGCTTGTGGTATGCTTGCAGGAAAAAATGGTAAAATCAGTTATTTTTTTGCAATGAGTAATAGTGATTGCAGCAGCGAGCATTTTTCTATGGTCACCGAAGAACAGTTCTATGCGGCAAAACGTATAAGAGAATTAGGACTTGCTGCTATGGCAATTTTGCATTCTCACCCATCTACGCCTGCAAGACCGAGCAGAGAAGATATAAGACTTGCCGCTGATCCTTCAATTCTGTATGCTATTATCTCGCTTCAAGATCTTTGCGAAGATAGCGGCAGTGCTGATATAAAGCTGTTTCATATAGCAGGCAATGTGCAGCGAGAGCCGCTTGATATTATTGATGATAAACCGTACGGTTCTGTAATCTTACCGCAAATAGTAAGAGATGATCTGTCTGATTTCCGCAGCAAAATTGATCGGTACAAAACCGGTAAAATTAGAGAGGCGGCGTTTAAAGCATACAGAGTGCCGATAGGAATGTACCAGCAGCGAAACTTAAAACATTATATGCAGAGAATAAGAATGGCAGGTATTCCCACATCTGTTCAGCTATTAAAAATTGCCGAGCTTTCCAAGCTGTTCGGTGACGGCGTAGTTCATCTAACTACAAGATCCGATATTCAGCTGCACGAATTGACAATCGACACTGCGGCAAACGCTATTGAAGGACTGCTTGAAGTCGGTTTAACGCCAAGAGGAGGCGGAGGAAACACCATAAGAAACATCCATGCAAGTCCACTTTCAGGAATTGATCCGACGGGAGTATTTGATGTTATACCTTATCAAGTTCAAGCAACGGAGTTTATGCTGCAAAGCAGCAGTTCGTGGCATCTTCCAAGAAAATTTAAGATAGTATTTTCCGATTCGGATTCCGACAGCGCCGGCGCATGGTTTGCAGATCTTGGTTTCATAGCGGTAAAAGTATCAGATAAATATGGATTTCGCATAGTAGGCGGAGGAGGGCTCGGCGCATCTTCAGCAGAAGCGGTTCCGCTTATGCCTTTTATAGAAAGACAGGATGCAATAATTGCATGCGAAGCCGGCAAACGATTGTTTGATAAGGTTGGAAACAGAAGCGATCATTTCAAAGCGAGGTTAAGATACGCTGTAAAACGACTCGGTAAAGAACTTTTTAAAAAGAATTTCGTTGAAGAATTTGAAAAGGTGAAAGATGAACGACTCAGTTATCCTAAAGCAAGGTTTAACGATTTTGAAAAGATAAATCTATTTTTTGACAAAACTTCTAAATATAAATCATTTACTACAGTGGAAAAAGGATATAGTGCCGTTGAATTTCATCCGGAATTCGGGCTTATTAATGCTGATAAACTTGTTCAAATTGCTAAGTTCTGCGAAAAGAACAACGCCGAATTTCGCCCCACTCAAAGCCAAGGATTTTATATTTCACGCTTGAGGTCAGACAAAGTAGAAGAGGCGGTTGAAACTTTCAAAGAGTTTTACAACCCAATTGTTTCAACTGTGCCTCTCTGCTGTGCCAGTGCCGCCACATGTAAGCTTGGTATAGGCTTATCAAGAGGATTATCAGCTCAGGTAAGAGAAATAATGCTTGCAAAGCCGGATAATCGAAATTTTCCTATGATTCATATTTCAGGATGTTCTAATAACTGCGGACAGCATAGTACAGCAGAGCTCGGATTTTTCGGGGTAGCCAAAAGAGTAAACGGGAGGCTTATGCCGTATTACGAGATAGTCACAGGAGATGGCAAAAGCGAGCTTTCAAAGACTATAGGGAAACTGCCGGCAAAAAATATCCCATTAATGCTTCAAGAAGCCGGCTCTATAAAAGATATCCCAAAGTTGCTGGACAAATTTCAAACGGTTCCTGATTATGAAACCGATCCCGAATTTTACAAAGATTGGGGAACAGATGAAGATTTTTCATTGTCAGACAGAACTCCCGGAGAGTGCGGCGCCGGGGTATTGGAGCTTATAGATTTTGATTTAAATGAAGCGGCTGCAAATCTACGCAAAGGAAAATTATACGAATCTGTAATATCTGCTGCTAGATCACTTCTTGTCATAAAAGGCATAGATACAATGGTTGATAGAGAAATTTTCGATGGATTTAGAAAGGAATTGATAGAAAGAGGATATGTTGAAAAAGGCAGTGGAGAGATAATCAATGCCGCAATTGACAGCAGGCTTTCAGAATCGGACCTTTCACCGTACAAAGATAAAATAGCTGCACTTATAGAAAGATGCAGGATTTTAAAGGGGAGTCTTGATAAAAATCTAAATTTTAAGCTCCCGCCTTTGATTGAAAAATCAAGCCTCGACAACAAAGAAGAATCTAACGGCAGGCTGGATTTAAGTGGTGTGAAGTGTCCTATAAATTTCGTCATGGCAAAGGTGGAGCTTGAAAAAGTAACAATAGGAGAAACTCTTGAGGTTATACTTGACGATGGAGATCCAATAAGAAATGTTCCTGAATCGTTTAGAAATCAGGGGCAGGAAGTCATAAAAATCGAACATCTCGGCGGAAAATCCAACCTTATGGTTGTTAGAAGAGTTAAGTGAGCCCGCTAACAGACGCCATGTTATATAAAAAGCATCCTGTACAAGGGCATTTTGAGTTTGCTAATATTTATAAATTAATTGACAATTACTTATTGTTGTACTAAAATATTAATTAACAAATATAAGGGGGTATTGGCATGAGAGCACTGAGAATAGATGCTTCAAAATGTACAGCCTGCAGGCGGTGCGAACTAGCCTGTTCATGGCATTTGACAGGGGTTTTTAATCCGGCTAAATCGGCTATTAGGGTGTCTATTTTTGATACCTTAGCCAAATACGTACCGTTCACATGTTTTCAATGCAAAGAGGCGTGGTGTATGAGGTCATGTCCTACAATAGCTATTTCGATTAGCAGTCTAACCGGAGCAAAAATAGTCGATGACGGAAGCTGCGTAGGATGCAAGGTATGTACGGTTGCATGTCCATTCGGAACAATCAATTTCAACAGCGACACAGGCAAGGTTTATAAATGCGATCTTTGCGATGGAGATCCATCTTGCGTTGATATATGTCCCACCAATGCAATACTTTATGCTGACGAGGACACTGCGAATGCTTCAAAAATGAATCAATGGGCGCTTAAACTAACAGATGCTTACAGTGTACGGGAGGTATCATTATGAACTCATATACTAACAAACTGTTGCGCGTGAATTTAACAGATCGTACCATTAAAGTGGAAACGGTAAGCAGGAAGTGGCAGAATGAATATATAGGCGGCAGGGGAATAGCAACAAAATACCTAATCGAAGAGATTGACCCAAAAGTTGATCCGTTGTCTAAAGAGAATAAACTTATTTTTGTAGCGGGGCCGTTGACCGGCACTACAGCTCCTACGGGAGCGCGATATATGGTTGTTACCAAAAGCCCTCTTACAGGACTCATAGCTTGTTCTAACGCCGGTGGATATTTTGGTGCAGAGCTTAAATTTGCAGGATATGACATGATCATTTTTGAAGGAGCATCGGAAACGCCGGTATATTTATCAATTTATAACGATGATGTATCGTTGAAAGATGCCGCGAAATACTGGGGCAAAGGCGTATGGGAAACCGATGAATTGATACGGCGTGATTTTGGTGATGCAGAAGCCAGAGTCTCGGTTATTGGACCTGCCGGCGAGAATCGGGTATTATTCAGCTCAATTATGAATGAAAAACATAGGGCTGCCGGCAGAAGCGGTGTCGGTGCGGTTATGGGTTCAAAAAAATTAAAAGCTGTGATTGTCAGAGGAACAAGAGGAATTGGAATTGCCAATCCAAAACAATTTTTTGACGCAGTTGATGTTGCTGAAAAAATTATGCAGGAATCTCCCGTAACAGGACAGGCGCTCCCTGCATACGGCACGGCGGTGTTAGTCAATGTCATGAATGAATACGGCGGACTGCCGTCTAATAATTTCAGGGGAGCGCAATTTAAGAACGCAGATAAAGTCAGCGGCGAAACTTTGGCTGACACAAGGCTTGTTGCAAAGAAAGCATGTTTTTCTTGTAATATTGCATGCGGAAGAGTTACGAAACTGCCCAATGATGCAGCGGAAAAATATATGATTAGTACAAGCGCAAGAAGTTTCAAAAATGCAGGAGAGGGCCCTGAATACGAAAGTATATGGGCTATGGCACCACTATGCGGTATAGATGATCTGGATGCTCTCATAAAAGCCAACTGGATTTGCAATGATCTGGGCATGGATCCTATCACATTCGGCTCAACTCTTGCAGCTGCTATGGAACTTTATGATGTTGGAGCTATTGATGAAGCAATCACTGGAATGCCGCTTAATTTTGGCAATGCCGAGGCGATTGTGGTGATGGCCGGCAATGTAGGGTATCGTAAAGGTTTTGGGAATGAAATAGCCGAAGGATCGTATAAACTTTGCAAAAAATATGAACATCCTGAATTTTTCATGGGAGTTAATAAACAGGAGTTTCCAGCATACGACCCGCGGTCGGTTCAAGGTATAGGTTTAGCATACGCCACCAATAATAGAGGGGCTGACCATCTCAGAGGATATACTATAGCATCAGAGATTATGGGCATTCCTGAAAAAACCGATCCGGCGGTAACAGAAGGAAAAGCTGCGCTGACAAAAGCTTTTCAGGATGCAGGATCAGTGGTTGACAGTTGCGGATTGTGCGCTTTTTCCACATTTGCCATTGGTATGCCTGAAATTGTGCCTTTGCTAAATGCTGCAGCTGATACTGATTATACTGTTGATAGTGTGCTGAAGGCAGGAGAAAGAATTTGGAATATGGAGCGGCAATTTAATATGAATACAGGACTTACGGCAGCAAACGATACACTTCCAAAACGAATATTAGAAGGCAAAATTCCATCCGGACCCACAAAAGGCATGGTAAATCATCTTTCCGATATGCTTCCTGAATATTATCAACTGAGAGGCTGGGATAGCAAAGGTGTTCCAACCGATGAGAAATTGAAAGAACTCGGTTTAAAATAGATGGCTGAAAAATTTTTAATACTTGGTGCCGGGGCTGCCGGCATCAATGCTGCTGCTGCAATAAAAGAGATAAAACCCGATAGCGATGTAACTATTGCATTTGCAGAAGATCATGCTTACAGCAGAATGGCCACACCATACTACTTGACATCTGTTGCTTCAAAGATCAGCCTTTATCAGAGCAATGAAAAAAAGCTGTCAAACTTGGATGTTTTACTTATGCCTAATTACAAAGCTATAAGCATTGATAGACGTAAAAAAGTTGTTATGTTTGCTAATCGCAAGCTGCTTAATTACGATAAACTTCTTATTGCAACAGGCTCATCTTCCATTTTGCCGGATAGCTGGAAAGGGATAGATAACTTGGTGAGCTTATGGGATCTTAAAAATGTAGAGAAATTTAAGAATGATTTGGCAGATATCAACAAAATTGCAATAATCGGCTCAGGATTTATCGGAATGATTTTTGCAGATAGCCTTCTGAAACTTGGAAAGAGTGTGACTATAATTGAGAAGATGCCCTATATCATTCCCGGAATGCTGCCTATTACGGCATCGCAGATAATGAAAAATTATATGCAAAAGAAAGGCGTTGACGTAATAGTAGATGACAGTGTAGATAGCATTGAACCTTCAGAGCATAAAATAAAGATAAAAACAGCTTCAGGTAAAAATATTGTTGTGAATAAAGCTGTAGCTGCCATAGGCATAAAGCCAAACATTGATTTTCTTGAAGGCTCAGGAGTTAAAACGGATAATGGCATTTTTGTTGATGAGAATATGAGAACAAACGATGATTCTATTTATGCAGCCGGTGATGCCGCAATAGGACAGGTAGTTTATAGTCAAAAGAGGGCAATTCATCCTATCTGGCCTACAGCAGTTGACCATGGATCAATTGCTGGATATAACATGGCAGGTATAATACGTAAATATAGGGGCAGTCTGCTTTATAATATACTTGTCTTAGGCAACCTGCAGTGTGCAAGCTTTGGAAATTGGAACGATCCCGATGCAAAAATCTTTGAATGGAGAAGTTCTGACAACAGGCAATTCCTGCGGTTTACAGTAAGGTCAAATAGACTTGTAGGCGCTTCTATAATTGGAAATCATGACAGAATAGGCATGATTAAAGGGATGGTTGAACAGGCAATGGCGATAGATGATATTTCGTCATTTGTAAAGAATATTCCCGACTTCACAATACCGTTTATGAACTACAACTATCTTACAAACAGTGCATATCAAAGCTAAGTTTTTTGCATCTCTGAGGAATGATTACGGCAAAGATGCCGTTTATAATCTTAAAAACGGCTCAACAATATCGGATCTTTTTAAAGAGATGAAACTTCCTGTCACAATTACAAAAATAGTTCTTGTTAATGGTATTAGCGTTGAAGGAAATATGAATTATAAACTTGCTGATAACGACACTTTAAGCATTTTCCCTCCCATTGGAGGAGGATAAGCCTCTTTTTCAAGCTAAGCAATTGTAAAAGCGGCAAACAAAAGGGCATTCGCTCCACTATCATGAGGTCACTGCACAAATATTCAGATTGACCATCATACCTGTTAAAAATAAAATAGATTTCCGAGGAAACAGGAATCCATCTTTTTAGACGGATTCCTGAATTTTATGGGAGCTATTGGGTGAAAGGAAGATTAGAACAGATATGAAAACTCTACTGATGCTGTATTCTGATGCATTGTCAAGCTTTTTAGCATAGGCTGGGTGTTTTTATCGCTGTTGTTTACAGTTTTGCTGAATGCGTGAATATAGGCAACGGTGAGCTCGGTATGTTTGGTCATCTTGTAGCTTACTCCGCCGGAAACATGAGTTTCAACAATTGCCATTGCCGGCATATTGGCAAGCAGATACTCATTTCTGATAGGATTCTTGGCATAGTTAAATCCGCCGCGAAGTGTAACTGATTTGTTCAGTTTGTAGGCAACTCCGACTGCCGTTACCCACTGGTTTTTCCACTTAAAGGGATAGTGGAGCGTTTTTCCGTCGCTGCTTACTGTTCCCTTCATCAGTCCTACCATTCCGCTATAATTGGAAAATGCGCCTGCTTTATCAGATGTTATATCAATTATATTCATAACATTTTTGTAGTTGATAAACTTTTCGTCAGCTTCAATTCTAAGTTTGGGAGTAACTGCATAGGAAACGCCAAAGGAGATTATCCTCGGGGATTCGAGCTTCATTCTTACGGTTCCGAAGTTATCGGTGTTCCATCTGAACTTGCTCATAAAGCTTTTACTTTTATAGGCTAAACCAAAGACCAATCTATCGGTTGGCTTATAATTGATGCCTGCGATAAATCTAACTCCAAGTGCCGATTGCTGATCAAGAGTAAACGGAGTTACTGCCGCTCCTGCAGTAGGTGAGCCCATCATAGTTTTAATCATTGCATCGTTGGCAAAAGGCATATCCATCTGAAAGCTTTGATATACCATTATAGGGCTGAAACCGATTGTGATTTTGCTATTAACTTTATATCCTATTCCTATGCCAAACTCCATGTGCTGCAGATTTGAATAGACATTGCCCATGTTGGTTAAAGCAAAACTGTTTTTGCCGCCCAACTTTGTTTTTGGAAAATCAACTCCCATTCCGGAAATACCAAAAGCTCCGACTCCGAATGAGAATTTACCTCCATTATTAATAACAATGCCTGAGGCCGGCATGGTATAAAGATTTGAGTTGCTCTTTAAATCTACGCCATTGTAAGATGCACGCCTTGGCGGGGAAAATAGAGCAGCTCCCATATCCGCACCTGTTTGTAAACAGCATAGTCCTGCAGGATTTATCAATATTGCTGTAGAGTCCGGTGAAACAGCCGTTGTTGCTCCGCCCAGCGCAGCACTTTTTGCGGATGCTCCAATCATGATATCTCCATCTGTAGCAAAACTCGTCCCTGCCGCTAAAGTGATGGCAAAGCCTACCGTTAAACATATCATCATCTTTCGAAAACCGTATCGCATAAAAACCTCCAAAAAACAGTAAAGTATTACTTATTAACTCTACCTTATAATTATAACTTAATTACTATATAGGACAAAAAAACATCCTAATATTGTCAATGTTCATTATCGTTTAATTTTACCGCTTCGATCTAAATTCTTATCCCTGCCTTATCTTGTTTATAGAATTCTTGCATCCGGCACCGTTTTCTCTGATGTCAGGTAAAAATTATCTGAGCTCCGGCAGAAGCCTCATACATTTGACCAACAGAAATAATAGCATCTA
>VAPE01030726.1_pt1 | contig 42644 bp, 56 predicted proteins | sample 3393911 | NCBI WGS metagenome assembly VAPE01 (sample SAMN08290436, study PRJNA428436) | hydrothermal vent metagenome | isolation source: Deep-sea hydrothermal vent chimney | place: Atlantic Ocean: South-mid Altantic Ridge
ACTTAAAGAGACGAAATCAAAGATTTCTTTGGATAGTGTTTTAGATTCCTTGAAGAAGAAGCTTGATTCTAAAACACAAGAAGGAAAAGACACGACTTCTGTTTCTAAAAGATTTCAGGAACTTTTGAAAGGAGTTAAACCTTTTAGAGGGAAGGTTCTTTCTCCAGAGATTGTAAAAAGTATGAATGAAGAATTTGAAAAAATGTCGAAGATGATTGATGATCTTTAACAATTAAGCAGAGACCGGGAGTCGAACCCGGAAAAAATCGGGCTGCAACCGATTGCAGTAGCCGTTGTGCCATCTCTGCATATATGTTTTCCGTAAAGCGCCCCGGACAGGATTCGAACCTGCGACCTACTGCTTAGAAGGCAGTCGCTCTATCCAGACTGAGCTACCGAGGCAAACAAGGATAGGTTAGCATCCTCACCCTGTGATTTCTACCTTGCACTCTTATTCTTTACTCCTCTAACTAAATGAATAGTCGCACAAGAGCTACCAAGCAAACAAGGATAGATTGAGCCTCTTGATTCTGTGAGCGAGAATATAAGTTTTCACTCAACTTCGCTTCACTCGTTAAGGCCCATTCTTGTAATTTGATTATAAGATTTCCTTTATATAAGTTTCATAAAACAAGGCTTTTAAAATTTTTTAAATAGAAAAATTGTCAAAATCGTGAGCGAGGATTGTATTTTTGAAATATTTCTTTGCCTCGATTAGCATTTTTTCTTCATCATTTTCATATCTTCCACTTAAATGAGTTAAGATTAATTTTTTACAGTTAGATTTTTTTGCGATTTCCCCTGCCTGTTTAGTCGTTAAATGAAAATGTTCCTTTGCTTTTTCTTCAAGATTTTTTTCGAAAGTTGATTCACAAATAAGAATATCTGAGTTTTTAGATATCTTGTAAGTTTTCTTATTTATTTTCGTGTCTAAAATAAAAGATATTTTTTTTTCGGGTTCAAGATAAGTTAGTTCTTTATATTTTATACTTTTTCCAGAAAATTTTATATTCTTACCTTCTTTCAATTTTTTTAAAAGAGGGCTTGAAGGAATTTTTAATTTTTTTAATTTTTCTTTATCTATTCTTCTTTTATTTTTAAGAACAAAACTATAAGCATTACAAGGAATGTTGTGTTCCATTTTTTCTGATTCTAAATAAAATTTCTCATTCTCAAAAAACTTTTTATGAACTTCTTCCACTTCTAAATTGAAATTTGGTTTGAACTCAAAAACTTCAAATAATTTTTTTAAAAAGTTTTTTGTTCCTTTTGGTCCGTAAATTTTCAAAGTCTTGTTGTAGCTTCCTAAAGAAAGTGTTGCGAGAAGCCCTGCAAGTCCTAAGGTGTGGTCTGCGTGTAAATGAGTTAGAAGTATTTTTGTTATTTTGAAAGGGTTTTGTCCGGCGATTCTTAATTGTCTTTGTGTTCCTTCTCCACAATCGACTAAAATGGTTTCCTCGTCGTAGTTTAAGATTATTGCTGAATGGTTTCTTTTTTTTGTTGGAATTCCATCAGAGGTTCCCAAAAAAATTAACTTTATCATAAAATAAAAAAGGAAAACACTCTTATAAATTTTTTGAACTAAAGATTTTTAGAAAATTAGTTTGAAATATTTATCCTTATACTTTTTGTAATCTTTTTCATTTCTTCTTCACTAGGCTTTTGTTTGAGTGGTTTTGTTGGGAGTGTTCCAAGTCCATCCTCTTTGGTTCTTGGTAAAAGATGAATATGTGCATGTTTAACTCCAACGCCCTCTATAATTTCTTCAACCCAGTCTGTTTTAAAAGTTTTTTGAAGGGCTTTTGTTATCTTATAAACAAGTTCTGTGAATTTTTTATAATCTTTAAGTCCTAAATCCCAAACCCACTCGTAATGTTTTTTAGGGATTATTAATAAATGGCCCTTTACAAATGGAGAAATGTCCAAGAAAACGAAGAAGTCTTCGTCCTCAAATATTTTGTGAGTTGGCATTTCTCCTCCAGAAATTTTACAAAAAATACAATCTTTCATTTAAAAATAAAAAAATAAAAAGTTTTTCTTAAGGAAATTATTTCCTCTTTCTAACAACTTTTCTTCTAGAACTCTTTACTGAAGCCTTTCTCCTCGCTGGTCTCTTCTTAACAGACTTTTTCTTAGCAGCAGCGATTGCCCTTTTCTTCTGAGTTTCTAAAACTACAACTTTCTTCTTAAGCGATCTAATACTTATCTCTAGTTGTTTTGGAGTTTTTGTTTTTGCCATAAGTCACCTCTAATTTAATTAATTCATTAGAGATATTAAACTTTAAAAACTTTTTTATAAATTGGAAAAACAAGAATTCTTCTTAATACCATTAAAAGACTCTTAATGAATTGAGTTTTATTTTTTTGACTTCTTCTTTATTGATTCTTCAAGGTCTAATTTTTTTATTAATTCTTTGTATCTGTTTCTAATTGTAACTTCAGTTATTCCTGCAACGTCTGCAACTTCCCTCTGAGTTCTTTTCTCGTCGTTGATTAAAGCCGAAACATACAAAGCCGCCGCGGAGATTCCTGCAGGACCTCTTCCAGAAATTAATTCAGTTACTTCTGCACGATCTAAAATATCTAAAGCAGTGCCTTGTGTCTTTGGAGATAACTTTAATACAGAAGAGAACCGAGAGATGTAACCCTTCGGAGAACTTTGTTTTATTTTTATTCCTAATTTTCTCACAATAAATCTATATGTCTTTCCGATTTCTTTTCGGTCTACATCAGAGGCCGTTGACATTTCATCTAAAGTTCTTGGGATGTCATATGAACGGCAGGTTGCATAAAGACAGGCGGCGATTACAGATTCCATACTTCTTCCTCGGACCATGCTTCTTTCTAGGACGAATCGGTAAATTCTTGAGGCGTCATCTCTAACTATGTTTGGTAAAGATAAGTAAGAGGCGACAATTCTTAATTCCGCCATAGCTAATCTCAAATTTCTTTCGATACTTGTTGAGACTCTCTCTTGCCATTTTTTTAATTTTAGAAATCTCTTTGTATTTTTTGGTTGAAGTTTATAAATGTCTGAAAGCATTCCTACTGTTGTTATTAATCCCTTGTCGAACTTTTGTATATTTATTGGAGATCCTCCCCTTCCACTCTTTACATTCTTGTCAAATTTTCCTTGTGGGTCATCTCCAGAATTCATCATCTCTTCTTCAAGAAGAATTCCGCAACTATTACAGACTAATTCTCCTTGGTTTGGATTGTAAGAGATATCAACACTTCCACATTCTGGGCATTTTTTTATTGAACTCATTTGATAGTTAACTTTATAAAGGGAACTTATTTATAAAACTTTCTCTTTTTGTAATTATAGATAAATAGTAATAATCCTTTTTAAAAAAATTTATAAACTGAAGAATAATCTTATTCTTGTCTTTATATTAAGACTTAAGTTAAAAATGAATAAAGGTAGAAAATTTACTGGGAAAAAATATGTAAGTAATCGGAAAAAGAAATCTTACGAGGGTTCTGGACAGCGAAGACTGGTTTTTAAAGGAGAAGAAGAACAGAAGAAGTCCAGGAGGGTCTTAGGGGGAAATAAAAGGGTTTTTTTGACGAGGGCTAGATTTGTTAATTTAGCGAAGGCTGGAAAAAAGAGATTAGAAGTTCTAAAGGTTCTAAAAACTCCTTCGAATAGATTCTTGGCCAGAAAAAATATAATAACTAAAGGCACAATCATAGAAACTTCTTTAGGAGAAGTAAGAATAACGAATAGACCGAGTAGGGAAGGAAATTTAAATGGAGTTTTAGTTAAATAGATTATATTTTAAATAACAAACTTTAAAAATAGAAACAAACAAATTAAATAATGAAAAATAAATTTGAGAGACCTTTAGACTTTTTGAACGTTTCAAAAGGGAAGAAAGTTTTGGTAAATATAAAAGGAGATAAGCAGATTGTTGGTAATCTTCTCGCATTTGACCTTCATATAAATTTAGTTTTAGAAAATGCTAAATTTTTGGAAAATGGAGAAATACGGACGAGTCTTGGTTTAGTTTTTTTAAAAGGAGAGACAGTGGTTTTAGTTTCTCCTTCGACAGATTAATAATTTTATAATTCTGTAAGATAAAACAAAAATTTTAAAAGTGAGTATAACTTTTATAAAAGTATTTATTTGGGGTCTAAAGGTTGTGGATAGGATAAAAAAGAATAAGATACAATGCCGGTATAGCTCTCGTGGGAGTATTCATTTTGTGTTTGAAATACGAGTGCGAGGTAGAAATAAAATTTCTGCCAGCGGTAAAGCGAATACAAGATTCTCATTACCACTTCGCTAAAATGCCTGTATAGCTCAGCGGTAAAGCGAATACAAGATTCTCATTACCACTTCGCTAAAATGCCTGTATAGCTCAGCGGTAGAGCGACTGCTTTGTAAGCAGTAGGTCGGGAGTTCAAATCTCTCTACAGGCTTTTGATGATGTTACGAGAAAAAGAAAAAGACGGTAAAGAAAATTCTATTTGAATTTTAAAGATTTGTTTTACAAATACTAACAATCAGATATAGATTAATCTTTCGAAGATTCTACCTTTAGAATTCTAATGTCAAAGAAAGAGAGTGGATAAATTTTCTTTAATTTTAAACTAATCGTTTTTTGAATACGGCCTTTTATTAATTCTTTAAATAAATCCTGTGTTTTTTTTGTTTTGAGATATTCTAATATTTCTATCTTTGTTTTGTCTCTTAAAGCTTTTCTAACACTTCTATGGACTTTTCTTCTTGTTACAAGGAATGGCTTTATTTTAACTGAACCATCTTCACAATCTCCAGAGAAAGAGTCCTCGACGTAACTAACATTTTTTCTCATTACCCTCTGAAAAAAAGGCTGAAGTATTTGAATTTTTGTTGCTTCACTGGTTACTTTTCCTTCTTTTACGATTGTTTTTAAAGTTAGAATTGTGTTTTTCCCTCTAAGTAATTTTGAGAGATCATATTTAATGAATCTATTTCCCAAATTTTCAATTTTATCTGATAAAAGAGATACACTTTTATTCAATATTTCTATTTCAACTTCAAAAAATTTCTTCTTTAATTTTTTAACCATTTTATACTTGTATTACCTTTGAGGCTCTTGTTCCTTTATTCTGATATTTTCCTTTTCCACATTCTATACAGATATAAAGGATGTTTGTCTTTTTGTTTGTCTTAGTTTTTCGTTTGAATTTTGATACTGGAGGCTTAGAGTATTTTCCGTGATTGCCGATTCCTCTGTTTGAACCTCTTAACTTAGCTCTCGCGAGAGAACCTCTTTTAAGGGCTCCTCTTTTTGCACCGCTTGAAACTACTTTTATTTTTTGTTCCGTCTTTTTGTTACAATATTTGCAAAACCGGTTGGTTTTTTTTGGTATTTTCATAAATAGATTAAAAAATTTTTTCTTTATAAAACTTGTTAATCTTTTGGGTTAATTTGCTATAGCCCCACCAGGATTCGAACCTGGGTCTCCGCCTCCAAGGGGCGGTATACTTGACCACTATAATATAGGGCTCCGATAGAACCTTTTTTAAGAATTCTAACTTATTTAAAAATGCTTGTGTAATATATTTCCCTATTAACTTCTGTTTTAGAAGGAGAAAACCCGAATAGGAGCTTCTTTAGATTGAATTTTTGAGAATATTTTTCTCCGAGAAGGGTTGTTGCCAATTTTTTGTATTCTATTGCTCCTGGAGAATTCGGTTTGGTGGTTGTGAAAGGAAGAAAGTTAGAAACACTTTTGAGCACATTTAAATCATAAGGAATCAAAGCAAGAACAGGGGATTCTATTGTTTTTTCTATGTCTGAAAGCGGAATTTCAAATTTTTTATTATGAACTTTATTTAAAATCAAACCTTCAATTTTTATCCCTCTTTGTTTTGCCAGTTTTACTGATTTTAAAGTTGAAGCTATTGTTGGATAATCTGGTGTTGTCACAAAGATTAGCGAATCTGAAGACATCCAAACCGCAAGGGATTCTTCGTTCAAAGCTGAGGGGGAATCAATTAAGATTATATCATAAGAATCTCTCAAAGGTTTTAATTTTTCCTTTAGTTTTAAAGGAGATAATTTATATTTATTGAACAAAAAAGAAGGAAGTATATCCAACCCATTAATTGTATGAATCGCTTCTTCAGTTTTTATTTTTCCCAAGAGCACGTTTGATAAACTTTTCTTAGGATCTAAAATATTGAAATGCATCCCAAGGTTTGGAGTGGATAAATCTCCGTCTACAAGCAGAACTTTTTTGCCCAATTTACTAAGCGTGTCTCCGAGTGCTACGACACTAGAAGTTTTTCCTACACCCCCTTTGAATGAAACAACTCCAATTGTTTTCATAGGTTTTCTAAATCCTTATGGTTTAAATAGTTTTTTAATTCAATCCAGAGACCTCGTCAAATAAACTTAGAAGATTAATTCTTTTATGTAAAATTTTCTTATTAAATTTAATTTTTTAAAACAACAAAATTATTCATTCCGCGTCTTTTTCTTATTAAAAATTGCTTTGCTTCAAGTTTATCTAAAAGTCTGGTCATTTTAACTTTTCCTATTTCTAATCGTTCTATTAAATCTTTTTGAAACATTGCTCGCCCTTCTTTTAGAAGAGTCTTAATTATTCTTTTTTCCACAGAGTCAAGTTTCGATAAATCCAATTTTTTTCTTTTTTCTTTTATCTTTTTGATTATGATTCTTTCGTCAGGTTTTGAAAACATAATATAAAGTCCGATTATTAAAATAATCGCGACGATTGCGATTCCAAATCCGAGTTGAGTATTTGCGGTTCCATGCATCACACATTCAAGCCCCATAGTACATTCTTGGTCAATTACTTTTTGAAGTAAGGAATTAAAAATCAAAACTATCCCCATCATAACGATGGAAATACCGATAATTAACCAACCAACTTTTTTATTTTCCATAATTTAAAAAGGAGGTCATTGTTTTTATGTTTTTGTATTTTTATTTGAATAAGTCTTTCAAAACGCCTATGAAACTAGTTTCACCAAAGCGGTTAAATAAAGCTCTTTCATATTTTTTTTATGGAAAAACAAAACCATACAAAAAAGGAAAAAGGGGGTAATAAAACCAACACCACGTTTTATGTTCAGTTGGCCTTAGTTGGTCTTCTGTTAATTGTAATTGCGTTTAGTTTAGGAAGGGGTTCCGGGAATGAAGGAGCGACGGGTATAGTTTCTGTTTCTGCATCAGAAATAATTCCTCAAGGAGTTCCTGCGATTTATGGAAATGAGTTAGGTGTTTCTTATAATGATGTTTCTGCAAGTAATCCGAGTTTAGCAGATGCGACGATAAAAAAACTTGCACAGTACGAAGGAGAGAAATTAACAAAAGAGCAAATGTCAAGATATATTAGAATCGGGAGTTCGATTTCCTGTGAATATTGTTGTGGCGCAAAGGCTTTGGTATTCAGTAACGGACAAAGGGCTTGTGGATGTGCACACAGTTATGCGATGAGAGGTTTGGCAAAGTACTTGTTAATAAACCATCCAAATATGTCTGATGGAGAAATTCTTTCTGAATTAGGGAAGTGGAAGACACTTTTCTTTCCAGGGATTCTCGAAAAGAAAGCACAGATACTCAAAGCGAAAGGAATTGATCCAACGAATTATATAAATTTAGCAAGTAACAAATACCGGGGAATTGAAAAGGGGCAGGCTAGTGGTGGAGAAATGGTTGGAGGATGCTGAGATGAAAATATTTTTTATTTTTTTATTCGTCTTGGCATTTTTGCCTTTGACTCTTGCTTGCGGTCTGGGTCACGAAGGAGGAACTTCCAGTTCTGTTTCGACGAATGTTGACGGGATCCACGAAGGAAATATAATGTATGATTTTTATGAAATCGGATTTCTTCCATTTTTAATTATGATTCTTATTATAATTTCTTTAGGATTATTTATTCTTTTAATGATTAAAAATTTGAAAGGAGGTAAAAATTAAAATGGATAGAAAACTTTTTTTATGGATTGTGATTGGAGTTCTACTCTTATTTGCTTTGTTCTTAATGTTTAAAGTAGGAGCTTCAGGAGGGGTTCAAAGTGTTTCAGGTGTGGCAAAGAGTGTAGCATCTTCGAGTGCGATGGTCGGAGGTTGTTAGTCTAATTTAGGAGATGGGGAAGAAAACTAAAGTATCGTTGAAATTAGAGACTCTTTTCGTTTTAATCTTGATAATAATAATTTTCTCTTTGGTGTTTGTTCTTTATTCAGAAAACGAAGGAAAATCTTCTGTATCTGGAGTAGACTTATTTAATGGAACTATTACTAACTTAAAAATAAGTTTAGGAAATATAAGTGGAGTTGGTGTTTATGATAAGACTTGTAAAAGTATTGGAAACGGATTGACCGAATGCAATGCCGGAATAAAAACGGAAAAGTATGGCGTCTTGAATTTTAACTATGTTCATAATATGGCTGTTGAACCGTGTATAGTCTCTGGAGATAAATTACAAATAGAAATTTTTAAAAATGGAACCGCGAGGGTTTGGAGGAAGGAATAATAAAACTTCTGGACTTCCAAAATCCTTTGTTAACGAAAATGCTAATAAACCTTTGAATCAGGATAATTTTATTGAGGATGTTATGAGAATTTTTATCTTTTACAGAAGTTACAATTATTTATCCTTTTTGTTGTGAAGTAAATACTGATTAATAATAGAATAATTGCAATTATAAAAATATAGGTGCGGTAAGAAAATAATAACAAAGCCGTAGAAGCACTTGCCCCTGCGAGTCCAATTAATGCTATCAAGCAAAACGGACAGGCGTGGAAGGAGAACAGAGAGGCAAAGAGTGTTATGAATCCAGTGCCTGTTTTTTCTACGAAATTTTCTTTAGTCTTTCTTATTTTGTCAAGGTGGGAGGCATGGAACTGCAGAGAAATAGAAATCCCAAACAAGAGGGATAAGATTACAATCCATCCAAATTGGAGGGTGCTAAACGAATAAATTCTTAAAATTGATGGAGTGAAAAAATAGATTATCAGAAGCGAAAATCCGAACATAAGGATTATAGAAGAGATTCCAATTAAAAGATATCTTCTTGATTTGAATGTTGAAATGAAAGCGTCGAGGATTAAGTTTAATTCGGCTCTTTTTTTACTTTCTCCCGTGCTTTTATAACAATGTTTTTTCATTCTAATTCTATTAAAATTTCTTTTATATTATCTGTTTTGTTTTATTTGAATCTCTTTTTAATCAGATTGTAATTCTTTAATCAATCCTTCTTTTTCTTTGGTATTCAAGGTCTTTTTCAGGTCTTTCATGCAGATGCAAATACAACAATCACATGAAGGACAAATATTCCCTTTGCAACAATTTTCTTTTTTTTTCATTTTTACCTCCTTAAAATATTATAGTATCTTTTATATACTGAGGAATTATATAAATTGAATAGTTTCCAAATGGTAAGTGTAGAACAAAATAAAGAGGATTGTAAAATGAAATCAGTTAGAGGATATTGTCCAAAACCTTTAGAGGAGGTAGCTGATTATCTTAGTAAAAAGTGGATGATATCAATTGTAATAACCCTTAGTAATTTTAAAATGTTAAGATTTAATAATCTCTTGGGAAGAATAAATGGCATGACAGCGAAAGTATTAAGTGGAAGACTAAAAGAACTGGAAAAAGAAAGAATAATCGGGAGGAAGATTTCTGGAAGGGTTCCTTTAAGCGTTGAATATCGACTTACAAAAAAGGGTATTGATTTGATGAAGGTTCTTAAGCCATTAATTATTTGGTCTAAGAAGAAATGAGTTTTTTGAGTGATGAAGGCGAAACATTTAAATAGTAATATGATAAAACTATCATATGGATAGTTTACATAGGTTATTTTTCAAAGCATTTTCTAATCAAACAAGATTGGAAATTATTCAGTTATTGAAGAAGAGACCTCTTACGGTAACTGAGATTTGTGGTAAAACAGGATTTGAACAGAGTAGAATCTCACATAATTTAAAATGTTTAGAACATTGTGGTTTTGTGAAGATTACTCCAGAGGGTAATTTTAGAAAATATGAATTGGAGGAAAAAACAATTCTTCCAATTGTAAATTTATTTGAGAGGCATATTAAAAAATATAAGAGAAGGTTAGAATGTTGTGGAGTAATTAAAAGATGAAAAAATATGATTTAATTATTCTTGGTGGAGGAGCTGCCGCCTTTGCAGCGGCGAATACTTCCAATGAATTGAAGAAGAAAACATTAGTAATTAACGATGAAAAGATTCTTCCTTTGGGAGGAACTTGTGTTAATGTTGGTTGCATTCCTTCAAAAATAATGCTCTATCAAGGAGCGAATTATTATTATTCAATACGAAGTAAATTTAGGGCGATAAGACTCAAAGGAAGTGCAGATTTTATCGAAGCTTTGAAAGAAACAAAGGAAATGGTTGAAGAATTTCAGGAGAAGAATTATAAGAATGTTATAGAGAAACAAGAGTATGTTGATTTTAAAGGAGGAAAGGCAGAATTTTTGGATGAGCATAGTGTGAGAGTTGGTAATGAAAAATATGAAGCAGATTATTTTATTATTTCTACGGGGGCATCTACTTTTGTTCCATTAGTTAAAGGTATAGAAAAAATTTCCTATCTGACGAATGTTAATATTTTCAATTTAGAGAAGAAACCAAAATCAATTATTATTTTTGGGGGAGGACCTCAGGCGATGGAATTTTCTCAAATATTTCATCATTTTGGAATAAAGGTCACGATATTACAGCGTTCAGATAAAGTTTTATCGAAGATGGAATCAATTCTTGGAGAAGAGTTGAAAAAATATCTTGAAGAAGAAGGAATTAAAATTTATACCAGAACCTCTATTGAAGAGATAAAAAAAATATCTAAAGGGGTTGAAGTTACTATTTTTACTGATGGAGAAAAAAAGAAAATAAATTCTGAATTATTTTTTGTAGGCACTGGTATAAAGCCGAATATAGAAAGGATTGGGATTGGGAAAGTCGGTGTTAAATTGGATGAAAGAGGATTTATTAAGACAGATAAATATTTACAAACTTCTCAAAAAAATATTTATGCGACGGGAGATGTTACGGGATTGATGCCTTTGGAAACGGTCGCTGCGAAACAAGGAAATTTTGCAGTAAGGAATATATTTGAAAATGCAAAAAAAATAATAAATTATGAGGAAATTCCTCAGGCTGTTTTTACATCTCCAGAAGTTGCAACGATTGGGGTTACCGAGGAGGAATATATAAAAAAGTATAAAACTTGTTTATGTAGAACCATCTCTTTTGAGAATGTTGAAAAAGCACTTACGATAAAAAATACGAGAGGAACTATCAAAATGGTTTTAGATCATAAAACTAAACAGGTTTTGGGAGTTCATATTATTGGTCCGATGGCGGCGGACATAATCACAACTGCGACTTATGTTGTGAAAAACAAAATGACTATTGATGATATAAAAGACACTGTTCATATTTTCCCAACATTAAGTGAAGTAATTAAAAAGGTTGCTCAGAGTTTCTATCAGAACTTGGATGACATTGCTTGTTGTGTAGAATGAAAATGAAGGAAGGGATAGAAATTAAAAAATCTTATTTAAAGATTGGAATAATTTTATTTTTTATTTTAGTTATTTTATTTCTCTTCCTGGATTCTTTTTTGGGTTCTAAAAGAATAAATCCAAGATCAAATTCTCCCTTTCCTGAGATCGGAAAAGTAGCACCAAATGTAATGTTTACGACGATTAATGGAGAGAAGAAAAATCTTTCAGATTATCGAGGAAAGAAAGTTATGCTTTGGTATCTTGCGACGTGGTGTTCGAGTTGTATAAAGGGTTCACAGGTGTTAGAACAGAACAATAATAAACTTAATGGAATGAAAGTTATTACACTTGAAACTTTTGGAGATGCGGGATACAAAGGTATTCCAATAAATCAATTTGTTCAGAGAAATGTTCCGACTTCTCTTAGTTATTCTAATTGGATTTGGGGAGATGCGAGTCAACGGGCGACGGAAATTTATAATCTGAGAAATTATCCTGATCTTTATTATCTTATTAATGAGAAAGGAATTGTAGAAGTTGTCGATGGAGCTCCTTCTGCAACGATAAATAAAATTATCGCTTTTGCTGGGGGACGATGACTTTTTTAAAAGATTTTTTGGATATAAAACATTCCATAAAAATTGTGTTTTCTGAGAGAAAGTATATTGGAATTGGATTCTTAAGTTTTAGTTTATTTTTTACTTTGTATATTTTTACTCTGCCTGCGACATACACTGGAGGACGAATAGGGTTAATCTCCCTTCATTTTTTGACTTGGGAATTATTTATTTTTTCTTTTGTTATGGCAGTTCTTATTGCATTGATAATTTCATTTATTTCTTTTTTAATATATTCTTTTAAGCGAACTAAAGAAATTAATAAATCTGTGATTACTGGGGGTTTTCTCGGAAGTATTTTGCCTCCCCTTCTGTGTTGCTCTCCTTTGATTCCGAGTTTCGTCGGAATTTTTGGAGCAGTCTTACCAGGAGTATTTCGTTTCAGTGGGTTTCTACAAGGATTTATTGCGGTAAATGAAAATTACATTTTAATTGGATCAATATTTTTACTTTTATTTTCATTAATCAGAATGTCTAAAAGTGTGGGGGCGTTTGTATCGCGTCGATGTGATTTGACTTAATATTGATTAGTTTCGAATAAGATAGTTAATTTTATATATAAGATTCTAATATAAAAAAGAATGGAAAATAAAAAACTTGGCATATTGCTTATAATTATTAGTCTTGCAGTTGGAGGGCTTTTTGTTATTCTCATAGTAAATCTCTCGCATCGATCGAATACAAGTGGATGTTTTAGGGAGAATGCGTGTAGAGTTGTAGGAAATTTTCTTTCTATTTATTCTATAGCAATAGGAATTTTTTCATCTATACTTGCTTTAGGATTTTATCTTTTATTCTTTAACAAAACAGATAGATTAATAATCGAGCGTCTTGAAAAAAGTATGAGAAGAAATATTGAAGATGAGAAGTTTGAGTTTGCTTTTAAGATGTTGAATCCATTCGAAGCAGAAGTCCTGAAAAAAGTGAGGGAACAAGATGGAATAACTCAAAGTACTTTAAGATTAAGGGTTGATATGTCTAAGTCGAAGTTGAGTTATATTCTCCAGGATTTAGAAAAGAGGAATTTGATAAAGAGAATTCAGAAAGGAAAGACTTTCGGAATTTGGTTAAAAATATAATTTTACCTTTATGAACGTTAATTCACTCAAATTCAAGGGTTTTGGGCGATATTTTGGCTTGAGTTTAGACCATATTAATATATACTTTTTTTAGGGGAGATCATTATGAATTTGTTTAAAATATTAAAAGAAGTGTTTAATAAAAAGAAGTATATTCTCGTAACATTTGTAGTTGCCTTTCTTTTTTATTCCTTGAATATTATCATTTCTTCATGGACGGTCTTTAGTGAATTCTCTTCTGATAAAAGTTTTTTAGGTTTGTTTAAACTTTTCTTCTTTTTATTTTTTAGATTTGGAGGTCTTAAAAATATATATTCTTCAATTAGCTTAGTTCTAATTAGTATTTTGTTGGGGGTTTTGTTTAGTTTAATCCTCTATAAAATAAAGATGAAACTTTCTATTGAGAAGAAGACTAGTGTTTTAGGGGGGCTCGGGATTTTTCTTGCAGTGTTTGTACCGGGATGTGCTGTATGCGGTATTGGATTAGTTTCTGTACTTGGATTAGGTGCAGGAGTATTATACGCTTTACCATTTAAAGGATTGGAAATTTCTATACTTTCAATTTTAATTTTGACTTTTGCGATTTTTAAAATAACTAAAAATTTTTACTCTTGCAAAATATCTAATTCATTCAGGGGAAATGAAAACCGAATTGAAAGGAGGTAAAATGTCAAAAAAAGAAACAATAACAATAAGTAAGGATGATTTATGGAAATACTCCACGCTACTTTTAGTCGTGGTTATTCTAATCGGAGGGTTCTTTATTTTAGTTGGGGGGGGCAATAAAAGTTCGGGAACCGGAACTCCTACAGTGGTTAATTCTGCTGGTTCTGCGAAAGCTGATTTAAGTGCTATAACTGGAAATCCTACGTTGTATCCTTCGTTAGGACCTAAGAATGCGAAAGTAACAGTCATAGAATTTATAGATTTCCAATGTCCTTATTGTGGAATGGCCTCTGGTTTAGTCCCATGGATTGCTAAATATAAAACTCAGTATGGTAGTTTGGTTGGTTCAGCTGCGAAAGTTAAAGCGCTTGCTCAACAAGGGAAAATAAGATATGTCGTCGTAACGATGAGCTTCTTAGGGCAGGAATCTATTTATGCAGCACAGGCAGGACTTTGTGCGAATGAACAAGGAAAATTTTTCGCGATGGACGATGCAATCTATTCTGCGCAAACTCAAGGCGAAGATTCTGGAAAATTTGCTAAGGACAAGCTCGAGATTATTGCTAAGAATGTAACTGGTTTGAATCAAACTGAATTCAAGAGTTGTCTTGAAGGAGATAAAACTTTAAGTCAAGTTAAAGAAATAGCAAGCACTGCAAGTCAATTTGCGAGTGGAACACCTACATTCTATGTGAATGGAAAAAAGGTCCAATCTTCGTGGCCAGCAATACAAACAGCTATAAATCAGGCTTAAAAACCTTATTTTTTTATTTTTTTTATTTTTTTTATTTTTTTTATTTAGAAAGATTTAAATACTATATGTAATATTCTTTCATATGATAAATAAAAACACATTAAAATCGTGTCATTCGGAGGGATTTGAAGAAGGAGAAATCTATGGGGCTTATAAAATTTTCTTTGGAACTCTTTTTTCTGAGTCAAGATTAAAAATTTTAAATATTTTGAAAAAGAGAAAAAAAAATGTTTCGGAGATTGTGAAAGAACTGGGGATGAATCAAACTGCAGTTTCTCATGATTTATCTCGATTGAAAAGTTGTGGTTTTGTTCAGGATGAAATTAAAGGTCGTTATAGATATTATTTTTTAAATAAAAAGACGATAAGGCCTTTGCTAAAACTTATTGATAAACATATGTCTCAGTTTTGTATACATATACTTAGGAAAGAAAGGAGGACGAGAAAATGAGAAAAGTAATAATTTTATTTTCCGGAGTCTCTCTTTCTCTAACTAGTTTAGTTTCTGCTCATAGTGGAGAATCGGGAGGATTATCAGATACGCATGGAATGATGGGGGGTTTTTCTAATTTTTGGGGGATGGGTTTCTTAGGAGCCCTTTTTTCAATCTTAATTGTTATTGCTTTAGTTTTTTTAATAATTTGGTTAGCAAAACAAATAGGAGATAAAAAATGAATTATATGTTTAAAACAAAGGTTTTTTTAAATTTTAGAGAAGCGATTAATAGGGTCAAAGAAGAGTTAAAGAAAGAAGGGTTTGGAATTTTGACTGAGATTGATGTGAAGAAAACATTAAAGGAAAAATTAGAGGTTGATTATGAAGAATATGTGATACTTGGTGCTTGTAATCCGACTTTTGCATATAAGACTTTACAAATGGAAAAAGATATTGGATTATTGTTGCCGTGTAATGTGATTGTTTATGTAGATAAGGGAGAGAATTATATCTCCGTGATTAATCCTGTTGGAGCAATGTCTATCACTAATAATGAAAAATTAAGGGAAGTTGCTGAAAAAGTAGGGAAGAAATTAAAAAGGATTATTGATAATTTTGAAAAGGAAGTAAAAAATAAATGGGATTATTAAAAAAGAAATGTGGGTATTGCAATAAGAAGATTGATAGGGGAGAGGAGGTTTTTAAAGATGTGAAGACTCCGGAGTTTATTGGAACGAGACAGAAAGCTTTTTGTTGTTCTGAACACGCGGAAAGTTATCAAAGAGAAATTTTGGAAAAACCAAAAAAATCTGGTGGGGGTTGCTGTTAATCAAATGAAAAAAGTAAAAATAAAAATTGAAGGGATGAGCTGTGGACATTGTGAAAGTCATGTTGTGGAAGAGCTCGAAAAACTTAAAGGTGTTAGAAATATTTTAGTTAGCGCGAGTAAGGGAGAAGCAAATTTAGAAATTGAAGATTCTGTAAAGAAGGGCGATTTGATAAAAGCAGTGAAAGAAGCAGGTTACAATCCGATGGAGGTTAAATAGATGGTTAAAAAAAGTTTTAAAATAGAAGGAATGACATGTGCGTCTTGTGCAGTTGGAATAGAATCTGGTTTGAAAAAAACAAAAGGTGTGAACAAAGCAACTGTAAATTTTGCGAATAAATTTGCACAGATAGATTATGACGATAAGAAAGTTAGTCAAAAGGAATTATTCGAAGTGGTTAAGAAGAAGGGTTATAATCCATTAGATTTGAGTTTAAAGGAAGTGAAATTTAAGGTTATTGGAATGAGTTCAGAACATTGTGCAGGGGTTGTCAAGCATACTTTAAATAAATTAGAAGGAGTTAATGGAGTGAATACAAGCTATGCGAATAGTTCGGCGGAAGTAAAATATGATTCTGAAAAGATTAGAATTTCTGATATGAAGAAGGCAATTGATAATGCAGGATATAAAGCGATTGTTGAAGAAGGGGGTGAAGATATTTATGAAAAAGAAAAGAAAGCAAGACAAAAAGAATTGAGCACACTTAAACGTAAATTGATTGTTGCGATTGCGTTTTCTCTTCCAATTCTTTATATTGCGATGGGAAGTTTAATTAGTAAAGCTTTAATTCCTAATTTTCTTAATCCAGAACTTTTTCCAATAAGGTTTGCCTTAATTCAGATTATTCTTTCTATTCCAATTATTGCAGTTGGTTATAAATTCTACACGGTAGGATTCAGAAATTTATTTAGTGGTTCTCCGAATATGGATACTTTAATTGGTTTAGGAACTGGTGCCGCTTACCTTTATGGTTTTTATGCGGCTTATAGAATCTTTTCGGGTTCTCCAGAATTCGTATCAAGTTTATATTTTGAGACCGCAGGAGTTATTATTACTCTTATTTTATTTGGGAAGTATCTTGAAGCTATAACAAGTGGGAAGACTTCGGAGTCTATAAGAAAATTAATGGGGCTTGCTCCGAAGACTGCGACGGTACTTCGAGGAAATAAAGAATTCAAAGTTAAGATTGAAGAACTTGAAATCGGCGATTTGATTATTGTTAAACCCGGAGAGAGCATTCCAGTTGATGGAGTTGTCGTTGATGGAATTTCTAATGTTGATGAAAGTATGATTACAGGAGAGAGTCTTCCGACCGAAAAGAAAAAAGGAGACAAAATTATAGGGGGGACAATTAATAAGAATGGAGTTTTGATCTTCAAAGCCGAAAAAGTTGGGAAAGATACCGTCTTGGCGAAAATTATAAAACTAATTCAGGATGCACAAGGTTCTAAAGCACCAATTGCACGTTTAGCAGATACGATTTCAGGATATTTCTCGTGGGTGGTTATTGCTGTTGCGATTCTTAGTTTTTTATCTTGGTATTTTCTTTCTACATACGGATTCCTATTTGCTCTCACCGTTCTCGTTTCAGTTTTGATTATTGCTTGTCCGTGTGCATTGGGACTTGCGACACCGACGGCGATAATGGTCGGGACAGGGCTTGGGGCTGAAAATCATATTTTAATAAAAAGTGCCGAGGCATTAGAAATTGCTCAAAAGACAGATACAATAGTTTTGGACAAAACTGGAACGATTACGAAAGGAGAACCTGAAATTACAAAGATATTGAGTTTTTCAGATAAGTCTGAAGAAGAAATCTTAAATCTTGCGGCATCTATTGAGAAGAATTCTCAGCATCCTCTTGCACAGGCAATGGTTGATGAAGCGAAGAATAAAAAACTAAAATTCTTTTCTGTAACAGAATTTAGCGATAAACCTGGGAGGGGAATCGTTGGAAAAATTAAAGGGAAAAAAGTTTTTGTTGGAAACAGACTTTTGATGAAAGAAAATGGAATTAATATTAATGAATCTTTTATTGAAAAAATTCAAAAACTTGAAAAAATGGGGAATAGTGTCATTCTCGTTGCTGAAGAAAAGAATTTCTTGGGAATTGTTGGAATTGCAGACACTACAAAAGAGAGTTCAGGAAATGCAATAAAATCGTTAAAAGATTCTGGGATTGAAGTTTATATGATTACTGGAGATAATAAAAGAACTGCTCACGCAATTGCAAAGCAGGTTGGAATTTCGGAAGATCATGTTTTTGCAGAAGTTCTTCCAGAAGAGAAAGCCAATCATGTTAAAGAACTTCAAAATAAAGGAAAGATTGTTGCGATGGTTGGAGATGGAATTAATGATGCTCCTGCTTTGACGCAGGCGAACATAGGCATTGCCATTGGGGCCGGAACGGATGTTGCTATAGAAAGTGCGGATATTGTTTTAGTTAAAAGTAATTTAATTGATGTGTCAGTGGCTTTTAAATTGAGTCGTGCGACGATGAGAAACATAAAACAGAATCTTAGTTTTTCTTTCGGATATAATATTTTAGGAATACCCCTCGCTGCCGGAGTTTTGTATCCTTTTACTGGCTGGTTATTAAGTCCAATAATTGCTGCGGCTGCTATGGGAATGAGTTCTGTAAGTGTACTTACAAATGCTTTAAGATTAAAAAGAGTAAATTTGAAGTTGGGAGATAAAAGATAATGGTTAAATTGGAATGGAAAAAATATTTTTAATAAAATGAATTCAATAATAAAGATTGATTTCCTAAATTATCCTGTGAAAGTGGAGAAGGATTTCATTGTTAATTCGGATTATGTTTTAAGTAAGTTGAATAATTCTAAAATAGTTTTGCTTGATGTAAGAACTAAAGGTGAATATAATGCAGGACATATTTCTGGAGCGGTTAATGTTGATTGGAATAATCTTCTGAACTCCGAGGGGACTTTAAAAAGCGTAACTGAACTGAAATCTATTTTAAAAAATATTGATAAAAATAAAGAAATAATTGTTTATTGTGTTTCTGGAACAAGGGCAAGTTATATGTGGTTTGTTTTAACGGATGTGTTGAACTATCCTAATGTAAAATTGTTTGATGGTTCAATGATTGAATGGACACATAAAAGATTACCCTTAGAAAAATGAAAAGAGGTTAGGATATTGAAATAAGGAATAAATTTTATTGCACATTTCTATTGGGTGGAAGAACTGTATTTAAAATAAGAAGAATAGTTTATTAAGTATTTCTATATTATTAATATATAGATAAGCTCAGAATAAAAAAGGGAATTGTTTTTTAAGTTTTTTTTTAAAAATGTTTGAGTTTCTGTTTTTCAAAATATTTCTTTGTTGCGATAGTCCATAATTGTGGGTCACAACCTCCCTTTCGTATTTCCTTATTTTCTAAAATAAATATTTCAGGCGCTGAATCTAAATAAGGAATAATACGTTCGCTTATCTTTTCTATCTTCTCTAAACCGAATTTCTTCGCTCCCGCATGGATAATTGCTTGTTCAAATGGCCATACTGTAGATGCATGATATTTATCTTTCATACTTTCTGCTACCAATGGGTTAAGTGTTCTGTAACCTATTGGAGTTTCCAACTCCCTAGACGAAGATACAATTCCTTCCAGTTTTTCCTTAGACAAATCTTCACGATTTAAATAAAAGAGTGAATGCAAGGGATCGGAGCTTACCGCTTTTATAGGGCCTTGATTATCAATTGCAATATAGAAACAATCTTTCTCAGAATCGTATAATTTTTCTAAAGATTTACTCATTTCTTTTGTAACATTTTCCAATTTGTTTGAATTCAATAAATTTGTGGCACTTCTCAAACCCCTCATATTTTGGATGTGGGCTAATGTGTAAACAATAGGATATTCTGGTTTTTCATTCTTTCTCCCGAGGACTCCCGAGTCTTTCCAGTAAGTTGCCTTCAATGCGAAATCTTTTGTGCCGACGAATTTAGGATCTTCAATAAAGAAACTGTTTTTTAAATGGGAAAGAATATATCCTACCGCTTTTTCTATATTTTTTTGTGATTTTTCTGCAAACATTTTATCTCCTGTGAATTTTTGATAAAATTCATGACCAATTAAATACATCGCTGTTGTGTCACATGCATTGAATTCGGTTGATTGTTTATTTATTTCAAAGCCAGGATACTCGTGGAAAATTTTACCTTCTTCTTCCCCGGTATATGGATTAATCTTTTTGCCTTGTTTAAATGCACAAAAAGAAAGTTGATCTGCCAGCATCTCGGAATCTTCCATCAAAATTGCAGATATAATACTATCTCTCGTAAAATTTCTCGGAAAGTTAGGCAGTCCTGCCTGATAAACTTTGAATCCGTTAAACTCTGCTTTGAGTCGTTTCATCTAATTTTGAAAATTGCTCCCTTTAAATAGCTTAAGATAACTGAAAAATACGAAAGAATCTTGATTTTCTATTTTTTAAATAGAAAATTATTTAAGAGATTTGCAAATCTTGTAGCTTCTTTATGAATAATTTTTATAGAATATTTATTAAAATCACTTTCTTCAATAAACTTTAAATCTCCTTTAGTAATTTGAAGAGTATCTGATTTTCCATCCCAATTGTTTTGAACTGGAAACCCAATCTTTTGAAGTTCTGGATTCCATGTGCAGTCTATTTTTATCCAGACTTTATTTATTTTAACTTTGAGGAGATCGTGAGCCCAAATTTTATCAGAGTTATCAAGAACTTTCAATATTTCTTCGGGCAGAGGTAAATCTCTCCAATCAAATAGAACTTTAATTCTTCTAACTTCAATACCTTCTGCTTCTAATAGGTTTTTTAGTAGTTCAGATTTGTGTCGGCAGTCTCCGAAAGGTAGATTTTCATCAATTTTTTCTCTTTCGAATTGACAAACTTTATAAGGAATTTTCTGAACTCTTTCAAAAATCTCAATTATCTTTTCTACCATAATTTTAAAGGTCTCTTCCCATTTTTAAATTTTTTTCAAAGGGTATTCTAAATTTCCTTAATTAAAAATACTATTATTTTCTAATTATGTTTTTCAGATTGTTTGATTCAAAGAGGAGAATTCATTTTCGGAACTTTTTAAACGAGATATAAAAATAGTAATCTTTAAAAGAACAAAAAAAGAAGTAGAAAGATGGAAGAAGAGAAAAATAAAATAACTTTGAAAGAGTTCGAGAAGGAAGTTGGAGCTCTCGCGGAAAAAGGATTGACTTCGGAGAAAATTGGAGAGAAATTAAAGCAGAAGGGTTTGTATGCTAAAGATTTTAAAACGAAGGTCTCTCGAATACTTAAGGAGAGTTATTCTAGTCCAGATTTGAGGAGTATAGAAGCGAAGTTAGAAAGAGTCAGAAAACATTATTTAGAGAATAAACAAGACAAACGTGCGAAGCAAGAGCAGGTTCGGATTTTTGCGCAGTTGAGGAAATTAAAGAAATATCTTAAAATTCCAGTTAGATAATCCGAATAGTTTAAAACCTAATTCTTCTTTTATTATTTATGGAAAATTTAGAAGTTGGAGACCTTGTACTTTGTACTGTTGAAAAAATTGTCAGAGCGATGGTCTTTTTGAAAATAGACGGACATGGTCAAGGAGGAATGATTTTAAGTGAAGTTGCTCCGGGAAGAATAAGAAATTTAAGACAATATGTTTATCCAGACAAGAGGGTAATTTGTAAAGTAATAAGAATTTCTGAACATAGAATTGATCTTTCCTTGAGGAGAGTTACACGAAAGAATCAAAGAGATTTTAAGGAGGAATATAAAAGGAGAAGGAAGATAGAGTCTCTCTTGAAAAATCTGATTAAAGAGAAGGCAGACGGAGTGGTCTCTGAGATTCATAAAAGGGGAGATTTTTTAGAGTTTTTTGAAGAAGCGAAAGAGAATTCAAAAGAATTAGAAAAATTAATTGGTCAAGAAAATTCTAAGGAACTTTTAAGATTTTTAATGATTCAGAAAAATAAGAAAAAGATTTTGAAGAAAAAGTTTTTTATGAAATCCTATGGGCCGGAAGGACTTGTAGATATTAAGAAAGTTTTGCTTTCTATAACTAATGCTAAAATAAAATATATCTCTGCGGGGGAGTATTCTATAAAAATTGAGTCGGAGAATCTCAAAGAAGCAGATCAGGAAATAGATAAAGTCTTTGAGGTCTTTAAAAAAGAATCAGAACGAAAGCATATAATCTTCTCTTCTGCTTAATGAGATTTAAAATTTATTGAGAGTGGGAAAAACTATTTCTTCTTCGTTCTTTTATATCTTCCTCTTCTTTCTACCGCAACCAATCTTTCTAAAATCTCTTTGGAATCTTTTTCTTCTTTCTTATATCTTTTTAGAAACATCTCAAAAAGTTCTTTACAATTTTTTGAGTGTTTTGCTTCTAAGGCTTGTTTGAATAGATGCAAATCAACTGCTTTATCCTCGATTTTATTACTTATAAAACCGAGACCAAAATCAATTAAATAAATTTTTTCTCTCTCAGAGATTAAATTTGAGGTTGTTAAGTCTCCATGAATAATATTCTCATTATGGATTTTTGCTATAATCTCTCCAACTTTTTCTAAAAAGTCTTTTTGCTTTTTCAAGGAAAGAGAGTTTAGAGTTTCGGACAATTTTTTTCCATTTATGTATTCTAATTTAATCTCATAATATCCTTCTTCCAAAACTTTTGGGCAATCAATTATACTCCCTGCTTTCTTAAGAAGTTTTATCTCTGATTTTGTTCTTCTTTTTCTTATTTTTTCGTCCAAATCTTTTAATCTATATCTTTTTCTAATTCTTTCTTTTACAACAAAATATTTTCCTTCTTCTTTAATCAAAAAGATTTTTGCTTCAGCTCCCTCTTCCAATAATTTTTTTGTCATTTTTAATGAAAATTATTATAAAATTGAATATTGTCGTGAAATCTATGAAAAGACAATATTTACAGAAGGCTTTTACAACGAATATTTGTAAAAGAATAAAACTTATTGCGAAGATTAAACCTACAAAAAGAGTGATAGAAACTATATTTCTTTTAAGGGGGCTCGGATCTAAAATTTGAAGAGATAAAAAGAAAGATAGAAACGTGAAGAATAAAATTCCAAGAAGACTTAATTTTATTCCCAACAGCGAAGAATATGAGGAACTTTGGACGGTTAGACAACTGCCTCCGACTCCACAGAGATTTTTTATTGGTTCTATGAAAAGGGTTATAGATACTGCAAGAGAAATAAGAGAAATAAATAAAATTAAATAATAAATAGAATTTTTCATTTTAAAATTTCATTTTTCTCCCAAATTTTTTCGCTAATTTTTGAAGTTGTTTTTGGCTGAATTGTCCAGACATATTTCCTTGTCCGTCTTTGAGCATTTCTTTCAGAAGATTATATTGTTTAAGAAGAGAGCGAACATCAGAATTGTTTACTCCTGAACCTTTTGCGACCCTCGTTATTCTTGAAATATTCTCTTTAAAGAGCGAAGGATTTTTTATTTCTTTTTGAGTCATAGATTTAATTATATGTTTCCAAAGAGAGATTTTTTTCCCTTGTCCTTCCAAAGCTCCTTCCTTTATTTTTAGGTTTCCTAATCCTGGAATTAGTCCCTTTATTTTTTCGAATCCTCCAAGACTCCCGACAGAATCAGATTGTTCTACAAAATCTTCTAAATCAAATTCTCCCTTTTCCAATTTTTTATTTATCTTATTCTGTTCTTTCTCTTCCTGAATTGTTTTTATTTTTTCAAGAAGGGCGTTTAAATCACCCATTCCGAGAAGACGGTTTAGAAAAGATTCGGGGGAGAATTCTTCTATATCGTTTATTTTTTCTCCATTTGCTAAGAAATAAATTGGTGCATTCACCTCGGAACACGCGGTCAAAGCTCCTCCTGCTTTTGCAGTAGAGTCCATCCTTGTTATAATTATTCCAGAAATATTTACAGCATCTTTAAATTTTTGAGCTTGGTTTTTTGCACTTTGACCGATGTCCGCCTGAAGAACGAGTATAGTCTCTGTTGGTTTTATTTTCTTTTCAAGGTTCTTTATTTCCTTAGTTAATTCTTTATCTAAATCGTGTCTTCCAGAAGTATCTATTAAAACTAAATCGTATTTTTTTATTTTTTCAGAAATCTTTTTCCAAGCTTTTATTGCGTCTTTTTCCTCATTGACTAAAACTGGGATTTTATTTTTTTCTCCTAACTGAATTAATTGCTCTTTTGCAGCAGGTCGATGAACATCGAGTCCGACGAGGACGACTTTCTTTCCTCTTTTTGAAAAATAATTTCCAAGTTTTGCTATTGTTGTTGTTTTACCTGCCCCATATAAACCGACGAGAAGTATTCTGTTTTGTTTCTCTTTGAGTTTTATCTTTTTTGAATCTCCCAATATAGAAAGTAATTCGTTGTGTAAAAATTTTATGAGATTCTCTCTCTGGCTTAAACCTTTGATTCTTTCTTCAGAGAATTCTTTTTTTATCTTATCTGTGATTTCTTTTACAAGGGGTATATTTACATCCGCACTAATTAAAGCTCTTTGTAAATCTCTTACTATTTCATCTATTAGCCTTTTATCAACGAATAATGAACCTGAAATTTTGTTTGTTATTTTTCGGAGGGCGTCTCCAAATCCTTTTAACATCTTTTAAAAAGTGCAGAAGGCTTTTTAATTTTTATCATTTGTTATTTTTATTTGAGTTGAGATTTTTATAAGAATAAAAAATTAAGAAAGAGTGACCACATTTTTACAACTAAGCTCTTTGAATTTATTTGAATTCATTTCCTGAATTGTCGGGGACATAAAAAGATTCCCACTTCTTCCTTTGACAAAAAGAGCCCCTATTTCTGGAACAGAAGATTGATAGATTAGAGCTCCCAATAATCCTGCACCTGCCCCTGAAACAGCTCCTGCAATTGTTGCCACCGCAGCACAACCAATTCCTGCTGTAAAAATACATCCAATGGCCACAGCTCCAACAGCACTCACTCCAAGAACCCACCCGGTTTTACTTACCTTATTAACAATCCCCATAACAACAAATGATGAAGTTCCAATTTTGATGTTTCCAAAATTAGTTGTTTTAGTTCTATCTAAGATTTCTTTTTCTAATTTTTCTAAATTAGTATCCTCTCCAAATAAATATTTAATATAAGTTATTTTTTTACCAGTTACATTGTTTGTATTCATATAATTGTATAATTGGTTTTTATTTATTTCTCCATTTGTGAAAACTTCTTTTCCATTTTCTTTTATATTTCTTAAACTTTTATCGAACTTTATTTGTGAACATATTGAACAATAATTATTTTTTGTTAATCCTGAACTAATATAGTTTGTTTCTCCCTCTCCAAATTCCCACCAACATTGTTGCATATTGTTTGCTAAAACTTTATAGACTTCGTCCGGGGTCTTTACTATTTTTACTTCTGAGGGATTTATATTTTTACATCCATTTTTATCTGAAGTTAAACATAAATAATTTGTGTGGCAGTTGAGTCCGGAAAGCGTTGCGGAGGTTAGCGTATTTCCTTCGAGGACAACAGAATTGTGACACAATTGAGTTTTAGTTTGCTTCCCTAAATCTAAACTTAAAAGAAAGAATAGGACAACTATGAAACTTGTGATTAAAATTATTAAGACTACTATTTGTTGTGTTGTCAATTCCCCCTTTTTCATTTTAGTGCCCCCAATAAAAGATGAATTCCTGCGAGGACTAAACCAAAAAAGACAATCCAGATTAAATATTTTATTAATTCTTCAAGACTCATTTTATTTCATTTATTATGACCTCTTGCCCTTTTTTAATTATATTAATTTCTGTGAGGCCGTCTTTCGAATCTTTTATTTTTATTGGATTGAATTTTTGAATGTTTTTTACAATCTTACAAACCCCTTTATCAGAGCAATCTTTAGAAGGCGTGTCTGATGAAAGTAGATTGAGTTTCTTTTTACAAAGACAAATACAACTTGTTTCTCCACAACTCATTGGTTCTTGTTCCCCTTTTATAAAACTGAATAGATACCATCCCGAAGGATTTAAGAGAGAAACTTTTATAGTGGAATAAGTCCCGAGAGAGTTCAATACTGTAGAAAGGTGATCGATTGTCGCTTTGGCTTTCTTTAGATTTTGATTATTCATCTTTGCGAAGTAAAGTGAAATTAAGAAATAACTTAAAAGAGAGATAACTAAAAGTGCGACGACTAATTTTAAAGTTTCTTCGGCTAAGAAACTTCCCTTTTTTTTCATAGGAAGAGTAGGACTAATTTTGTAGTGCCTATATTTTTTATGAAATCGAATATAGAATTTTTAAAAAAGAGAGAAATTCCTACGGTTATTACTATAAGAACAAAAACTCCGAGAATAATTTTTATTAATTGACCAACTGTTAATTCAGACATTAGTGAAGAAGGGTCTTTATTCTTTCTATTAGACCTACCCCCTTTTCTTTAAACAAAAAAATCATAAAACTCAAAATAACGAGAAGGACAACAGCGATTAAAAGCCATATTAAATATTCGGTAGTTATGCCTTTTTTAAAAATCTTAAATTTTTTCATAAGAATAAATTGTTCGCAGGATTAATAAAAGTTTTTATTTAAAGGATTTAACTGAAGAGTCCTCCGAGAACTTGATTGACTAATAATGCTAAGACAAATATCGTTAAGAAAGAAATTATTATGTAGAGGGTTATCCCGTGTTTTAGATTTTTTCCAGTTTCGTTCATTTGTTCTAAGGAATCTTCTCCTGATTTTACGACGACGAGTGCGGATGTTAATATAAAAATCATTTCAATTAGATAAATTCCTACAACAATTTGTAAAAAATATGGAGGAATCATTGCACTCATTTTGAAGATACTAATTATTGAACCAAAGTTTCCAAGACTTGAAGAACCTCCCCCTAATTTTCCTAAATCTAATTTTCCTAAAATTGTTGTAATCATAACTGCAAGTCCAACGACGACACCAGACAATAAAGGAGCAAGAAAATTCATATTGTTTTTCATTCCGGAGAGGATATCTGCGAGTAAATCTAAAAGTCGGGAGTTTATTTTTCTTATATTCTTGAAATATTGTGAAATACTTATTACACTTCTTGCAGCGGTTCGCAAACCTTTCTTTACAGATTCTATTAAAACAGACATACTCATTGCAATTAAATCGGAAGGATAATCTCGAATTGCTCCTTGGTTCTCGTCGAAGATTGCTTTTCTAACACTCATACCCATTCCTTCTATATTATAATTTACTTCTCTGAAAAATTCTTCAGTAATAAGTCCTTTTGAAGAATTTGCGACATCTGAGAAAACAAGTTCTAAGGGGGTTCCATTTCCGAGGCGATTTCCTATTTGGAAAAGAGAACTACTAAATTCTTTTTCTAATTTTTCTGTTTTCTTTCTCTCTTTAATCAATCTTTTTGTTTTATAATTATAAGAATGTATAAAGAAGAAAGCGATACTTAGAGGAACAAATAAGCTGAGAATTACAGCGACTATTCCAAAAGGTCCTTGGCCTGTTTTTAGAAAATCGAAAAGGTTTCCGTTTCCTAAGAAGGAAAGACCGATTTCATTCAAGGGGTAATCTTTTTTTAATCCTAGAAGAGAAGGAATTGAAGTATATTGAAAAATTAGAGGGAGAATTCCTAGGAGAAACATAGGCAGAGCGAGGAAGAAAGATTTTAAGTAGATTTTTTTATCTCTATAAAGAGGATAGTATCTGTTCTTTTTTAGGAAAGAAGAGTTTCCTTGTCCTCCTGGTCTTAACATTAAAATTTTATCTGTGAGATAGAATACAAAAAAAGGAATTATTAAATTGAAAGTTATCATAACCTGAACCCAGCTTAAACTTCCTCCTAACATAAGAGAAGCGATAGGGAGTAAGGCGATTGTAAGTGTTGGAAGAATTATTCCTAACATATAAATATTATTTAGGGGTGCTTTGACGGAATGAGTGAACTCGAGCATATTATCATAAACTCCGTCGAGAATTACTTGTAAAGATTTATCCAGAATACTTATACGACGAGTGTTGTTCGGCTCGAAGAGACTGCTTTCTATTAAGTGAAAAGATTCAACAAACTCACTGGAGAAATCTCTCCAATTTTCTAAATAATTATCAAGACTATCTTGTATTGTTGAAAATTTTCCTGTTGAGACTTCATAAAATATTTTTTTAAAGTCGAGAGAAAGAGGAGGGTTCAAATTTTTGGATGCAAAGTAAATTGCTTTTTCTAAATTAGAACTTTCTCTCATATAAATAACGACATATAAAACTGCCCAGACCATTTGGGAAGAGGCTTTAAGTCTCCATTTTTTAGCGAGTCTTTTTGGATATGATTTTAAAAAATAAAAGAGGAACAACGAAAGGATTGTGAAGAGAAAAAAGATTCCTACAGAGATACTTCCATTTATTAAAAAAAGTGCAACAGAAATTAGAACACCAAAAAGGAAAACTGAAATAAATGTAAAAATAGAGAGCGAAATCGCCTGCCAAGGTTCAATATTAAGATGCGCAATTTTTATTTGTTTTTTAACTTCGTCCTCGTCTTTTTTTGCTACTTTAACTTTTATTAATGTTCCAAAACCTCTTGCTAATTTTTCATAACGATTAAACTCTAAATTTGATTCTTTTTTAAAATTTTCATAATCCTGACTATAATTCGAGCCATTTTCTTTTATTGTAGAATTTATTTCTTTGCCTAATTTAGAACTATATTTTTTTATTATCTCGTCTACATCTTTTCTTCTATAAACCATATAAAAAAAAACAAATCATGCTTAATAAATTTTTTTAAAATTAAATTAATAAATAAAACTCTTTAAAATAAAGAATTAGATTATTTTTTTCTTTATTTCCTCATTTAACCATTTTTGCCAAAGAGGGAAAACCTGTTTGGATTGTGGAACTCCGATTTCTTTTCTTATAGATTCTGAAATTTTATGGAAAGAATAATTTGCGAGTGTGCTGAACTTATCTTCTAAGATTGAATGATTTCCTGTTTTTTTTGCCGTATCAACTAATTCTTTTTTTATTTTTGCCCTCAATAAAACATTATCATAAACTGCATCCCAATTTCCTGCCCATCCTTTTATTTTAGAGGCAATATCTTTTAAGATTTCACTGTCTCCGTTGATTAAATCTTCGCTCGGTTCCAATTCATCTTTTTCTATGTTGTAATTCAGAAGATTTACAAAACCTCGCTCTTCTAAGGGATCTTTTTTCCATTTCTTTCGGACTTCTGCGATTTGTAGAACTCTTCTCATTGAGTGTAAGCCGTCTGGTGTTTTTATTGGATTTGCGATTGTAATTATATCTGTTGCTTTGAATGAGGTTACTGGGACTCCTAAATCGTTGACGACTCTATCGAATACGCTGTAAGGTGAAGCTCCGTGGATTGTTCCAGCGACGACGTTTGCGAGAGCTCCAACACGCATTGCTTCATAGAGTGCCTTTGCCTCGACGGAACGAACCTCTCCTACGATTAAAACACTATCCCCTAATCTTAAACTTGTTCTTATTCCATCGTCTGCTGAAACTTCATTTCCTGTTTTTAATAATGCGGATCTGACTTTCATACTTAGAATATCATAACCAAGTTTTCTGAATGATTCTATTGGAAGTTCTAAAGAATCTTCTATGACTATAATTCTATAACGAGAAAGAATTTCTAACATAAAGCTACTTAATAGAGAAGTTTTACCAGAGCTTCGGGTTCCTCCTATAAGGAATGTCCTTGAACCGTCTATTAGAAAACTTAAGAGTCCTGCCGCAAGGGGGTTTATCATTTTGTTTTCTATGAAAAGTGGGAGCGTCCAAGGGGAGTCTCTGTGTCTTCGGATGGAGTAAGAAATTCCATTTGGAGAAAGAGGTTTTTGAATCGCAGAAACTCTTGCACGAATTTTGTCGAAAGAAAGTTGAGTATCTAAAATTGGATTCGCTTCATCGAGGGGTCTTCCGGAAAGTATTCGAAATTTTGCCGCCCAAGAATTTTCATCCTCTGTGCTGGGAATTATATTTACAACACACTCTCCATAGTCCTGATGAATTATAAAAATTTGTGTCTGAGACATTGGAGCATTAAGACTTATGTCCTGAATTTTTTCATCCTGTAATAAAACTTCTAAAAGTCCAAACCCGACGGTGTTTCTGACTAATATCGTTGCTAATTTATCTAAATCTGAATAATTAACATTTATTCCTTCTTCTTTTGAGAGATCTTGTAAAAGGTTTTTTGAGATATTAAAAAAAACCCGCCTTATTTTTTCTACATTAACAAATTCTTCTGCTTTTGGTTGATGTTCTATTAAAACTTTTTTTGCCAGATTAAGTAAAGTATAATAATCCTGTTTGAGAGAATTTTCAGGAGGAACTATATGATAAATGAATTTTGATTCTCCCTTTTTTTCAAAGATTGTAACCACAGAATAATCGTTCTCCTTATATTTTCCAGAAATTTTATATTGATCTATCATTTTTAAAGAGTCGGAAAGATGAGAGATGAGTCTTGTCTGTGTGAAGCTGGGGATTATTTCTGACTTCAGTAATTTATCATAAATTTCTCGTTCGCCTAAATGATAATCTTTCATATACTCTGAGCTATCCTTGATTATATCTAATTCTTTCACCAATTCAATTATTTTAGATAAGAAAAAAATATAGTTCTTTATTGAACCTGAGCCGGTTGTTCCGTAATTTTTTAGTTCTATTTTCGAAGTTATCAAGATTCCTTTTAAATTTATATAAGCAGCGATAGGGTCTTGTTTTAACAATTCTAAAAAAGTTAACATTGAATTGTATCTTTTTGGGAAGAGCTGGTTGTTGAGGGGAGCTAATTTTCTTATAGAGAGGATTTCTTTTTGATTTAAAAAATAGTTGTAAAGATTGGCGATTTGTGAGAGATAGGATACGCTTTTGAAACCGTAGTTGTAACCCTTTTGATGAGATAGAACGACTCTTGAAACGTTTGGATTTTCTATTAAAACCTCGACGATCTTTGCCATAATTCCTGGGCTTTCTGAAATACTTGGAACTGAAACAGATTTAGAAAAATCCAAATAAGCGACGTCTTCACCCGCTTCTTTTTTTATTTCATAATCTTTTTTTATTTCTCCTTCTTTTTTCTCCATAATTTGTCAAAGGGAGTTTCGTTTTTATAATTTTTCAATTAAGAAAAATATATTGAGGGTCTTCCGGGTTTTGATTTTTTAGCTTTTTTTTCAGGGTCATAAATCTCTTTATTATTCGTGGCAAAAATTTTAACTTCCATTCCTAACTCTTTTGATAATTTTTCTTCATCGAAATATCTTTCTTCAAAAGGCATAACGTAAATATAAATTTTTTTTATTTTATTTTTTTTTATTTTTTTAATTAATCTTTTTATATTTTCGATTGTTTTAGAATTTAAATCTGTTTTTTTCTCATTATGATTGATCTTGGTTTGATCGGATTCTGGCCAGGAAGATGTGGAAATTAAATCTTTATTTCCTATTTTTTCCCATAATTCTTCTGTTATATGTGGGCAAACAGGGGAGAGTAATTTAAGAAAGATTTCTGCAGTTTTTTTAGATACACTTTTTGTTTTAGAGATTAAATCAAATAATTCCCTAAGTTCGATTGTTGCCTTTCTGTATCCGAAATCCTCATAATAATCTGTGATATTTTTTATTGTTTTATTTAGTTTAGAGATTAATTCTTTAGAATCTTTTCCCATTTTTAAATTTTCATAATAATTAAGAATTTTTTTTATAAATCTTAAGCTTCCGACGATTCCATTTTCACTCCAATTTATATCCTTTTCAGGAGAGGCTAAACTTGATAAGAAAAATCTGGCAGTATCGATGCCGTAAGAATCTGAGACGGTTTCTGGAAGGACGATGTTTCCTTTTGATTTACTCATTTTTTCTCCACCTTCTGCGTGTAACATTCCCTGATTGAATAATCTTTTTGTTGGCTCATTGAAATCAATTAATCCTAAATCTCGGAGGAATTTTGTATAGAATCGAAAATAGATTAAATGCATACAGGCGTGTTCGGCTCCCCCTATATAGGAATCAATTGGGCACCATTTTTTGACTTTCTTCGGATTAAAGATTTCTTTCGAATTTTTTGGGTCGCAGTATCGTAGAAAATACCAGGAAGAGTTAACAAAAGTATCCATAGTATCTGTTTCTCTTTTTGCTTTTCCTCCACAAACTGGACATTTTACTTTAATCCATTCTTCATTTGTTTCCAGAGGATTTCCATTTCCAAATTTGACTTCCTTGGGTAACTCAACCGGAAGATTTTTTTCTGAGACGGGGACGATGCCACATTTTGGACAATGAATCATAGGGATTGGTGTTCCCCAATATCTCTGACGGGAGATACCCCAATCACGAAGGCGGAAGTTTGTTTTTTTTCTTCCAACTTTTTTTTCTTCCAACCATTTTGTAATTTTTTCTTTTGCTTTTGTATTTTGGATCCCATTAAATTTTCCGGAATTAACCAAAGTTCCTATTCCTGTGTAAGCTCTATCAGAATCTTTAAAGGATAATTCGAAATTTTCCGGAGAGATTACTTTTTTTATAGGGATAGAATATTTAATTGCGAATTCGAAATCTCTCTGGTCGTGTGCCGGGACGCCCATAACCATTCCTGAGCCATAATCTGCGATTACAAAATTCCCTGTCCAGACTGGAATTTTTTCTCCCGTTGCAGGATTTATTGCATAGGCTCCGGTGAAAGCTCCTTCTTTTTCCAAATCTCCAATATCTTTTTCAGAAACAGATTTCATTTTCTTCAAGAATGCATCTACCTCTTTTTTCTGTTCTTTTGTTACTAATTCATTCAACCTTGGATGTTGTGCTGAAACTACCATAAATGTAACTCCAAAAATTGTGTCAGGTCTCGTCGTGAAAACAGACCATTTTTTTATAATTTCAAAATCAATTTCAGTTCCATAACTTTTTCCTATCCAATTTTTTTGGAGTTTTTTTATTGGTTCTGGCCAATTTTTTAAACCTTTAAAATCGTTTAATTCTTCTTCATATTCTGTTATTTTAAGATACCATTGGCTTAGATTTTTTATTTTGATTTCTGTTTCTTCGTGCCTCCAACATTTTCCATTATTAACTTGTTCGTTTGCCAAAACAGTTTTACACTCGGGGCACCAATTTACAGAGGACTCTTTTTTATACACAAGTCCTTTTTCGAACATTTTTAAGAAAATCCATTGATCCCATTTATAGTAATCTGGGTGGCTCGTTATTACAACTCTTGACCAATCATAGCTTAGTCCTAAAGCTTTTTGTTGTCGAATATAATTCTTAATTGCTTTTTCTGTGTATTCCTCTGGGAGTACGCCCTCTTTTATTGCTGCGTTTTCTGCAGGTAATCCGAAGGAGTCATAACCCATCGGATGAAGAACATTGAAGCCCTTCATCTTTTTGAATCTTGCGAGAATATCTCCTATCGTGTAATTCCAGGCGTGTCCCATATGTAATCCCCCCCCACTGGGATATGGGAACATTTCTAAAACATAAAATTTTGGTTTTTTTGTATCTTCAGAAGCTTCAAATGTTTTTTCTTTTTCCCATCTTTTTTGCCATTTTCTCTCTATCTCTTTAAAATTATAAACCATAAGGATATTAAGTTTAAGAACTTTTAAATATTGTGATTGTTTTCAAAATCTATGAAAAAGATAATTGCACAATTCTATGAGGGCATAGTGACAAGTAATACTCCGGAAGCGAGAACGCTTTGTGATAGAAGTTCTTTCGGAAAACTTACCGGAGAAAAAATAAGGTATTCTTTTGTTGAAGTTTTATTTTTGATAGATAAAGAGAGGATGGAGGTTTTTTTTGGAAAAAAGAGATTATTAAAAGAACAGGTTCTGAAAAAAATGAAGAGATTTGATAGGAAACTTTCTTCTAAATTTCTCGTTTTTAAAGATATGCGGGAAAGAGGATACATTTTGAAAAACGCTTTGAAATTTGGAGCTGATTTTCGCGTTTATGAACCGAGTAAAAAACCCGGAAAAGTTCATTCGAAATGGATTTTATATATTGATTCTGAATCGAAATCTTTAGACTGGCACGAATTTTCTGCAAAGAATCGGGTGGCGCATTCTACGAAGAAGAAACTTTTGATTGCGATAGTGGATGAGGAAAATGATATAAGTTATTATGAGGTCAATTGGTTCAAACCCTGAAAAAATTATTAGAGAAACAAACTTTTATAAATAGAAAATTCCGAGGAATTTAATGGTTTGTTTAGAAAAGAGGAAGTCTTTTTATAAAAATTTTTTTAAGGGTTCTGGAAAAAGGAAGAAAGTTTTTTTTCTATTTCTTATTTTAGGTCTGTTAATTTTAAGTTCTGTTTTTTTCGTTTTGAATAGATCTTTCACTGGGAACTCAATTATTAATTTGAATTTAATTCCCTCTGGTGCAATAAATCTTACAGCCTGTGGAGAATTAAACATAACAGGGGGTTTCTATGTCTTACGAAATGATATACAGACAAATATTTTAAATTGTTTCAATATAACCGCGGATAATATAATTCTTGATGGGCATGGCTACACTCTTACAGGTAATAGAACCTCCAATTCTACCGGGGTTCGTGTGGAATCGAGGAACAATTTAACCATAGAGCGGTTTAAGGAGATTGCTAATTTTTCCATCGGAATCCTTTTTAATTCAACTAAAAATTCTGTAATCTTAAATAATACCGCAAATTCAAATACTGGTGCAGGAATTCTTCTTTTAAATTCTTCGGGAAATCAGGTAATAAATAATCTTGCAAAAGAGAATCTTGCTAGTGGAGGAATTGTTCTTACTGACTCTTTGGACAATCAAATAATGAATAATATAATGAATTCTAATCTTGCCGCAGGAATTCTTCTTTTCAATTCTTCGGGAAATCAAATAATAAATAATACTGCAGATTCAAATACTGGTGCAGGAATTTCATTTTTCAATTCTTCGGGTAATGGGGTAATTAATAACATACTCAATTCAAATGCAGAAGGGATTTTGCTATCAAATTATTCTTCAGAGAATCAATTAGTAAATAACAGATTTATTAACAATTCTTTTCAGAGTGCCGTTGATTATAATGAGACTTTTATTACCACCAATTTTTTAGTTTATAATAATTCGTTTGGAAAAATAGAATGGACTAATGATTCTTTCTTAAATAATTTAAATTTTAAAGGGGATCTAGGATTAAAAAATAATTTGTCTATTGGGAAGAATACAGCTTATGTCAATGTGAGTTCTTTCAATGGGAAAGATTTAAATTTCTTGCAGGGTATAAATTTAATCGTTGGAGCTATGAACTCTTCGGCGAATATAACTTTGTACGGCTTGAATTTTTCCGGTTCTTTTTCTCCTGTAATTTTAAGAAATGGAGTTGAATGTATGAATTGTTATAATTTTACCCCCTTGAATTTACCAACAGTCAAGTTTAGGGTCCCTTATGTTGGAGGAAATTATACAATTAGTGCGGGCAAATCAAAGGTTTCAACGACGCCTCCAGTTTATTCGGCTGTTTCTGTTAATACAACTTTGGCAAATGAGTCTGTAGAATTTTCTATTCTTTATAAAGACAATTCTCCTTTAGAACCTAATGGGCAATATATCTTTTCAACAAATAATTCGGGGGTCTGGACAAACGATACCGCGATAAATTTTACCGAGACTCCTGAATGGATCCTTGTAACAAAATTGCTTAATTCCACCTCCGGATTAAGTATTGGTTATAGGTGGTATGCGAAAGATAACTCTGGGAATATAAATGATTCTGAGGTAAATGTATTAACTACTATTTCGAATTCCCTACTTATACAAATAAACAAGACGAAAGGAGAAGGAAATCTTACAAATAATCTAAATAATAAAACAGAAGTTGTAAAAGTAAATAAGAGTTCTGGAAGAAATAGTTCCCTTGGGCGAGGAAATTCTCTAGGTAATTTGGGAAACACGCTTTGGTGGTTAATCATAATATTTTTGGGATTAATAATTATAATTATTATAGTAATAATCTTAAATAAAAAGAATAATAGTTTTCCTGACAATAAATACTCTGGGAGATAGTTCTCGTCTTTGTTATCCAAACTTTTATAAATAGAAAACTCAAAAGAGTTCTATGATTTTTGTAGTAAAAAGCGCTTCAAATAGAGAAAATAATGTCATAGAGTCGATGGTTGAGAAGGTTGAGAAGAACAATCTTGGGATTTATTCAATAATAATTCCTATTGGGCTCAAAGGTTATTTGTTCTTAGAAGCCGAAAACAGAGATGCAGCAGAGCAGGTAGTTTTTAATGTCAGATTTGCGAGAGGACTTTTGACTAAACCCCTTGAATATAAAGATATAGAGAGAATCGTAAAACCCTCTGTTAAAGATGTTTCAATAGATATAGGAGATACAATAGAGATGGTTGGTGCTACGCTTAAAGGTGAAAAAGCAAGAGTTCTTAGAGTCGATAAAAGAAAAGAAGAAGTTGTTGTTAGCCTCTTGGGTTCGTTGGTTCAAATGGAACTTACTGTAAAAATTGATGATGTAAAAGTTATAATAAGAGGAGAAGACGATGATAATTAAATTATTAGTCGAAGGGGGCAAGATGACTCCTGGACCAACTTTAAGTCAAAAAATAGGTCCATTAGGAATAAATATAAATAAATTAATAGAAAAGGTAAATAGTGAAACTCTCGGATTTAAAGGTTTGAAAGTTCCGGTAGAATTGAATGTTAATCCTTCTACAAAAGAATTTCAGATTCAGGTATTATCTCCCCCAGTCTCTGAATTATTGAAGAAAGAAATTGGTGTTCAGAAAGGATCTGGCTTACAGGAAGAAATAAAAATTGGGAATTTGTCTATAGAACAAATTATTTCAGTAGCGAAGAACAAACGTTCGGACCTTCTTTGTAGAGATTTGAAAAGAGTTGTTAAGACCGTTGTTGGAAGTTGTGTTAGTTTAGGTGTACTCATAGAGAGCAAGCCTGCGAAGGAAATTGCAGGTTTAATTGAAGAGGGAAAATATGATAAAGAACTTCAGGAAGAGAAGACGGAAACGCCTCCTGAGAAGATGGAAGAATTGAAAGAATATTTTAAAGGCTTAAAAGAAGAACAGGAAAAGAAGATTAAGAGAGACGAAGCGGCTGCAAAGGAAAAAGAAATTAAAACAGAAGAAAAGGAAGAGAAATAAGTTTGGGGTTATGGGGTAGCCTGGTAGCCTTTCAGGTTTGGGACCTGACGACCCCGGTTCGAATCCGGGTAGCCCCATAAATAGATAACAAATAAAAACAAAAGAAAAAAATGACAAGAAAATCAAAAAAAGTAAGGGCGGCAGGAAGATTTGGCGCAAGGTATGGGAAGAAAGTTAGAGATAAATTGATAAAGGTAGAAGATAAACAGAGAAAGAGACAAAGTTGTCCGGAATGTAACCGTTTGGGTGTTAAGAGACTTTCCAAAGGGATATGGTTTTGTAAAAAGTGCGGGAAAAAGATTGCAGGAGAAGTTTACGTCTTAAATAATAAATAAAATAAAAATGAAAACTTATAAATGTTTCAAATGTGGAAAAGAAATAAAGATTACTGATTTAGATAAGAGGTTTGTCTGCCCTATCTGTGGGAGCAAAGTTTTTTACAAATCCACAACAAAGACCAAGACTGTAAAAGCGATTTAGACTTAGAAGTTATAGTTTTATAGAAAGAATATTTGATACTAGGAAGGTTTCCTTTTTTAAGTCCAAAAGTTACGAAATATTTATAAATGAATTCTCTTTGTTATACTTATGGTATTTAAAAAAATAAAGGATTTTTTTTCAAATTCTAATGAGGGCGATTTAACCAGCGAGGACTATTTGGAATTAAATTTAGGTGAGAAGAAAGAGGAAAAGAAAGTTCTTTTGAAATTATTTGTTTTAAAAGATTATGAAGATACAACACAAATTTTAGAATACATAAGACAACATTATACAATAGCTCTTATAGATATAAAGAAGATAAAGCAGAAAGATCCAATAGAACTTAAGCGGGCTGTCAATAAGATAAGAAAAACTATCGACGCGATTGGAGGTTCAATTGCAGGTTATGAAAATATGTTAATCGCAGCTCCTTCTTTTGTTAAAATTTCTAAGCCAGTTGTTGTAGAGAAGAAAGAAGCAAAAGAATTCTAAAAATTTGATTAATAATTTATTTTAGAGAGAGATTTTAGGAATGTTTTTATGATTTTTATTTTCAAAAGTGATATCTTTGAAAGAAATTATTATTGGAGAACAATGATTTATTTTTAAATTAAATATAGAATTTTTCATTTTCATTCCTAATAAGTTTCCAATTAATATTTTGAGGAAAGTTGCGTGGCTGACCACTAATATTCTTTTATCTGTTTTACTATATTTTTGGATTAATTCTTTCACAAATTCTTTCACACGTAGGTTAACCTCGATTAAATTTTCTCCATTATTGGCTTTTCTTGTTTCAAAACTTCCTCTTAATTTATCCCAATTGACCTCTTTATAATTTTTTCCAATCCAATCTCCATTATTTTTCTCTCTTATTAATTTTGTAAAATTTATTTGTAATTTATGAAATTTATTTATTTTTTCAGAAGTTATCTTACATCTGGGAGTATCACTTGAATAAAAGACATCAATTTTTTTATTCTTTAATAATTGGCTCACTCTTTCAATTTCTTTTTCTCCTTTTTTATTAATATCCCCGTGTTCCGGGCCTTGGATGGTGCCGTTTATATTGTTTTTAGTTTCGGCATGTCTGACAAAAATAACTTCCATAAATCATAAAATAAAAGAGGAGATATATAAAACTTCCCACATTTCGAGAATTTATATTTTCTTCTTCTAAAACTCTTGGTAAATTATATTGGATTAAATTCGAAAGCCAACTAAAGGGAAATAATTATAAATCAAAATATTTATACCAAAGAATGGACGATTCAAATTACGAGAGAATATTGAAGAAAATTGCGGAAACTTCGAGGATTTCTTCTGAAGAACTTGAAGGACGAGTTAAAGCGAAGATAGACAAACTTTCAGGTTTAATAAGTAAAGATGGCGCGATACAGATAATTGCCGCGGAGTTAGGGATTTCTTTCGACGATGAAAAATTAAAAATAGAGGATTTGCTTCCTGGAATGCGAAAGGTTCATGTTTCTGGTTCGGTTATTTTTATGTTCCCAATCAGAACTTTTAGAAACAAAGATGGAGAAACAAGTAAAGTTGCGAATTTTATAATTGCGGATGAGACTGCGAATGTCAAGGTAGTTTTATGGGATACACATCATATAGACTTATTGGAAAATAAGGAAATAGAAGTTGGAAGCAGTATAGAACTTTTTAACGGGAGTTTCAGAGAGGGAGAAGTTCATTTAAGTAGTTTTTCCGAATTAAAAAAAACAGACGAGTCTTTCGGGGAATTAGTCAAGGAGAAGAAAGTAAAAGAGAAACAAATAGCGGATTTCCGTATCGGAGAGTTGGTCAAGAGCCGGGCGGTAATTGTTCAAATTTTTGATCCGAGATTTTTTAAAGTTTGTCCGGAATGTAAGAAAAAAGTAAGTTTTAACGACGGTGCTTTTTGTTGTGCAGAACACAATAAAATTAATCCGGAAACTAGAGGGATTGTTAATTTAGTGTTAGACGACGGAACAGCAACAATGCGTGCGGTCTTTTTTGGGGATTCAATAAAAGAATTAGGAAAAGGAGAATTACAAGAAGGAGGAGATTTTTCTTCGTTTAAAGATGAACTTTTAGGAAAAGAAATGTTCTTTAAAGGAAATATAAAAAACAATAAATTTTTTGGAAATCCAGAGATCATCATAAATGAAGTTGAAGAAATAAATTTAGACGAATTAATAAAAGAATTAGAACGGCCGAATTAATTCACAGGTTTAAGAGATGAATTAAATGCTTTCAAAGACACATATTTCAATAACTATTTTTTTTGTTTTTTTGTTTTTATCCTTCGTTCCTCACAAAATTATCTTTTTTGCTTCAGCAATTTTTGCCACTCTTTTACCAGATTTAGATTCTAAAACTTCAAAACTTGGTCGAGAAAAAATATTTCGGCCGTTACAATTATTTCTAAAACATCGAGGAATCTTACATAGTTTGCTTTCCTTAATCTTTTTTTCTGTCCTAATTGAAATATATTTTCCTATTGTTTTGGCAGGTTTTGTTTTGGGATATTTTCTACATCTTTTGACGGATTCTTTAACAGTCCGAGGTATTGCTTTGTTTTATCCTTTTTTTAAATTTAGATTTTCTTTTATAATTCGAACAGGAAAAAATTTGGAGAAGATTATTTATTGGATAACATTCATTTTCAATGTTTTTTTCATAATTTTATATCTTTTAAAGTATATTAATTAGTTAGATAATCTTTATAAGGCGAATTAATCTCTTTTTTTTATGACAGATGAAAAAGAAACGGTGAAAAAGAAAGAAGTTAAGAGAGAAGTGAAAAAAGAATATACCCTTACAGACCTTCCAGGAATTGGGCCTGCGGTTTCTGCTAAACTTGAATTGGCGGGAGTTTATGATTTAATGACTCTTGCGGTTATGGGTCCTGGAGAATTGTCGGATTTGGCTGGAGTCAGTGCAGGCGTTGCGAGAAAAGCAATACAGGCTGCGAGAGGCATGTTGAATTTGGGTTTTCAGGATGGAGAACAATACGCAAAGAGCAGAGAAGATATTATTAATATAACTACTGGGAGTAAGAGTTTTGATGATTTGTTGGGGGGCAAGGGATTGGAAAGCCGGGCGATAACAGAGGCTTTTGGAAGTTATGGTTCTGGAAAGACTCAATTGGGTTCGACTCTTGCAGTAAATGCACAATTACCTAAAGAGCAGGGGGGCGCGGAAGGAAAAGCGGTTTTCATAGATACGGAAGGAACTTTTAGGCCTACAAGAATAAGACAAATTGCCGAGGCGAAAGGACTTTCTCCGGAGAGCGTTTTAAAGAATATACTTGTTGCGAGGGCGTTTAATTCGGACCATCAAATTTTGCTTTTGGAAAAGGTTGGTGAAATGATAAAAAATGGAGAGCCTATAAAAATTGTAATTATTGATTCGTTGACGGCTCATTTTCGTGCGGAGTTTTCTGGGAGGGGGCAGCTCGCGGATAGACAGCAAAAACTCAATAGATATTTACATAATCTTACAAAACTTGCGGAGACCTATAATCTTGCGGTTTATGTAACAAATCAGGTAATGACTAATCCAGCGCAGATGTTTGGGGATCCAACCGTTGCAATAGGAGGAAATATTGTCGGACACGCTTCAACTTATAGGATTTATTTAAGAAGGGGAAAGAAAGGTTCAAGGGTTGCAAAATTAATAGACAGTCCAAATCTTCCGGACAATGAAACTATCTTTTGGGTTTCTGATGCGGGTGTTGTCGACGAAGTATAATTCTTTTGTTGAATAGATTGAATTTTTATTTTCTTGTAAGAACATATTTAAAGGACAATTCTTAAATACAAATGAGAAAATGTCTAAGGATGTGAATAAACCAAAAATGTCTGAGCTTCTCACTCACGAGACGAAAAGATATTCTTTAATAAAATTTTTAGGCTTGGGACTTATAGTTATTTCTTATTTCGTTTATTTATCTATTCGATTAGGTACAAAGACAGGAATCTTTGTAACTTTCCTAACTTGGTCTTTTTTTATTTTTTGCACGCCTATTGCTGATGCTGGTTTTTTGGTGGCATTCCCTATTCGTTTATTGATTGGTATAAGGATGATGTATACTCAAATTGCTTCGTTCTTTATAGCTGCAGCTTTGAATTTATACGCCTTTTTTTTTATTCCTCATATCTATAAGAGTACAATTCTTCTAAAATTATTTTATCACATTTTATCTAAGCCCTTTCCATTTTGGGGAATTATTCTTCTATCGATAATTGGAACTTTATTTTCAATTTATTTCGGGGACGAATTAGTGGACGTTTCTTCTCATAAGATGCGTAAAAAATATCACAAACACATTAACAAATATAGGGTGATTGTATTTGTTTTCTTGATTGGAATTACTATTGTTTTGTATAATTTTTTATTGAAACAATTAGGAATGAAAATTCCTTTGTGATTTTTATTTTTTAAAATTGAGAATAAATTTATAATTTTTTATTATTACTTCAAAAAATAAAAATCAAAAACTTTATAAAGGGTATAATCTTCCTTTATTTGAGGATATTTCGATGTTGAATGTTTGAGGTTTGTTAGGATATACCGAGATACACAGAGTTCAATCCTAATTATCTGGATTTTGTAGTCAACATTTCAGCCTAATAAAGAATGTTACAATAAGTTGTTTGAGATGTCCTCACTTTTTTTAAAAATTTTTATGATTTTATCTTTTGTCGAAGTTTTTTAGTTTATAATTGTGGGAGGAAGGATTCGAACCCCCGTAAGCATAAGCTAACAGGTCCTAAACCTGTCCCGTTTGACCACTCCGGCACTCCCACACTTTATTCTTTTGTTAAATCACTTTATTATTCTTTTCTTTATAGAATTGGGGAGAGAGATTTAGTCTTCCTTAACTCTTTATGAAAAAGGTCTCTGAGGCTTCACCAGACCAAGAGGCTCAACCTTGTCTTTCGGGAGAATAGAAAACCAAGGCCTCACAAAACCGATAAGCTCAACCTTGTCTTTCGGGAGAATAGGAAACCAAGGCCTCACCAGACCAAGAGGCTCAACCTCTTCGACATTTCTTCGTTAAATTAGTCCATGTCTCTGAGGGGTATATGTTTTTGAAGTTCTCCTCCACCTCACAGCCATTTCCTTTCAAAGA